>Ga0182014_10004371_pt1 | contig 16287 bp, 17 predicted proteins | sample 612S2DmetaG_FD_120489 | JGI IMG/M metagenome (GOLD analysis project Ga0182014, IMG submission 120489) | Permafrost microbial communities from Stordalen Mire, Sweden - 612S2D metaG | ecosystem: Environmental > Terrestrial > Soil > Wetlands > Permafrost | place: Sweden: Stordalen | collected... | reverse complement strand
TTGAGCACGCCAATCTCCTCCGTCAGGTTTCTTGAGCTTCAAGTACTCAGAAACCTAGACAGGAGTTGGCGTTGCTCGTTTCACGGCCTCGGTTGGCACCCACACATTGGTCAGAAGAGCCAATATTCTTGGGGCCTGTCCGGGAATGTGGAATCCAGATTGCCGCGAGGCGGTCACCATATGGCGTGCAGTGACCTGCAAGGTATTGCACACCGACCCAACCACAGATAAGTGCATCTAGGGCATCTTCGAACCGCTTGAGTTGGCGCGGGGAAAGAAAGTCGTCCAACGCTTCCGCTGACGGAATCGGCAGGTCTAAGGCGCCAATCGTCTGAGAGAGCCTGTTGCGAATTGTGCGCCACTCGTCTATGACCATGCCCCTTCGTTGCGCCAGGGTCTCATTCGCGTCCTTATAACGGCTTGCGCGACCTATCTTGTATGGAATCCTGTAGGGCCTATCCAAGAGGGCAAGAAGCGCAGGGTGAGGATAGACCTCAACTAAGGCAGGAGTCTGTCCCACCTCCGAGCCCGTCGTAGCCACGGGATAGCCAAGGTTGGCGAATCGTTCAGCCAGTCGCTGGCCGATCGGGCCCGGTCTCGCGAGGTTCGGTGAATGCGTGCCGCACCCTTTGCCGCCAAAGACACGCGACACCTCATTGTCGGCAGTCCGGCGGCCGACAATCGCCTCCAGCGAAACTGGCATGTCGATCGTCACCAGTTCGGGTGACGATCCACCAAGCAATCGCCGAGCGGTGGCAATGAGAGCATCAACGTCTGGCAGGCCACCGGGAGGCCTCTCCATCCAGTTCACTGGCACCCCATCGCCCAACCTCACGAACTGCTCATAACTCGGGGCCAGTCCAACGCAACTCCAGCAATCGTTTGACTCTCGAAGCAAGGCGACGCCGCTCGGCTCATGGTCAGTCCACGCAGGATCGAGAGCCAGAATACTCGTCATCTTGTGACCAAGCTATGTCGCGCTAAGAATCGCTGCGCCTGCATGCCGATTCTCACAAGAGTTTCGGTGGTGGAATCATGATTCTGCCCTATTCACGACGGTCGCCTGCGAATTCTCGTCACCCATCGTCCAATACTTCAGCGCGTCAATCTGCAGATAGATGAATGTCCTTGACCAGAATCTTCCTGGCTCTCCTCGTGATTCGATAATTGCTACTACCCGCTCAAAGTCTTGCTCGCCGTCGGGAACCCAATCTTTGACGGTGTATTCGTGAGATGGGTCTGCCTTTCCTCGTTGCCATCTTCGCGTGTCAATGAAATGTCGCAACCAGGCAAGTTCATCTTCAAGTTGTGGGGGCATTGACGATCCTGTTCAACGAGGCCCGACAGTCGATCAACCGGCGGGCCTTCCTGGAAATGGCAACCCACTCCTTGATCACGCGTTCCCGCGCACCTTGCTTATCGCCGCAATCGTGGGAGATGGCAGGATGACAACGGTGCCCGGATGGGCTCTTAGCAACATTCGCTCCAGTCGGCCCGTACAAGAGGAAAGTCTTCACAAGAGCACTCTAAGCAGAGCCTGTGACAGCAGAGAGGGGTGCAAAGGAGGAGTGGAACTCTGAACCGCCTGGAGAGATCAGTGCTTCTCGAGGCGCCCGACGACCAAGTGACCAGTAGGCAATCAGCGGTTCGCGACCGCGGGATTGCGGCGCCAGGGCCCCTGAAAGAGATCTTCAGCGATGACCGGACATTCTTGGCTATGTTCGAACCACTAACTAATGTCAGGAACGGCCATGGTAGACAACTGTCAATTACGGAGCATCCCTCTTGCCGATGCTCGCCGATGGAGTAACCACAATTCTCCGTTGGACTTCAGCGCAACCCACTGCTGCCGGCCGTGGGTTGCTTGATGACGTCAGGGTCGTCGACGTGAACGAGAAGGGATTGCTGGCTCACCTAGCAACATCTCGCTTCTCTGGCATGGCAGAGACCATCGCCACTGAGTCGCTGGTTTACTTGCTCCAGACCTACTCGGCGGCGGCCGATGGGTTTCAAGGGCTCTGCCAAAGACTTGTTCCAGACCTGGCTCAGGTCACCACATACTCTGGACAGAGCCACTCGGACAACGACAGTGGCATCCCCGATATCGAGGGACACGGTGAAGACGGGGCGACCCGGGTGATCGTCGAAGCGAAGTTCTGGGCCGGCCTAACCGCGCACCAGCCGGTCACCTACCTAGAGCGTCTCGACTCGAAGGCACCGAGCTTGCTGCTCTTCGTCGTCCCGACCCGGCGGGAACAACCGGTATGGCAGAAGTTAGTTGAGCGCACCGCCGAGGCTGGCTTCACGGGATTATCGGACCACCGGACTCTCCTTTGGACGAGCAACGAGAGAACGATGGCCGTAGTCAGTTGGGACCAAGTGGTGTCCTCACTACGTCACGAACTTCAGTCGCCTCGAAACGACGCAGGCCTAGCTGACCTCCTCCAACTCGAGGGTCTGTGCGCGTACCAGGACGAGACTCAATTCATCCCCCTGTCGTCGGAGGAGTTGACAGGGTCGATAGGACGTCGCATAGGCGACCTCGTCAGTTTGGTGAGCGACCTCGGGGAGCGCCTGAGGACCGAGGGAATGGCTTCGATGCAAGGCCTGGCCAAATCGGCAAGTCAGGATTACATAGGTCGATACGCCAGTCTCAAAGGATGGGAAGTGCTCCTGCATTTGAACTGGGGCCGCTGGTCGTCGCAGTACCCGACACCAATTTGGCTTCAGATAACCGACAGGAGAGCGCGCACCAATGTGGAGATGTGCGCAGCGCTTGACGCAATGGTGGCAGATCAGGACATCGAAATCTTCATCGACGAGAGCGCTATTCAGTTCCCGATTCCCATCCCGTTTGGGTCGGAGCGTGACGAAGTGCTCGATGCGGCGGTCGACAGAGTACGTCGAATCTACTTGCAGATACCAGTTGGCCCTCATCCGACAGAGTCAAGCGACGGATTGCTGGTGTCCGGAGTCGATTCATCTCTCGCCCCTGAAATGTGAGACGAACCAACGGTGGTTCTGAGCGGTGATTCGTCGTTCAAAACGTCTCTTTGCACTGCCGACTACCCGCTAAGCCACAGTTGCCACAAATTCGCCGAACAGATCGCGCTAGTGGGTATTCAAGTTCCAAGTACCACCACTTGTGGCTGCAGACGGGTTAGAAAGGAATCTAAGTCGATGGCGGTCCCGTCTCGTCAACTCCGTAGAGTTCGCTGCATGCGGCGCCGTACGCTTCCATTGGAATGCCCTGAATCGCGAACGATCGCGCTATTCCGGCTTGGATACTCATCCCCTCCAACTCGAATCTCACGTTGGAGAATCTGTACTCATTCTTGCTCCAACCAACTTTTATGGGCAAGTGAAATCGGTGGTCCTCTCGAAACGTTAGAAGTCCGCTACTCTCCAAGAGGTCGTCAAATACCGCCCCACAGAAGATGACGTACTTTCGTGGATAGGAAGAAATCGCGGCGAGAACACGTGCGAAATGGGGCTCGAGCACAGCATTCGAAAACTTCGCCGTCTCAAAAGATGGTGATGCGTAAGGTATCAGTTCGAGTTGCAGCTTCTGATCAATTGCCATGGCGGCATTCGTGCGTAGGTGCCCGACCTCTGTCTTGGGGCGAAAATCGATTACTCCAAAGGGTCGCAGAAAGCGAACTTGTTTCAAATCGAAAGCAGAGTAGTAGCCAGGTTCCAACCCCCAGTGCGAGAATCCAAAAGAGCGATGCCTAATGCAGTAGTCTTCGAAATCGGAATATGGGTAGCCAGCCAGTTGTTCGCTTAACTTCGGATTGAGATGCACGAGAACAATGGGAGATTCGAACGCTCCCGTGAAGTACATGGGATTGCACTTGGCATCGAAAGTCATTCCCGTCTCTCGCGTCAGATCGACAGCGCCGCTAATCAAACCAAGACTTAGCAATTGGTTGACATCGGTGCGCGCTTCACCGAAAAGATGCATTATGCCCGCAGGCCAGGTTTCTTCGGCGATCTTTGCTCGCTTCTTTTCCGGCAACTCGCCTCATTCGAACTCGGCCACAGTGGTTGTTGGCACTGAGGACAAAGTAGCGCTGTCGAGACAAATGGGCAAAAGTCAAAGGGCTGCCCGATCTCCGAGACGTTTGGTTAACAATCAAGGAATGATTCGCGAAGTCTCGACAATCCATGTTTGCTTCTGCATTGTCCTAAGGTCGGGTCACAAGCAAGATTGACGAGCCAAGGAGCACCGTATTCTAAATATTGTCGATCCGACCGGGTCAATTTCAGAACTTTCTGCACCTTTCACGCTCTTCGGAAACCGAGGAGTAATCCACTCTAGAGATTGCGTCACGAAGCAATTTCAAAACCTCAAATGGATCTACTGCTCGACTAGAGGTTTGGCGACGCCGCGCCAATTCATGCGACCAGGCCAGTACACCGAGCTGTTCTTCCTAGATGAAGCAACTGCTCTCGCCGCCGGACATCGCCCGTGTTGGCAATGCCAACGTCCTCGCCATGTCGAGTTCAAACAGGTCTGGGAGAAGGTCTTCCGCGACGACAATTCGCTTGAACAAATTGACCGAGAACTCCATTCCTCTCGAATAGACGGCTCCGGCTCGAAATGTACTTATGACGCCGACTGTAGTGCGTTGCCTAACGGCGTGTTGATTCGGGACCCAAAATCGTCGAGACCATTGCTAGTCAGAAATGTTTCGTCTACCCCTGGACCCCACAGGGTTATGGCCTTCGAAGAGTTCGGCCAAAGGGTACCGTCGAAGTTCTGACACCGCGGCCGACAGTCTCAGTCATAGCTGGGGGGGTTCACTGTCGGCCCGGATGAACCACTCTTGGCCTGGTAAGCCCATCAGCTGAAACACTCGCTTTGGCCAGCATGAGCCAACTTCATTATGGCAAGCGGCTCTGTCTCGAGAATGCTCAGATTCTCTGAGTTTTGACTCATTTCCAATTCGACGAATAGTTCAACAGTCCGACATCCGACGACTCTCTGTTCGCTCCCCTTCCTCTGAGATCTGTCCTCATCAATCATGAGTTAGTGCCGGAAGGCCTCGACCACCCGGGCTGGGTCTTCGGCTTACGGTGCCTCATCTGCCGGGCCGAGGACTCGGCCACCACTAAGGTCGCGAATCCGTTCAAGAATTGCTCGAACATAACGTTCATCATCACCATCAGGTTCGGCGTCGAGGTTTCGAAAGCGCCGCTGTTCAAAGAACAGTGCGGTTCGGCAAGTTTCGAGATCATTCGGGAGCGTAGCGTCATGGTCCCACGCCTGGCGTACCTGTTCGTCAATACTCGCTACGAAGTCGAAATCGCCGTGTCGGTTGTAGGCGTTATACGTGAGAGCAAATTCATTGATCTCGGTCCACCAGCGAGCATCGGGACCCGGAACCTCGATATAGGTTGCATCCATTTTCGAAACTATACCGATGAAGAGAAAGCTACGAATCATTTGCGGGAATGCCCTTCTTGCCAATGAGACTCTTCTTCGATTCCTTCTTGGAGTGTTTCGCGTTTCACCATTCCTTCAACTACTTGCTAACCCTGACAGAAAGGACGCATCGAATCCCTCAACTCACGGGGCTGCTCGTGGCCAAAGTTCTCCTTGAGGGCTGGAGTCGCGAATACAATCTTGAATGTCTCCACAGTTCTATCTGCTACCTGCCCCAGTCCATTTCAAAAAGGTGTGGATGAAGCCACATTAAGAAAGGTTCTCATTGGAAATGTCTCACTACCGGGGTCCCCGCATCCGCCCCAATTTTCCAAATGGATGTCGGTGAGATACGTGCGATAATCAATGGAAGAGTGCAACATGAGACTTAAGTCAGTCCGACTCGACAAATTTGGCCCGTTTGAATTTCAGGAGATTGAACTCGCTCCCCTGACGATCCTGTTTGGACCCAATGGAGCTGGAAAGTCCACAGTTCTCGACGCGATCGAAGACGCCCTCACACTTTCGGGCGGTCGACAACAATTCGCAATGTCTGAACCAACAGACTCAAGATCTTCCGTCGTGTACGCGACTTTGGACGATCGCCTAATTCCAGAATCATCTGACCAACGAATCATGCGTCACGTCCTCTGGAAGAACCTCAAGGGCATCGACGACAGTCAGTTGACTTCCGGGGACCCCTTCAAAGATTGTCCACAACTTGAAGATCTCCTGGGTCTTAAAGCAACCGAAATGATCGAATCGGGCACTCAAGGAACACCCGAAGCGCGGCGTCTGATCGCTGCCCATCTACTGCGGCATTCGGTCTTGGCGTTCGGAGGACTGCAAGGAGAAACGGACGGAAATTGGGGCCTTGTGTGTTTCGCATCGCTCGACGAGCTCACGCAGTACACAGACACTTTCGACACGTCGACCATCGAAAGTGATGACAGCGATAACAGCGATGAGGCCATAGATGCCATGGACGATACCCTCCTCATGGCCGTCAGCAATCTCGGGCATGGCGAGGATGCCACCGTGACCATGGAGTGGGGCGAACCGGAGTGGGAATTGTCGCAAGGGAGAAAGTCTTCAAGAGCCGTTGCGCAAACACTCTTTAGCAAGATACGACCCCTTCCAATGAGGCTCGACTTCGATCCTGAAACATTGGAACTCGAGTTAGAGATTGCAGTCAGCAGAATCGCTGGACAATTGAGATATCCCAACCAGAATTACGAAATAAGCAAAGTTTCCTGGCTCGCTTCTAACGATTTGTCGAGAGTCATAATGCCCGCATCGGCCTTTGAGTATCTTCAATCGGACATACAAGTCGACCGAGATCTCAGACCGCCAAACAGCGTCCAGGAGGAAGATGAAATATACGTACTTTCGCCACTAGTCCGCAGAGCGGTCATGTCAATCGCTGAGCACGCCAACGAGATTGCACCGAAATTCATCACTGAGGATTCGAAAATTGAGATCGACATTGTCCGGCCCTCTGAATGGCAAACCGCGTCGCCCCGCCTTCGAGTTTCAATTTCGCAAGGAAGAGCGAAGTTTCCGCTTGCACACGTCGGTTCAGGAATCGCCCGATGGGCGTCTTACTCTATTCGTCTCGCCTGTCAACAACTGTTTCACAGTCAGATTGTGGTTCGAGGAAATGACGGAAGCCAGCTGCCAGACGACGAGATACCTTATCAAGTCATCAATGATTCGTCCACGAGTCTTGAATCAATCTTAAAGTTGCAGATCATTCCTCAGAAAATGGACGTAGTTCTTCTGATGGACGAGCCAGAGGCACACCTTCATCCACGGGCAGTCGCTTCGATAGGAGAATGGTTACTCGACTTCTCGCCTCGCGTGGCCTCAGTTGTAGTTGCCACCCACCATCCGTCGCTTTTCAACCTGCAGGGTCCCAACGTACAGAAGCATGTATTGCTGAAAAATAAGGGAACATCCGTGAGCAAACCTTGGGACCCGGCATCCGAAGAACTCGTAGCACAGCTGGCACGAGAGATTGGATTGACCCCGGGTGACCTCTTCATGATGAGTCGGTATGCGCTCTTTGTGGAGGGTCCGCACGACCTGGTGATCCTTGAAGAGTTTTTCGGTGAATTGTTGAGAGGAACCTCAATTCGAGTCTTGCCGCTGCATGGAGCACACAACATTTCGTTGCTTGCTACTTCAGAAATCGTGTGGCAGATGGGAATACCAATTGGCGTATTGACCGATGACACCAACATCGAACGCGTCATGAGAGGAGAGCGTTCGGGCCACATGGAGAAACTTGTTGACAGGTTGCTGCGTGAGTGTAAGACCGAAAACCGCAAAGTGGATCCCTTCGGGCTTTCTCTTGAAGACGTCCTCTTCTATCTGGACAATGAGGTTACGGCGACTTTTGCGAGTGAGGAGTTTCCTGGGTGGAGTATGTCGAGAACAATTTGGAACCAAATAGTCCAGCCGGTTTCGGATACTACAAATGGGGCAAAGTTCAAGAAGTGGATTGAAAAGTCGTATGGGCTGCCCCTTGACAGGGATTCTGTACGAAACATTGCCAAGAGATGCAAGGAGATGGGGATAATTCCCGAAGAGTTATCCAAAGTTGTCGCCAATGTGATATCGAAGACGATGTGAATGTCAGTAATGAAGAACGCGATTACCTCAATACTGCCTCGTTGGTGCTTGAAAGCCAAGATTGAGTTCCCAGGCGCTCAGATGTACTTCGGCAGTACTTCGACAGATATTGTGTGCCGACGAGCAATCAATGTCGTCCCTTTGCACCCCGCGCAAATCCGAAAAGCCTGAAAAGGGTTCGCGCACCAGCCCCTACACATTGATCCGTGATAAAGAATGGAGTACAAACCTTTGGGAGGGAATGATGCACATGCGTCTTGGCAGGGTCTCTTTGATAATAACGATGATCGTCCTGTTCGCTGCGTCACCAGCGGGAGCATCCAAAGAATCAAAGGCAGCAAACTTGTACCTCAAGTATTACAACGAGTACATGTATACGGCATTCGACAAGGGCATCCACGAGCAAAATAGTTCGAACCCTGCAATGGAAACCGCCGGGATCAATGCTGAAATTTCTGCGATTAATCGCTTTGACAATCACATCCAGAACATTAAATTTCCGTCATCCGACAGAAATGCTGTAAACAAAGTTCTCGCGGTGGACGCTGTACTGACGGCGCTAGACGGAACGCTCGCACTTAATACCAACGATGTGACTAACTACAACTCACTTTTCAATGGAGTGGTTGCCGCTCAGGCAAACTCGACTGTCGCCATTGACTCGTTGGCGAAGAAGCTCGGTATGAATTGGAGCTGACATCGATCAGATTCAAGACATGTTTACAATCAGGAATGTTGGAATCTGTCGCGGAGGCTGCTGGAAGTGTCAATGGCCATCCTCCCACTGATCTCATAGCCAAGTCACATCGCGCCCCATTTTTGGGTGTGTCCGGCATACCAGTTCCCAAGATTTCGACGGCACCGACTTCGTGATGCGGCGCTCCTACGCTTCTGACACCATCAGCTCTGCTGGCGTCAACACAGCGGCGATACCTTGGGCCCGGGCAGTTGCCAACATCGTGTAATCACCCGAGACGACCATGAGCGGGCCGCCCTGACGACCGTTCAGGTATGCCGCACGACGTACGATCTCATCGTCGTGGCTCGCGAGATGTGTGTGGCCGAGAGGGTCCATGAGCAGTTCGAGGGTGACCCCATCGACAATGGGGGCGGGGCCTCTTCCACAGTCGGTGAGGATTTGGAAGATCTTGCGAAGTCGCGGACGCGCCTTGGGCGTCTTCCCGTAGTTATTCAGGTCGTCCAGCTCTCGTATGACGAGAATCGGCACGACAATGCTGGCCACCCACACGCGTTCGGTCTTGAGTACCTACAATGCAGTTCTACTGACGCTCGAGGTCCGATCCTTGACACCCGATCTTGACCAGGTGCAATGTTGCAGTATTTACAACACCCGTGGACCTTAGCGGACACTACTTAAACCTTTTGGAGCTGCTCGCTTCTGGTCACCCCTTCCACCTAGTGCGACCAGAAGAGTCGCACCGCTCTCTTAGAGAGCGGTGCGAGGCGAGGGGGTCGGCACGGAAACCGTGCATCTCATCCGACACATGAATGGGCACTCGTTCTAGTACGGCACTCCATCGAACTACTTACTGAACCCGATGATCTGCTGGAGGATCTCGGTAAGTTCTTCTGGTACACCGCAGTGTTCCTTCGCCCACTTGAGGATTGGGACGAGACCGGTTGGGGATACATCGACTCCATACTTGGGGAGGAGAGAGTTCTTCCACTCCCTCGCCTCTCCCGGTGCACCCTTCTCCTTTCGTTCACGCCAGGTGGCCTTCAATCCCAATCCGGGCCATGGCTCTAATCCGGGCCGTGGCGCTATTGAGGCGGCGTGTTCGTAGGCGTCGTCGCAAATCAGGTAAAGGCCGTCTTCCTCGGTAATCTCGCCACGATCCGCCCGAATCCCCCCGCCATCGACGCTACGAAGTGGGGACGTTGCCTCCCAGAGGCGATCAAGATCTCCTCCACTATCTCCGTCCTTCCTTCGTTTCCGCTTGTCGGTCAGCACGAAGAACGGCATGCCCATCTTGGTCAGTAGAACCTCGTAGATGGGGACGAGAGAACGCTCGTTGTACAGCCCGTCCATCGAGATCACGTAGATTCCATACGCCTGGAGTTCGAGAGGAAACCAGGTCTCGAGCATCACCTTGTCACGATCCCCCTCGACGAAGAGCAGCAACCGGGTTCGCATGAAGAACCGTGCGGGCGTCAGTCCGTAGAAGTCGACCGGCGATTGCTCGTACTGGAGGTACTCGCCAGGCCCGAAACGCTTGATCTCGGTTCGAAAGTCTGACCCGTCCGTAGAACGGTTGCGCCAGTCTAGGAAGAGCCTGGTCGCCCACGGTTGGGATGAGTCGACGAAATCGATATCGTGCGTGGCAATGAACTGAGTCGCCACCCCCCATTCCTTGGCGATGCTTTCGGCCCACTGTCCGATCAGGGTTAAGTAGCTGGGGTAGAGATGGCTCTCCACTTCGTCGATGCACACGACCAGATTGAAATCCGGATCAACCACGGTCTCGGTGTTCTCATCAACGGGTGAACTCGGTTGCAGGCACAACCTCTGCCAATCTGATGGGACAAGCTCGCTCTGTTCCAGTGGGCGCCACGCGATGCCGTTTGCCAATGCAACCGAGGCGATCGAAACGCAGTACGCGACCCACGTCCGATGGCCTTCGGGAAGCTCGCGCAGTTCCTGGCCCCCCAGGTACACGAGCGCCTGCTCGCCAGCGCGATGCGCAAGCCTTACTTCGATGCTCCTGTCCAAAAGGAAGTCGGGCCGAAGTTCCGACGCGAGGCTGCCGATGAGTCGTGCAGCCTGCACGTACTGGCTGGCGAACGACGAGTCGCCTTCCTGCGTCCAGGGAAGGACTCCGGAAGGAAGGGTCGCGTCGAATCTCCGGCTGTCGTCGTAGTTCAACTCATTGAAGAAGTAGTGTTCACGAAACTTCAAATCTCCGTCATAATCGCCTTGTCGAGTCAATTCGCCGATGAGCTTGCCGACGTTCGAGACCGCGATGTTCAGCCGCTCTTGAAGGACCACGACCAGCTCGTTGTTGAGCACCAGGGCCGCCGTCAGCTCTTCGCGAAGCGCCCCGGGAATTAGGCCCCACCATCGACTTGGCAGATTAGGCATCGACGAGCGTATGAGCGGAACCTCGACCAACCCATCCTCGCGAACGAGTAGGTGCGGCCGCTCGCGCCCTATGATTCCGAGCTCTGTAGTTTCATCCTCTTCGAACACAAAGAAGTCGTGAGCTACAAACTGTGGCCACTTCAAACGCTCGATCGTGGCCAACTCGTCGACGGTGAAGAGTTGGTCGAGAGTCGCGAGGTCGATAAGACTCGTAAGAGACCACGAATACGGCCTCAAGTCATCGTCCGAATACTCGTCGACGGACAGATTGAAGCGGCAGATGCTCAATAGGGACCTCAGGAGCGTGGCGTAGCGGCTGGCGTCCTCGCGCAGGACATCCGCGAAATCTTCTTTGAAGAGTCCGGTGCGGGAGGGCGTGGTCGACGATGACAGCCGGGCGAGGAAGGTCTCAACGTGGTCGTTGGCGAAGAATTTGCGAGCCTTGTCGGAGTCATTAGTCAGATAGCCCATTACGTCATTCATTTCTGCGAAGAGACTGTTGAGGAGCGAGGGTGCGAGGGTGTCCCTCGCGTTCGATTGCCCGTCCACTCCTGGCGACCCCGGCTCGCTGAATTGGAGGGTCACCGTGCCGCGCGGTTCGAGGTGTGGATGCCAGCGTCGTGCGAGCGTCGCATAGATGGCGGCCAACAGCGAGCTCTTTCCCGACCCGTTGGCTCCGAAAAGGACGTTGATGGCGGAGACCTGGATCTCCTGAGGACCTATCGGGCTGAGATTCTCGATGCGGATTAGATCGATCTTCAAAGGGGCGACCTCTCGACAATTGGGGCTCGATTACACGTAGACGCTAGTTCAGGGAGATTGTTCTCGCCATGCCGCCGAAGAGTGAGGCGTCAATCCGTCGAGTGGGTCTGCCCCCAGTTCCCTTGGAGCCCCATTTGGTGTCGTGCATAGACGGATTATGAGGAGCCCACCTGTCCGCACGGTCATCGGACCGTCGGCTTACGCCACTTCAAACTACGCCAATTACCGACGGCGTGTCGACGGCCCAGCGTCGTGGCCCCTATGGCTTGCGCGGTGGCGTACAAATGCTCACAGGGACACGTCAGCGCTGATGGCTCGAGATTCTGCAACCAGTGCGGTGAGGAATTTGGGCTGTGTCCAAACGGACATCGGCGCTGCTGTCGGTTTGCTTAACTGACCTGTCAACTAGATCGACAGCAGCGCCAACTGAAATAAGAAGTAGTAGTTGCGTTCGGAACGTAGAGAGTTCCGCAGTTTCTTCCAATCGACAGCGCTTGACGAGGCTTTTCGACTTATGGACGCACCAAGCCGTCGACCTCGAGTTGGTCTTGTCACACCCTCCTCGTATGAATGTTCTCCCATGACAGATCTCGACCTCCTCTTCGAAACGTACCCTGGCACGACGTTGGAGCCTGGCCCGCCTTCAATCACCCTGCGTAGTACGGACGACCACAACCGAACGAACTTCATCGCCGATGAGGGCTTCCTCGCCGCCTTCTACCGTGGCGAATTTACCTACTGCGTACGCGACTACGTGCCGTGCGAACCCCAGCACCGTTACACAATCAACTCGATATCGTTCTACCTGCCGCCATTCGAGGTCCTGCGAGGCGTCGAGTCGTCGTACCGGCTCGACCTGCTGTGCAAGGGGTCGGATTGGTGGGCAGTGATCAATATACGCGAGAGTTCGATCGTGGCAGAGTTCGGCGTCAACTCGCTTGATCGGGGACGTGAACTCGTTAAACGCTTCCATAGTGGCCTAGCAACCCGCCACGTGCCTGAGTCGATCGTCCCCTACGACGTATGGACCGGGAATGACTTCCCGTCGCGGAAGTCCTTCGACGACGTCGCGTGGGCGTCAATTGAGAACAACTACCCCACATTGACCCGTGGCAGCCTCGAGCAACTCTCGAACCTCCAGCGAACCAGGGCGTCTGCGGACGGGCGGATAATCATCTTCCACGGTCCACCCGGTACCGGAAAGACTTTCGCGATCCGAGCTCTCCTTACCCGTTGGAAGTCCTGGGCGCAGATTGCCCTGATCCTCGACCCCGAGAAGTTGCTTTCGGAGCCGGCCTATCTGATGAGCATCCTGGACCACGATTCCAAGCAGTCCACGCGCCTACTCGTCATCGAGGACGCCGACGAGATCGTGGAGAAGAACGGTACGCGCGCCAGCGGACTAAGCCGCTTGTTGAATGCCGCGGACGGCATCATCGGGGCAAGCAGTGACGTCATGTTCCTCCTGTCAACCAACGCCGGCCCGGGCCGACTGGATGCGGCCCTCACGCGACCAGGGCGATGTCTCGCCACCGTGGGCTTCGAGCCGTTCCCGGTCGCCGAGGCGAACGAACGCTTGGGCTCCTTCGGGCCAACACACCGACCATTGACCCTGGCCGAGATCTACCGCAACCTCGGTGAGACGTCACTGCTCTCCAACGAACGACCGATCAGCACCGGCCAGTACTTGTAAGAGATCCGCATGAAGCCCTACAGCGTGACCGCCAGCAAAGCTCTCTTCGAAGCTCGGGCCCTCGCCGACTTCTTCGACTCGCCAGTCATCGAGAGTTCGATGCTCCTGCTCGGCCTCGCAATGCAGGGCGACGGAGAGGCAGGCAGCGTCCTCAATCGATTGGGCGTGACCCCAGATGAGGCGCTCATTGTCGCCAGAAACAATTGGAAGCCACGACATGACGCCGGCGCGGTGCCCTCGCCTTCACTGTCCCCGCTGTGCCGACACATTCTTCGAAGAGCCAGCCGAAAGTCCAGCTGGCGACTCGAGAAGGAGATCACCACCGGGCGGATCCTCAACGTCTTTCTCCGGCCCCTATCCGGTGGTGAGTTGCGAGTTCTTCGCTGCCTGAAGGTCAGGCGACGCCGCGCTCGCCGGGCCATCCGCTACGAAGTCAAGGTACGCCGAACGCTACGCATCCGATTCGAAGGTGGTGAGGCGCTGACATTTGCGAAGGACCGCAAGAACCGATTTCACTTGGCCACGTACCCGCCGCGACGGTTCGCCACGATCCGGTCGCGTCGTGCGCGGCAGAAAGTATTGCGTGATGAGGCTAAGACCGCGGTGCTAAAGGCGGCGACCTCGAGCATCGCGCAACACGTTGCGTTGAAACCGCAACCCCCTAAGACACGAGCCGAGGTCCATCAATGAACTGGCCCTATGCAATTGCAAAGGAAGATCCGAGTTCTTCTTGTTAATTTGCCTGATTGTCTACCTCGTAGGACGCGCACTCACGGGAATCAGTGAGTTCGGCAGCAAGATGAGATAAATGGTGGGAAAGTCAGTCTCGATTACACAGTTGTGTGACATTCCAAAACGGCCTTCGAGACTGTTTTGAAGGCGGCCGTGTGTATCCTTCGTTGGTGGCCTCACCTCCGATTACCGCCCCCGCCACTGACTTGGATCGTTGGTTCGATTCCAGCGCCGGCGGCTGCACTGCGCACTCGAGCGCCTTGGAGTGCAGCACGTACCTGGTTGGGCGCTACCTTTCAGGTGACTACACTGGGGCACTCTTCGACCCGTTCGGCCATGAACCTGCTAACCGAATCACTCGGTCAGATCTCTTGGCCGTGCGTTCGCTGTCGATGTGGCGCTTCGGTCTGCCTACATTCCTCCGCGATTTGGGATTTGCGCTTGATGCTGATGCCGCCGCAAGCGCGGTGTGCACCGTCACTGCATGCGCGACTCACATTGGCTGTCTTCTGCTCCAGCTGCCAGTCAGCTCGACCATCTACACGATGACGCCAGCCGAACACGCACTGGCTGACGGACCTCTGTGGAATGTGCTCCAGGCGATGTTCAAGCGCAGTGTCAAAAAGGCCGGCACGACCTCTCTATCGAAGACGCTCGCTCGAAAGCGACCGGCGCTCTTGCCGATCCTCGACGACATAGCCCGCGAACGAATTCGATTGGCAGGTGGTCCAGGTCCAGACGGGAACTGGGCGTTCCTCCGCAATGAAATTGCAGCCAGCGCGCTCGTGCGGCCCGGCGTTGCGGCAATCCGAGTCGATGTCGCTGTACCAGACCACTACCAAGACCTTCGACTCATCGACATCGTGGTGTGGATGCGTCAGTACGTTCGAGGGCGGCTCTCCGTCGACAAGGGAACGTGCGCGCCGCTGTAGTTGTCAGGGCTTCGGTCGCGCGTATTCAATCAGCTCGTCTCATTTGATCTGCAACTGACCTGCGTCAGGGATTTGAAGGTTCATCCTGAACGTCGTCCTCGGAGCACCTCACGTGGGCACCGCAATTTGCCTCGGCTATACGTGGATGAATCGGAGGCTCTTTCTGAAGCGGAACTCTTCATCGCTACGGCTCGAGCTCGAAGGCGCACCGTCGAGTGCGCAAATCCTGACGAGACGATTGAAGACATAGTCGTTTCGATAGGTCGGGAAATAGCCTCCACGGTTTGTTAGTTACGAGTCACTTGGGCCAGACCAATCGACGACAATCCGCTGGTGTTAAGTCGCCATTTCGACGTATCGGCACAGGCCATTGACAAGCCGGATCTGCTCGACCGTACGACACGTGAGGGTTAGTAGTTCCGGGCTCGCCACCATAACGGTGAGGGCTTGGGCCCTCGAGACCGCAACGTTGAGGCGGTTCTGACTCAGAAGAAATTCCATCCCTCTGGGAATTTCCTCGCCGCTGGATGAAGTCATCGAGCAGATGACTACCGGCGCCTGTCGTCCTTGAAATTTGTCAACAGTTCCAACCTGAGTTCCATCAGGAAGCATTGTCTTTAGGAGGTGGACCTGGGCGTTATAGGGGGCGACGACCAAGATGTCCTCAAGATCCAGCAGACGTGACTGTCCAGCGCGGTCGGTGAAGTGGCGGCCAAGTAATTGCTCAACGAGCCTCTGCACTTCAAGGCCCTCCTCACTGGAGGACGTCCGGCAAGCCCGGTGGCGAACTGGTCTCCAACGCAGTCCAGACCCACTCAAAGCATCTTCGCCACTGACGGACTGGAGTTCAAGACCGAGATCTGAGCGAAGCCGATCCTCGTAGCTCTCTTTCCGCACTTCTGGAACTCCTTTTACCTCCCCCACCCTTCAGTTCGTTCCGCGCTGAGCGTCTCCAGTCGTTCAAGTTCCTTAATCAGTTCTCGTAGTTGCTTGCCTGCCTCGATTC
>Ga0182014_10004369_pt1 | contig 16291 bp, 19 predicted proteins | sample 612S2DmetaG_FD_120489 | JGI IMG/M metagenome (GOLD analysis project Ga0182014, IMG submission 120489) | Permafrost microbial communities from Stordalen Mire, Sweden - 612S2D metaG | ecosystem: Environmental > Terrestrial > Soil > Wetlands > Permafrost | place: Sweden: Stordalen | collected... | reverse complement strand
GCTCCAGCAGAGCGGAGTTCCTGGGAAGGTCGGTGGCGAGAAGACATTGACCAGATGATCGCCAATCCCGCAGTCTTGGCGATAGTGGTGGCAAGGGTAGCAGTGGAGGTGGCACTGGAGTAAGCACGGGGGTTACATGTGACTATTGGCTCTTCAACGATGCCATGAAGGAGGAAACAATGGAAACTCAGTGGTATTACGCACAGCAGGGCCAGCGGCTCGGTCCTGTCTCGTCAGAACAACTGAAAGAGCTTGCGGCTGCGGGTCGGCTACAGCCATCTGATTTGGTGTGGAAAGAAGGCATGGCCCAGTGGGCGGCTGCAGATCGCATCGAAGGGCTGTTCTCGGCGGTGCAAGCTCCTACCCCTGGATCGCCGCCACCACTCCCGCCGAGTGGGACAGGTGAAATGCCCCCGCTCTCTGCCGCAGCCGCCGCTCAGGCCCCCCGTGCCAATACAGCAATGCAACCGGCAGTTCTGCGGCAGAAAATAGAAGGGCTAAGACAGTCCCTCGTCCAAGAAGTTCTGAACCCGCAGGTCGCTCTTCCCAATGTTGAGCCGATTGCGACATTCCGAAAAGAGCACTCCCAACTGCAAGAGCAGTTGCGACAGCTTCAACATCGGTTGCAAGAACTGGGCAAGGCCAAGGCTGAATACGAACTGCTGGATAACGCCTGCCAACAACAAGGCAAGGAATTGGCTGCCGCCGAGAAGGCTCTGGTGCAACTCGCCCGACCACTGGGCAAGGCTGCTTTTGAAGGGCTTCTTGCGGGACTGGTGCAGGACCAGCCCACCTTCAAAGACCGCTTTGCTGTCCATCAGAGAATTGGGGAACTCCAGGCCGAGCACGACCGGTTTGCTCCACCCAGCGATGCGGGGATGATTCAGAAGACCAAGGCCAAGGCCCAGCAACTCGTGGCGGCAGGAAAGATCAAGTTGGAGGAGATGAAGATTGGCAAGTTGGAGGAACAGATCGGAAGAGAACTGATCGCCTCGAACCAAGAAGAATCGGTGCGATGCGACCACACAGCGGAGATTTTGACGGCATTTGCGAAGCATAGGGGCGTGATCGCCCACCACAGGCAGGTGTGTGAGACAGCACGAGAGGCTCTCGACACGAAGTGCCAGGAGTTGGCTCAAACTCTGCAAATGGCGGGCACCACCAAGTCTTTCGATGCCGAGCGGCAGAGTTGTGAAGCCCAGATTGCCCAGGTCGAGCACCAAGGGAGAGTTCTTAAGAGCGAACTCCTAGTCCAACTCGTGACGTGTGGTGAATCCCTTTCCGTTGAAGGTATTTTGGGGCAGCGTCTTCGTGAGTTGCGTGATACACAAGCTCAGTTGTCTGAGTGGTTCCACTCGAAAGGCGGTCAACAACTCGCAACAGCGGATGGTTACATCAATATAAACATACCTTCCGCCGTTGGTGTGGGCACGCTCATCGGGCTCATCGTGGGCTATCCCTTGAGCTACTTTTTTCAGCCTGGCCTACTGAGGGCAATGGTATCGCTTGCTGACTACATCCAGCACATCGACATGGTGTTTAGCGATAAGCATTTGGTCGGGACCGCCGTCGGAGTGTGGATCGGTTCGGTGATCGTATTCGCATTGATTGGGCGGATGCTGAGCGTAGCAATAAACAAGAAACGGGACGGCAATCCATAACCCTCCAGTAGTTCAAGACTGAGAGAGGGCGGAGTGCTCGTCCTCGTTGAACGGATGCTGAAAGACGACGTAGGGCTGAGCGACTCCTGCATCATGGCCCTGCCATACATCGGCGGTGACGTGGTGGTAAAGGCTCTTGCTAATCACTGGCGTTGGGGGAGCGGTGAGTTTCGGAGTAGTGCTGCACCCATCTCCATGCGGGAAATACTCTGGCTTGCCCCGCCGTGTTCTATATCGTTGAACAAATGCGGGCGAGGCGGCGAGGGCGATGACGGTGGTCAAGGAAATCAACGCCGCTAAGACCACTATCTTGGTCCAGGCATATTCCTTCACGAGTGCTCCCATCGCCAAGGCCCTCGTCGATGCCCACAAACGGGGTGTGGATGTGCGGGTCATCTTGGACAAAAGCCAACGAGGTGAAAAGTATTCGTCGGCAGATTTTGTTCTGCACGCTGGCATCCCCATTTGGATCGACGCCAAACACGCCATCGCCCACAACAAGATTATGATTCTCGACGGGCAGACGGTTATCACCGGCAGTTTCAATTTCACCAAGAATGCCGAGGAGAACAACGCCGAGAACCTGTTGGTGATCCGCTCGCCGGAACTGGCAACAAAATACGCCTCGAACTGGGATGCTCATTTGCAACATTCGGAAAAATACGAGGGGAAGGAGCGGGGGTATTCGGAAACGCATCGGGTTGACCCTGCCCCTACTTCGACCGACGTGACGGACGGCTACGTGGCTTCCAAGAACTCCCATGTGTTTCACAAGGCGGGCTGCAAAGGGGCGGCGACGATTTCCGAGAAGAACCTGATCCACTACTCCACGAGAGAGGAGGCGATTCAGGCCGGGAAGAGGCCGTCGCCGGATTGTAATCCATGAGCAAAGAAATTCCCAAGAACACCTCTGAACCGCCCAACCAGGACAAGTTTGCCAAGATCGTAACGGACGGCATTCGCAAAGCCGGGGTGACGGCCGACATTGTTTACGATCCGGAGCGATTCAGTCTCTCTCAAGCGGACAAGAACGGCACCGTGCTGTTTCTGGCGAACGCCTACAAAGAGTATTGCTCTGTTCCCGAGTCCCAGCGTTCCCAACTGCTTCAGAAGTATGTACGGACTTGGTTCTTGGGGACAATCGAACTGCCGGAAACCTTCGACGACCTGCATCCCGACCTGCTTCCCGTGGTGCGAACACGATCCTACTTCGATTTGTCCCAACTGAACACGGGGAAGAGTGCGGTGTTGCCACATCAAGTCCTGGGTGAGCACCTGGCGGTCGGTCTGGTTTACGACCTGCCCCAGGCAATGCGTTCTATTACTCAAGATAATCTGGACGGTTGGGGTGTGAGTTTCTATGAAGCATTGGAAGCTGCCCGCCACAACCTGACCCAGTTGAAACACGCCTTTATCGGCCCGAAACAGCGAGTGGGAGTGTATCTTTCTACCGCCAGGGACGGTTATGATTCATCCCGACTGATTCTTCTTGATTTGATTCGGCGGCTTCGGGTAGCGGGCGAGTTTGTGGCGATGGTGCCGAACCCCGACACGCTGATTGTGACCGGATCGGAGGACATGGACGGCCTGAAGGGGATGTTGGGATTGGCGACGAACGCATTGCAGCAACCTCGCCCCATCTCAGGCGTTGCAGTCCGGTTGGACAGCGACGATTGGGTGCCGTGGTTGCCCGATCCATCCCATCCTCTTTTCAGCGAGTTCCGGGGATTGCAGTTGCAGTCCCTCGGTCGGGACTACGCCAAACAGAAAGAAATGCTTGATGGAACAACAGGCAAGGACACCTTCGTGGCCTCATTCTCTGTTGTCCAGCATCCCGAGACCGGACATTTCATGACGTACTGCGTCTGTCCGAAGGATGTGCTGGCCCTGCTGCCTCGCACCGACCGAATCGCCTTCGTACAGGACGGAGAAAAACCGCTGATGGCCGCTTGGGATCGGGTGGTTGAAGTTATGGGTGATTCGATGACACCGCTGGACACTTATCCCCAACGATTTCGGGTCAGCGAGTTCCCGAGCGAAGAACAGTTGACGGCGATGAGGGCTGAAGCCGTATGAAGGTGCCCATCTCCGACTTCGCTCTGATCGACCTTGAAGCCCCCGTGCTTTCGGCGTATGAGGCCATCATCAAGGGAACGGTTCGTTGGATGGTCTGGTGCAAATTTTGTAATAGATGGCATCATCACGGCCCGGCCGAAGGACATCGGGAAGCCCATTGCACCGATGCGACAAGCGGCTATTGGAAACAGGGCTACAATTTGGCGTATGCTGGGAAGTGGAAGAAAGATGGCTCGCAGCAAACTTGACCCCAACGATCTCGACCCCGGCATCCGTGATGCCGTCTTGCTCTTGCAGAAGGCAGGCTTCAAGACGTTCACGTCATGTGAGGGTGGAAAGGGCCATTCTTTCCGCCATGAAACCATCGGCCTGGAACTCGATGGGGACTTCCGCTCGTTTCAGAAGAAGATCGTCACGTTTCTGCGGTCGCAGGGGATTGAGAACTTCACGATCAGCTTGGTCACCGACTATCCGGCAGGAAAGAGCGTCGTCTACTTGGAAGGATTGGATCTTCTCTCGCCGGAAAAGAGACGGAGGGTTGTCGAGACAATCGGACGGAAGGAGCGGAGATTGCGGAATCAGTTGCGGAAACTGGGTGCCAACGACAAGCCCCGATGAAGGTGGGGTGGCCGAAAACTTCTCTTGATTCGTCGTGCAGCATTGCTACATTGACCTTGTTGGCCCAACAGACCACGACTTAGAGCATGAGCGTCGTGTAGTCTAGCCAACGAAGGAGACACCAACATGTACGTGGTAGCCATTGTTGCCATAGTAGGGATTGTTGCTATCGTTGGACTTTGCCCCCGGCAGAAAGTGCATGGAAGAATCACGCCCACCGAACTCTCAGTTGACATCGAACCTGGCCCTCAGAATTAGGATCGCGGATTACCGGCAGTCAGCATGTTCTGGCAACGTGCCTCAACGAATAACCCGGCACTTTGGCAGTGCCTTCTGAAGCTTTTTGACGCCCGCATCCGTGACCTCGGTCTTTTCCAGGTACAATGTTTCCAGTTGGCTTACCATTTCGAGATGCTGCAACCCGACATCCGTGATCCGCTTGGAAAAGAGGTGCAGTCGTCGGAGTTGCGGCAGGTCTTTGACGCCTTCCAGGGCTTCGTCGGTTTGTACCTCGGCTTCGATCACGTTGGCCCCCAGGTCTTGGCCCATCAAATATCGCAGCCAAGCTGGGCCGGGCTCCCTAGCCTTGGCCAACGGCTTGCCCGATTCGTCAACCTCGAAGTCAAACCTGGCTCCTCCTCCAGACTTGAAGATCGCCTCGACTGCCTCGGTCCGTCGCATCGACTCTCGCATCCTTTGGGCCACCCAGCACATGCCGATGCCCGCAACGACGGCCAGCACCAGCAGGGTTATCAGGCCGTATCGAAGCCAACGGCGGCGGGGCTTGGCGGTGTCGATCATGCGGGCAGTATAGTTGCCAGCCGGGGTGGCTTCAAGTCGGATCGGACAGGGGCTATCATAGAGCACGAGCATGGCCGACCCAAGCACGAGGAACATGATTCGTACCTGGAATGGAGCGGGCCATTCGATCCCAAGGTATTCGATGCCAAAACGGCCACCAGAGAGATGCGGAAGGGCCTGCCGAATTGGCGGGAAATGGAGTGAGCCAGGTGGCGTTACAAGTTTTGTAATAGTCGCTGACCAGTGCGATGCCCAAAATGGGGAAGGACATGGCCGACAGTGAACTGAACACGGTGCTTCTCGCCCTCGGCAAGGCCCAGGTGAACGCCATGTTTCGGCGACAAGAGGCTCATGCCGTAGACGACTCGGAGTTTCTGCCTCTGCTGGAAGTCGTTCTGACGGCCTTTGAGGGAATCGAGAAGGAAGTGGCCGAGGAGGTCTGGGAGTATACCTTCGCCGTTTATGACCGAGCCTGCAAGCAGGCCGACCCGACGTGGACGACCGCCGAGAACCGCAAGCTCATGCAGAAATACCTCTTGGGGCCACGGGGACTGAAACGGAAGCCTCGAAGAAGGAAGGACTAAGATGGCTGGAAAAGGACGACAAACAGCCCGTAAACCGGCGATCAAGTTTGCCCACTTGCGGAAGGAGATGGAGAAGACCCGGATCATATCGAAGATCGGCAAGAAGAGAACACGCCGTCTCGTGTCGATGGGGTTTGGGGGAGAGGAGAATGGCTGAAACAACCAACAAGGCATGGTTTTTGTACCTTGTGCGGTGTGCCGACGGATCGCTGTACACTGGGATCACCAACAACGTGACCCGTCGATGTCAGCAGCACAACGCCGGGACCGCCTCACGCTATACTCGCAGTCGTCTCCCCGTTGAATTGATCTATCAGGAATCGCACGCCAGCCAAGGTCTGGCCTTGAAGCGTGAACTGGCGGTCAAGGCCATGTCACGGGAGGAGAAAGAGTCGCTGGTCCGATTGGAACGATAACCAGGAGCGTTTTTTTCAATGAATTGATTTTGTTTGCGAATTATGTAAGGATGAAATTGGGGGTGTCCCAGTCGTTTTTTCTTTTTGAATTGATTCTCGTGCGTCCTGGTGCGTTTGGTGGGGTGTTTGGCAGGGAGGGACGGCTGATACGGAATGGATTTCGGTGTGGTATGAGGAAGGCGATTCCTAAAGACAATTGGAAACGAAGCGATGGAAAACATTGCCCCCATTTGTGGAATGGTCATTTTTGTGGCATTTGTTGCTGCGATACTGATATTTCAGTATTCCCGAGCCAAGTCGATACTGGAGCAATGGGCGGCGACGAATGGATATGAGATTGTGTCGAGTGAGCATCGATGGTTGGGAGGGCCATTCTGGTGGAGAAGGTCAAGAAGCCAAGAAGTCTACTACGTGACAATCCGAACGCTCGATGGGCAGATTCGACGAGGCTGGGTTCGCTGCGGAGGATGGTTCTGGGGAGTCTTCAGCAACAAGGCTGATGTCGAATGGGACGAATAGAACGTAGTCGGAGACCAGCCCCCAAATGAAACCCCTCCCCCTCATCCTGCTCCTCATTCTCTTCCTCTCCTCCTGCCAAGCCCAGGAGCTAGCCCATTACGCATGATGGCCAGCACCAACGGAAAACGTCGGCTTGTAGTTCTACTCATCATTGTCTTGCTTGGGGCGGCGGTTATCATTCCCGCGATTGGCTTCACCACAAGGGAGCGGGCTCGGCAAGACACCGTTACGAAAAACCTCCAACAGATACAACGGGCTTTGGACAATTATCGGCAGGGACAAAGTTCCATCGCCGTTGAAGGGAGTGTATCGCCCGCTGTCCGAGACGAAGCGGGCATTCTGGTCCACACCGTTCGGTCAGAATATCAATCCGCCCCCACCAAGATCAAGGTGTTGCTGCCGAGTGCTTTGGACAAAACCACTCCACATCCAGTCTTGTATGTTCTGCCCGTCGAGCCGATGGATGGCGTGCAATGGGGCGATGGACTGCGGGAGGTCAGAAACAACGACCTTCACAACAAGTTCAGCCTGATTTGCGTGCAGCCGACTTTCTCGGATTTGCCCTGGTATGCCGATCATCCGACGAACGCCACACGTCGGCAGGAAACCTACTTCCTCAAGGTCGTAGTGCCTTTCATCGACCGGACATATCCCACGCTGGCCCGACCCGAGGGGCGATGGTTGCTGGGCTTCAGTAAATCGGGATACGGCTCCTTCAGCCTGCTGCTGCGTAACCCGGCGTTGTTTGGGAAGGCGGTCGCCTGGGATGCACCGCTGATGATGGAGCGTCCTGACCAATACGGGATGGCCGATATTTTTGGCACCCAGGAGAACTTCGAGAAGTACCGGATTTCGACGTTGTTGAAGCAACAGGCCACCAGCCTGCCCAAGTCCGTGCGGCTTATTCACTTTGGATACAGCAACTTCAGAGAACATCACCAGTTGGCTCACAAGCTGATGGAGGAACTGAAGATCGTCCACCAATATCGGGACGGTCCGAAACGGGAGCACTCGTGGCATAGTGGTTGGCTGCCGGAAGCGGTAGAGATGCTTGTTGAGAGGCCGAGAAACCCACGTTAAGCGACAAATATCCGCTTGAGAAGCTGTGGCGTCGAACTCGGGGACTGGGCATCAACGAATAATCCGGCAGTTCGGTAATGCCTTCTGAAGTTTTCTGATGCCTTGCTCGGTTACCTTGGTCTTTTCGAGGAATAGCGTTTCGAGTTGAGGCAGTTGTTCGAGATGCTCCAACCCGGCATCCGTGATCGCCTTGGAAAAGAGGTGCAGTCGGTGTAGTTGAGGCAAGTCCTTGACGCATTCCAGGGCAGTGTCGGCTTGTACCTCAGCCTCGACCACGTTGGAGCAAAAGTCGTCGCCCATCAAGTATCGCACCCATGTGGGGCCAGGTGGCGATGCCTTTGGCAGCGGATTGCCCGACTGGTCAATCTCGAAGTCGAACCTCACTCCCCCTCCGGTCTCCAGAATCGCTTCCACTGCCTCGTGCTGTCGCATGGACGCTTGCATCCTTTGGGCGACCCAACACATGCCGATGCCCGCAGCAGTGACCAGCACCAACAGCGTTATGAGGCTGTATAGAAGCCAATGGCGGCGGGGCTTGGGGGCGTCGGTCATGCGGGCAGTATAGTTGCCGGGTCGGGTGGCTTCAACCAGGAGCGGGCAAGAGGTATCATGGAGGACGAGGGGAGGGAGTTGGAGTGTCCGCTGGACGTGACAGTGGTGATCGTTTCCGTTCCCCAGGGCAAGTACAAGGCGGTTGAGTTTGTGGAGAACAAGAAGCCGTTGAAGAAGATTGAGACCGTAACCGCCAATCCGACATGACCAAAGAGGAAACTATGCACCGTGCTGGATTGATTCTCGTGCTACTGTTTTCCGCTTGGCACTCAGCCGTTGCCGCCGATAACCTGACGCGGCTGGAATGGAAGGTCGATGAGGTCAGCCGTGAGGCATTGGTCTACGCACCCGCAACGGCCAAGACGACTCCCACCCCGGTCGTATTCGCTTTCCACGGGCATGGCGGGACGATGAAGTACGCCGCCGCTAAGTTTGCCTACCACAAGCACTGGCCGGAGGCCATCGTCGTTTACATGCAGGGCCTGAACACGCCGGGGGCGCTCACCGACCCCGAGGGCAAGAGACCCGGCTGGCAAAAGACCTTCGGCGACCAGAACGACCGCGACCTGAAGTTCTTCGACGCCGTGCTGGCGACCCTCAAAAAGCATTACAAGGTCGACAAGAAGCGGGTGTACGCCACCGGGCACTCCAACGGCGGCGCCTTCACCTACTTGCTCTGGGCTGCTCGTGGGGACGTGTTTGCGGCGGTCGCGCCGTGCGCTGCGGCGGCCAAACGCGAGTTCAAGCAACACCTCAAGCCCAAGCCCGTGCTGCACATGGCGGGAGAGAATGACCCGTTGGTGCGATTCGAATGGCAGCAGCGCACTATCGACGAGGTACGGAAACTCAACAACTGCGGCGATGGCAAGCCGTGGGGCGAGCACTGTACCCTGTATCCATCCAAAAAAGGTACGCCGGTCATGACGTACATCCATCCTGGCGGCCACGAGTTCCCGTCAGAGGTCCCGCCCGTGATCGTAAGGTTTTTCAAGGAACACGCCAAGCCGTAGTGAGTGGAAAGTCGCTGCGGCAGAGCCGGTGGCGGTTGACCTCCGGTCAATTCTTGATATGTTTTCCAGATCGGGCGGAAGGATGCTGCCTGAAATATGCCCTGTCCGTTCGCCCAGCTCAGGTCCGCGTCGGTAATTGTGGGCGTTTGGCAGGGGCGGCGGGGGCCAAGTGGCGTGCCCGTGCCCGCGTGGGCATGAGTTGCCGATCCCTGTCGGAGCCGTCGATGCGATGCCCACGGCACGCGTGGACATGGCATCTATGCTACTGGCTGGCCGAAGCACGTGGAGAATATCGCTCTTGCTGACGTGTCGAACATTTGGACCTGACGCCCCACGTGTCGCTGGCCTACAAACTTTCGACCATTGTCGCCAATAGCAGTTGGTGTGATTGGCCTATTCCGCCGAGGAACTCGATTCCAACGCGATTGCAGTCCACGTCTGATTCGAAGTTGACGACTCGCCCCCAGACGCTTTCTTCGACGCACTTTTCGGACTCGTGCCGTAGCTGAAACGAGATGCGGACATCCTGACCACGTTCCAGCAAGGTATTCAACGTGATGCCAACTCCTCCGAGGCTGATGTCGAAGGCATGCCCCGGGACTGTAGGGCCGTCTGGTAACACGGTCACCTCTACCGGACAAAAGAACGACACGCGCTCGTAGCGGCGCTGCCACGGCATGATTGCCTCTTTCTTGCACGTTGACATGGATTTCCCCATGTGAGCGTGTCACTGCTGATATATACGATGGCTGCCGATGGGGGCGTGGCAATTCGGCGCTCATGCGGATTATTCGCAGTATTGTTCTTGTTTGACGTGTACGGTAACCCGCGATGGCTGCCGACATCAACGACGAGCCCGCGAGCTGCAATCGCCCCGATCTTGATCAGTTCCTCCCGTAGGGTCGTCAATGACCACTATAGAATCACCGGAAGAGCCCCGCAATCAACTGCCCCCCACGGACACTGGGCAATGTACGCAGGATGCTGCGGGTTTTTCGCCAGGAGATTTCTTGCGATTGCAAGGATTGTGGGGCCACGCTACGCTAACACGTGAGGATTGCCATAATACTGTAGGCTAGGGTTCTGGTAGTGCCGCATTGTGTGCCACCGAAAGGAGGTCGCACGGCATGAAAGACAGATATACCCTACCGCTTCTGCTCCTGGTTTTCGTCGTCCTGGCCGCAGGCATCGTCGCGGCAGGCTGCCTTCTCTACCGCAACCAGCAAAACAGTTGCCGAACAGAGGCAGAGCACAAACTTGCCGCCGTCGCCGATCTGAAGGTGAGCGAACTCTCGGTGTGGCGAAGCGAACGTTTGGCGGACGCCAAGGTGTTTTATAAGAACAATGCCTTTTCGGCTCTGGTGCGGCGCTCGATCGAGCGGCCGCAAGACTTGCCTCTGCAAGAAGAGCTTCGGACCTGGATCGGCCACTCCCAGGTGAGCAAACAATATGATCGAGTCGTTTTGTTCGATGCCGCTGGCAACAAGGTGATGATGGTCTCCGACACGGGGGAGCCGCTCTCTATCCTTACACATCAGAAGGCCCGCGAAGCCCTGCGATCGGGGCAACTGACCTTCGCGGACTTCTATCCTAATGAGAAGACTAAGAAGGTCTACCTTCGCCTATTCGTGCCGATTCTCGACGGGCCCTCGGGAGGCCGGCCGCTCGGCGTTCTGATGTTGAAGATTGACCCGAATGTCTACCTCTACCCCCTCATCCAACGCTGGCCGACGCCCAGCGAGACGGCCGAAACGCTGTTGATCCGCCGGGAAGGAAACGAGGCCGTCTTCCTGAATGAACTCAGGTTTCAGAAGAATACGGCCCTTACGCTCGGTGTGCCCCTTGACAGCACCGACCTTCCGGCGGTGAAGGCAGCCCTGGGCCAGGAAGGGATCGTGGAAGGCGTTGACTACCGGGGCGTGCCCGTGCTGGCGGCTATTCGTGCCGTGCCCAATTCTCCGTGGTTCCTGGTGGCCAAGATGGATGCCGCAGAGGTGTACGCGCCGATGCGAGAGCGGCTTTGGCTGACGATCCTTTTCGTAGGCGTCCTGCTGTTTGGCTTAGCAGCGGCGGTGGGGTTCCTCTGGCGGCACCAGCACACCGTTCTCTACCGGGAGAAGTACGAGACCGAACGCAAGTACCGCAACCTCTTCGAGAGTTCGCGCGACGCACTGATGACCATAGAGCCTCCTTCCTGGAAGTTCACCGTCGGCAACCCGGCAATGGTGGAGATGTTCCGGTTGAAGAACGCGCAGGAATTGACGACCCTTGCGCCTTGGGAACTGTCGCCCGAACGGCAGCCGGACGGGCGCGCTTCTGGCGAAAAGGCCAAGGAAATGATCGAGACGGCCGTGCGCGAGGGTTCCCACTTGTTCGAGTGGACGCACAAGCGGATCGACGGCGAGGAGTTTCCCGCCACCGTATTGCTGACTAGGACGAAGCAAGCCGGAAAGGTAATCGTCCAGGTAACGGTCAGGGACATCACCGAGCAGAAGCAAGCCGAGGAGAAACGCAAGAAGCTGCTCGTGCGGCGGAAGGGCATCAACGAGCTTCAACAGTCGCTTTTGGAGCTGGCCCCGCCGGAGGAAAAACTCAGAAAAGTCACCGACGGCATCGTCCGCCTATTCGACGCCGATTTCTGCCGCATCTGGCTGATCCGGCCCGGCGACCTATGCCAGCGGGAGTGCATCCATGCCGCAGCGGAGGACGGCCCGCACGTCTGCCGCCATCGCGACCGCTGCCTGCACCTACTGGCCAGTTCCGGCCGCTACACCCACATCGACGGCCAATCCCACCGCCGCGTTCCCTTCGGCTGCTACAAGATTGGACGCATCGCGTCGGGCGAAGATCACAAGTTCCTCACCAACGACGCGCAGAATGATCCTCACGTTCACAATCACCAGTGGGCGAGGGAGATGGGGCTTGTTTCGTTTGCGGGATACCAGATTCGCGTTCCCGGTGGAGAGACATTGGGGGTGCTGGGCCTCTTTGCCAAACACCCCATCGATGAGAGTGAAGACGCCATGCTGGACGGGCTAAGCTCTGCCGTCGCTCTTGTTGTCCAGCAAGCGACGATACAAGAGGCGTTGCGGGAGAGCGAAGAGACCTTCCGGACTCACGTCGAGAACTCATTCGATGTCATTTTCGCCCTCAATAAGGAGAGCGAATTCCAGTTTCTTTCCCCCGCCTGGGAACGGCATTTCGGCTATCCGGTCAGCGATGCCATAGGAAAACCATTTGCACCATTCGTTCACCCGGATGATGCCCCGTCCTGCGTCGAATATCTGATGCGGGTCTTGAGCACCGGGAAGAGCGAGACGAGTCCTCCCTTTCGCGTGAAGCGTGCCGATGGCCAGTGGCGATGGTTTGTTGCCAATGGCACGTCCTATGTCGATACGAAAGGCCAACTCCAGTTTATTGGCGTTGGACGCGATATTACCGACAACAAGCAGGCGGAGGAGGCGCTGTTGGAGTTCAAGACAGCCGTGGAGCAGTCCATGGACGGCATTGCCCTGGCCGACCTGGACGGGCATATCCGCTTCGTGAACGAAGCCTGGGCCAGGCTGCACGGCTACCGTGTCGACGAACTCATTGGCCGGCACTTGGGCATCTTCCACACCAAAGAGCAGTTAGACACAGAGGTGAACCCATTCAACCAACAAGTGCTGGAAAACGGTTCAGCCGAAGGCGAGGTCGGGCATGCCCGGAAAGACGGCACAACCTTCCCCATGTGGATGACAGTCACGGTGCTGATGGATGCGCACCAGAAGCCCTTTGAATTGCTGGGAATAGCTCACGACATTACCGAGCAGAAACGGACGCAGGAGCAGGCACTCATCTTCCGGCGATTCGCGGAGGCTTCGGGACAAGGCCTCGGCATGGCCACCTTGCAAGGCGAAATTCTGTATATGAATCAGACGCTTTGCCGCATGCTCGACGAAGACAATTTGGAGGACGTGTACAAGAAAGGATTTTCCGAATACTACCCTCCAGAATCCCGGGAACGACTGCTGAACGAGGTCTTGCCTAAGGTGATGAGCGGAGGCCAGTGGGTGGGGGAATTGGCGCTCGCCAGCACCAAGGGGAAACAGACCTCGACGATCGAGAACTTCTTCCTCATTCGCGACGAAGAGGGCATGCCGCTCCGGCTGGCCGATGTGGTCACCGACATCACCGAGCGGAAGCAGATGGAAGACGATCTTCGCAAGGCCAAGGACGCGGCCGAGGCGGCCAACCGCGCCAAGAGCGAGTTCCTGGCCAACATGAGCCACGAAATCCGCACCCCCATGACCGCCATCCTCGGCTACGCGGATCTCATGTTGGACGAAAACGTCGGACGCACTACACGAGAACACGTCGCCGTGATCAAGCGCAACGGCGAGCACCTTCTGAAAGTGATTGGCGACATCCTCGACCTCTCGAAGATCGAAGCCGGAAAGCTTCAGATCGAGCCGACACGCTACTCGCCGGTTCAAGTGGTGTCCGAAGTCGTCTCCCTGATGCGCGCTCAGGCCGTCGCGAAGCAACTGAAGCTGAAGACGGAACTTGCCCAACCACTGCCCGAAACCGTGTTGACCGACCCCTTGCGTCTGCGCCAGGTACTGGTCAATCTGGTGGGCAATGCGATCAAGTTCACCGACCAAGGCGAAGTCCGCCTCGCCGTCCGGCTCAACGCCGATAGCGGTCGCTTGGGCCTATGTTTTGACGTGACCGACACGGGCATCGGCATGAACGAAGAACAAATCGGGAAACTCTTCAAGCCGTTCAGTCAGGTGGACAACTCGTCTACGCGGAAGTTCGGCGGCACGGGACTGGGCCTTTGTATTAGCAAGCATCTGGCCGAGGCCCTGGGGGGCAGCATCGAGGTGCGTTCCGAGCCGGGCAAGGGCAGCACCTTCAGCCTGACGATCGATCCGGGGGCCGCTGGACGGGACGCACATGATACAGAATGCCCAAGAGGCCCTGCTCGATCGCATGCCATCAGCGACCGCGGCAACCCCGGAGAAGATCATGCTGCACGGCCGAATCCTCCTGGCCGAGGATGGGCTGGATAACCAGCGGTTGATCAGCCTGCTGCTGAGGAAGGCCGGCGCCGACGTCAGCACGGTCGAGAACGGAGAGCTTGCCGTCGAGGCCGCCTTGGCCGCGCACGAGGCGGGCGAACCGTTTGACGTGATCCTGATGGATATGCAGATGCCCGTGACGGACGGATACGAAGCGACGCGGCAACTGCGCAAGCGGGGCTACACTGGCCCCATCGTCGCCCTGACGGCATCAGCGATGGTCGGGGACTGCCAGAAATGCCTCGCTGCCGGCTGCAACGACTACCTGCCCAAGCCATTTCAGCACCGCGCCCTGCTGGAAATGATGGCGCGGCATATCACTGCCGAAAAAGAGGACAAACCTCTTACGCCGGATGACGCCCAGCCTTCGGCGGCCAGCGGTCGAACGCCTGACGACTCACCACACTCCTCGACCAGCGAGAGCCGAGCGAGCACAACCCTGCTCCCCACCTTTGTCTATTCGCATCTGGCCGCCGATCCCGACCTCGGCGAGCTTGTCGACATCTTCGTGCAGGAAATGCCGGACCGAATCGACGCCCTCGATGCTCAGGCCAAGAGCCGGGACTGGAGCCAACTGGCCGAAACTGCCCACCAGATCAAGGGAACGGCGGGCTGCTATGGATTTGAGGAGATTACGCCCTGCGCTGCTCGACTGGAAGCTGCCGCGCGAGAGGCCGAGCAGGAGCCACAAATTCTCGCGGTGCTTGACGAACTTCTCAGCCTCTGCCGCCGCATTCGCTCTGGCAAGCCGCAAGCCGACGAAACCCCAGTGAATACGGCGTTCACCGCCCACCGACCCTAAATATCTCTCAGTAGTCCCGCCTTTCGTCAACAAAAGCGATCGGAACCGCCCGAGGAGACGATCAGCCGCCGCACATACGTTCACGCGGACAACATCGTTCCGTGAGTGAACAAGAAGAACCTCCCGACGCGATCCGTCTGGCTTTGGCGATCACCCGATCGGGCGCGGCGGGCGTATCCCGGGAAGGTCTCAGCAAGGTCACCTGTCCCCGATCCTCTTCGCCGCCATCTTCAGGTACTTCGCTTCCCTGTCGATCCCGATGACCTGCGATGCCCCGTTGTCCGGCCCCGCCGCCGACGTCGTCCCCGAACCGACGAACGGGTCGAGAAGCACGCCGCCGGGCGGCAGGATGTATCTTGCCCACCAAGATGCGAGGCGTAGGAAGTCGTGACGGGACGACAGTGAGGTGAAGGCGACCGGGTTCGCGGTTTGTGCCCACCTGTCCCATCCTTTGTAGGACATATATACTTACACGCCTGGTAGACATTGTAACCTACTGAAGGAACGTGAATTATGAAGGCATCCACCCTCTTCGCCATTGCTTTCTGCGCCTTTCTCTCGCCCGCCGCATCCCGTGCTGCCGACGACGGCTCGGTTCTTCCTTTCCCGCCGACTCCGTCCGCCAGCGTGGCAGGCCCGACGTTGCAGCAGTCCAAGATGAAATGGAGGACCGAACCGCAGCGGCTCAAGCCCGGTGCGCCGAATATCCTGATCGTGCTGATTGACGATGTCGGCTTCGGCCAGACCGATACGTTTGGCGGCGAGATGCACACGCCGACGCTCTCGCGGTTGCGCGATGCGGGCATCAGCTACAACTGCTTTCACACCACGTCCATTTGCTCGCCCACGCGGGCGGCCCTGCTTACCGGCCGCAATCACCACCGGGTCGGCAACGGCACTATCGCCGAGCGGGCATCCGACTGGGACGGCTACACCGGTATCATCCCGAAGACCGCCGCCACCATCGCCGAGACGCTGCACCATTACGGGTACAAGTCGGCTGCATTCGGCAAATGGCACAACACCCCCGCCAATCAGACGACCGCCATGGGCCCGTTCGACCGCTGGCCCACGGGTCACGGGTTCGACTACTTCTACGGCTTCCTCGC
>Ga0182014_10004366_pt1 | contig 16301 bp, 11 predicted proteins | sample 612S2DmetaG_FD_120489 | JGI IMG/M metagenome (GOLD analysis project Ga0182014, IMG submission 120489) | Permafrost microbial communities from Stordalen Mire, Sweden - 612S2D metaG | ecosystem: Environmental > Terrestrial > Soil > Wetlands > Permafrost | place: Sweden: Stordalen | collected... | reverse complement strand
CTGGATCGAGCGCAACTGGCCAAGGTTCACATTGAGATCGAAGTTGCGATAGACGCGACTCAGTTGCGACTTGAGAAAGTCACTGAGTTGGGAAAACTGCAGACCGGCTACATGGATTGTGCCCACTTCCGGCAAGGAGATGGAGCCGGTGCGGTCCACCACAAAGGAGCCTTGTTGGTTTACCTGACCCCAGATTTGGAGTTTCAACTCATCGCCCGGGCCAATCACGTAGTCCGGCGTCACGGGAATGTTGTCCACAGGCGCAAACGTCGATGGTGGCGAATTGAAGAGGTCGGCTCCGAAGATCGGAAGCGCCCGCCCGCTGCTATCTCTCACGAACGTCTGAAACTCGCTCAGCGGTGCTGGCACCACGGATTTCGGCTCAGAGTTGACCTGCGTCCGATCCTTATTGCGCGGGGACGAGATGTCTGTTTCACTCTGTCCCGCGACGGATGTGGTCGGTGTCGTCGGCTCGGTACCGTTCTGGACAGCATTTCCAACCCCCGTGGTGGACGGGCTGGTTGAAGGGGCCGGAGCGGCTTGTCCGTCCACCTTCCCAACCATGAGGAGAACGAGACAGCACGCGCAAAACGCCAGCCGAACTAGCTGATGTCCGGTTCGGTATGAGACATTTGTCAATAAATCCACGAAATCGACTTCCTGTTTTGAGTCGTACTGGAGCGGGTAAGCCAGATGGCACTTCAGCTATCGCCCGCTTGCCAATTCAGTTTACCCGATCCGTGGGCGTGATGTTGTGCCCGCTCCTTGCAGCCTGGTGGCTAAGTCTGCTTTACCGCAGTCTTGCCTCGCTCGATCATTGAGCGCAACACAGGCTGCGACACCGACCAGCGTTTTTTTCAGGCGCGGCCGTTCGACTATACTGGCTTAAGCTTGTGGCTCCTGCTCCGACAGAGCTTGAGGGATACGAAGAGAACAGATGAGAGCGCTCGTAATCGACCGGCCCGGAGAGGCGCGGGTCATCGACATGGAACGTCCGGTGGCCGACCCGCTCGAAGCCACAATGCGCATTCGGCGAATTGGCCTTTGTGGCACCGACCTCAGCACATATCTCGGAAAGAACCCGCTGGTGACCTACCCGCGCATTCCCGGTCACGAAGTGGCCGCCACGCTCGAACGGATCCCGGCCAACGATCTTGGCCTGGTCGAAGGTATGAACGTGACCATGTCGCCATACACAAGCTGCGGCAAGTGCGCTGCCTGCCGGCAGGGCCGCGTGAACGCATGCCGCTCCAACCAGACGCTCGGCGTCCAGCGCGATGGCGCGCTGATGGACCGCATCAGTATGCCCCTGGCCAAGCTCTACGCCGCGCCCTTGCCCATTGAGGAGTTATGCCTGGTGGAACCGCTTACCGTGGGCTGCCATGCGGTTGCGCGCGGTCGTGTTTCCGCGGCCGATACTGTGGCCATCTATGGATGCGGAGGCGTGGGCCTCGGTGCGGTCTCGGCAGCCGCATTTCGCGGCGCGTGCGTAATTGCAATCGATATCGACGAAAGGAAACTCGCCATCGCGCAGAAGGCCGGCGCTCGCTATGGGATCCACTCCGGCCGTGACGATGTACATTCGAAGCTCCAGGAGATGACCGGCGGCCACGGTCCCGATGTGATCATCGAAGCTATCGGCAGGTCCGACACGTTTCGCGCGGCCGTCGAGGAGGTAGCCTTCGCGGGGCGCGTTGTCTACATCGGCTACGCCAAGGATATGATCAGCTACGAGACGCGCCTGTTTGTGCAGAAGGAACTCGATATTCTCGGTTCGCGGAACGCGTTGCCGCAGGACTTCAGGGAAGTCATCCGCATGTTCGAGCAGAAGCGATTTCCCACGGCGGACGCCATCAGCGCAACCGTGCCGCTGGAGCAGGCGCCCGCGATACTCCGTGACTGGAGCGAGAATCCGGCAGCCTATACCAAGATCATGATCACCTTCGACTAGGCGTATTCTGTGGACACTGGAAGAGGGCATCTTCATATAGCCGCCGGAGGATTTCGCATTGCAGTTGATTCCAACATCCCTGAAGGACGTAGCAGTACTGGAACCCAAGGTCTTTGGCGATGATCGAGGGTTCTTCCTCGAGGCATACAACGAAGCGACCTTCAAGACGTTAGGCTTGCCCACCCGGTTCGTGCAGGACAACCACTCCGGCTCGCGCAAGGGCGTTCTGCGCGGTCTTCATTATCAGTTGAGGCAGCCTCAGGGCAAGCTGGTGCGCACAATCCGCGGAGAGATCTTCGATGTAGCCGTCGATCTCCGCCGGGACTCCGCTCAATTCGGGCAATGGTTCGGCCTGGTGCTGAGCGCCGCCAACAGGCGCTCGCTGTGGGTTCCTCCCGGTTTCGGTCACGGTTTTCTCGTCCTGAGCGAGTTTGCAGAAGTTCTCTATAAGGCGACCGCGTTCTATGCGCCCGCCTTCGAGCGATCGATCCTGTGGAACGATCCCGCGATTGGCATCGAATGGCCTCTGGATGGCGAGCCGACGCTTTCTGAGAAGGATAAAGCCGGTTCGTCGCTGGCGGATGCGGAGACCTATCCCGATTCCAGTGAACTCTGATCCCGCCGACGGACTGGGCGAGCTACTATCAACAAGAGCGCGCAAGAGAGGAATGAATGGATCGAAAAGTCTTGCTTGTGACCGGGGGAGCTGGATTCATCGGCTCCAACTTTGTCCTCGAAGGGGTGCGCCGCGGCCACAAAGTCGTCAATCTCGACGCGCTCACCTACGCCGGCAACCTCGACAACCTGGCGTCCATCGAAGGCAACCCCGCCCACCTCTTCGTTCGCGGCTCCATTCTCGATGGCGCGCTTATAAGCAGCCTGCTGACGGCACACCAACCCGACGCGATCGTCCATTTTGCCGCGGAAAGCCACGTGGACCGGTCCATCGTGGGTCCTGCGGCATTTGTCCAAACCAACGTCACCGGCACATTCACGCTGCTCGATGCTGCGTTGCAGCACTGGCGCTCGCTGCCCGTCATCAAGCGGGACACGTTTCGCTTCCACCATGTCTCCACCGACGAGGTGTACGGCTCGCTCGGCCCGCACGAGCCCGCGTTCCACGAAGAGACACCCTACCGGCCCAACAGCCCTTACGCTGCGTCGAAAGCCGCGTCAGACCACCTGGTTCGCGCCTACTTCCACACCTACGGCCTGCCCGTAGTCACAACCAATTGCTCGAATAACTACGGCCCCTATCAGTTTCCGGAGAAACTGATTCCGCTCATGATTCACAATGCTGTCGAAGGCAAAGCTCTGCCCGTGTACGGGGACGGGCAGAATGTTCGCGACTGGCTCTACGTCGCGGACCACTGCGACGCAATCTTTACCGTGATCGAGAGGGGAAGGCTCGGCGAGACCTACAACATCGGAGGATTGAACGAACAGAAGAACCTGGACGTGGTGAATATCCTTTGCACGATCCTGGACGAACTTTGTGCGCAGGGTGCGCCCCACAGCCGTCTGATTACCTTCGTGAAGGACCGTCCCGGCCACGACCGGCGGTATGCTATCGACTGCACAAAGCTCCAAAGCGAGCTTGGTTGGGTCCCTAAAGAGTCCTTTCGTTCGGGCATTCGCAAGACGGTCGAATGGTATCTGGAAAACGCCAAGTGGGTGGAGAAGGTAGTCAGCGGCCAATATCGGGATTGGATCGGCGAAAACTACGGCTCCCGAACTTGACCGATTGGCGGTTACATAGCCCACATCGCCGATAGGAAACAGATTATCGAGACTAGGGTTAATACTGGAATAGAAGCACAATTTCAGGTGATCCGGAGCCAGGACAATTACCCCCTGCGCTTCGATTGGAGACCATCGAATGAAGGGCATCATACTTGCGGGCGGGTCCGGAACGCGGCTTCACCCTGTAACCGAAGCAGTATCGAAGCAACTGCTTCCGGTCTATGACAAGCCCATGATCTACTACCCGCTCTCCGCCCTGATGCTGGCCGGGATACGGGACATTCTGGTGATTTCGACGCCGGCCGACACGCCTCGCTTCGAGCAACTGCTGGGCTCCGGAGAGCGATGGGGCATTTCCATCCAGTACGCGGTACAACCGTCGCCCGACGGCCTGGCGCAGGCTTTTCTGATCGGCAAGGACTTCCTCGCAGGTCAAGGCTGCTGCCTGGTGCTTGGAGACAACCTGTTTTTCGGCCATGATCTTGCGAAGCTATTGCGTTCCGCCTCCGAGCGCAAAGAAGGCGCGACCGTGTTCGCATACGCGGTCCAGGATCCGCAGCGCTATGGAGTCGTCGAATTCGATGAGAACCGCAAGGCAATCTCTCTCGAAGAAAAGCCTACAAACCCCAAGTCGCGTTACGCGGTCACCGGAATCTACTTTTACGATGACCGGATCGTCGGCGTAGCGGAGTCGATCAGGCCCTCGCCCAGGGGTGAGTTGGAAATCACGGACGTCAACCGCTGGTATCTTGAGCGGGGGCAGTTGACCACCGAACTGCTGGGACGCGGAATGGCGTGGCTCGACACCGGCACACACGACTCGCTGCTGGAGGCATCGCTCTTCATCCAGACCATTGAGAAACGCCAGGGACTGAAGGTAGCTTGCCTGGAAGAGATCGCGTACCGGCAAGGATTCATCGATGCGTCGCAACTCCACGCGCTGGCGGCAAGGATGGAGAAGAGTACGTATGGCGAGTATCTGAAGCGCGTGATCGACGAGAAGGTGTATTGATGTCGAAGGAGCCAATGGGCGGACGAATTCTGATTACGGGCGACGGCGGCCAGGTGGGGGATGCGCTGAAGCAGACCCTGGCGCCGCTGGGCGAACTGTTTGCTCCTGCACTCGATGTCCTCAACTTTACCGAACCAGAGTCGATTCGCAAGGTGATGCGTGAGTTTCGGCCGCGCTGGGTGGTGAATGCCGCTGCGCATACCGCGGTGGACCCGGCAGAGAAGGAGCCGGACCTGGCCTTCGCGATCAATGCGACCGGCCCGGCGCTGCTCGCGGCGGAGGCTAAAGGCCTTGGCGCGGCGATGATCCACTATTCGACCGATTACGTTTTCGATGGCACAAAAAAGACGCCGTACGTTGAATCGGACACGCCCAACCCGCTGAACGTCTATGGCAGGAGCAAGCTGGCCGGCGAGGCGGCTCTGACCGCCAGCGGCGTCCCCTGCCTTCAATTCCGGACGAGCTGGGTTTACGGGGCTACGGGGAAGAACTTCCTGCTTTCGATTCTGCGGCTGGCGCGCGAACGCGAGCATCTGAGGATCGTTGCCGACCAGCACGGCGCGCCCACGTGGAGTTTCGACCTGGCGCGGCTGACCGCCCATGCGATTGAGCAGGTGGAACGAGCCGCCGCGTGGGCCAAATGCCCGCTCCATGAGGCTGCGGGCGCGGTGAGCGGCATCTATCACGCCAGCGGCGCGGGAGAGACGACGTGGTGCGGCTTCGCCGTGCAGGCTATTGCCGAGTTGCAGCAGCTTGAGCCGGAGACGAAGCTGGCTACGGTGGAGGCGATCTCCACGGCTGAGTATCCAACGCCGGCGAAGCGGCCGATGAACTCTCTGCTCGACTGCTCGAAGCTGGAGCGAACTCTTGGCTGGCGCATGATGGACTGGCACGATTCGCTGAAGGCCGTATTCCAGGAGCTGCCGCGTTAGAATTCGCTTCCTCACGTTCAGTTGTTACCACCGGCTTCCCTACTGAACGACAATTGCTCGCGGAACTCTCCCAAAATCCTCTCAAAGGCCCACGTCCCTCCCGGAGTCGTTATTCTGGACTCAGCTTCATCGAGTTCAGAATAACGGTAGTTGTCTTTGTCTGGGCTATTCCTGCCCGACCCGCGCAAACGCCGGTCTTTTGCTGTCAACCCCCCAAATCTGTGCAAAACCCGCCAATCCCCTCAAACCACACACGATAACTCTTCTCCCGACATGGCAGATGAGTTAAGGTCCGCTTGGTATACTGGAAGTAGTCAATAAGAAATAGAGAAAGGCCCGGCTAACCGCTGGGCCTTTCGCTTTTAAACCGCTTTCGTTTTCCACGATCAAAGGAGACCACCATGTCTGCATCCTGTCCAACTTGCCATCACCTTCACCCCACCGGCAACCCCTGCGGCTCGCCCGCCCTCCGCGGCGAGCAGTTCTGTTACTACCACCATCCCACCCGCCGGCGCCCCCGCGCGGCCGGGCGAAGGCCAAGACTGCCCGCTTTCCACTTGCCCAGCCTCGTAGACCGCGCCTCCATCCAGCGCGCCCTGGCGAAAGTGGTCTCCCGGGTCATCGGCGGCCGGCTCGACCGCGCGACCGCACGCCTCATCGTCTACGCCCTTCTGGCGGCCAACGAGAACCTGCCCGGCGACCCCCGCCAGCTCGGCACCCTCATCCAGCAGGCCCAACGGGCGCTCAGTCTTGCCCCATTTGACCCCCCGGTCGACCTCCTCCGCATCATCCGGCCACGCCGCCCGTCGCACAAAAAATGTACGAAGTCCAAGGCTAACAACTTTAGAAACAGCACATAGGGGGGTATACCCCCCGGGGGGGTAGCGGCATCGGTGGGGGGCGGCGAGCGACGACAAGAGAATGCGGTGGGGCGGCTTGTGTAGACTACTTTCGTCATGACGACCAAGACCGACCCAAGAGTTGACGCCTATGTGGCGAAGGCTGCACCCTTCGCGCAGCCGATCCTGGCGCATCTGCGCGCCCTGGTCCATAAAGCCTGTCCGGATGTGGAGGAAGACGTGAAGTGGGGCCGGCCGTTCTTCGTTCATGGCGGGACGATCCTGTGCAACATTTCGGCGTTCAAGGCGCATTGCAGCTTCGGGTTCTGGGGAGCGGAGATTGGCAAGGTGCTGCGCGAGGACGGCGTGCTGCAGGAGGGCGGGATGGGAGGACGGCGGGAGCGATCCCGCCTCCTACCCGATGAATTCGCGTGGTTCAAGTAAGTGACTGCATCCAGACCTTGGACTCAATTGTGCGCTGGTAACGGCGACGGGGTGGCGCAGGCGCCCCTTGTAACGACGTTCCAGCATTTCCTTGCGCCCTGATGTTGCTATTGTTGGTCGTTGCGCCAGGAGCGTAGTTGACCGAACTGTCACCTGGGACCTCGGGCCGTTCTTGGGTCCCACGATTCATACGCGCGTAGTTTGGAACTGCGAGCATCGGAGTTCCATCCTGCCACTTGCCGGTGATGACCATGACGCCACCGAGCAAATCGGGCCTCCATTCGGCTTTGAGCGGTTCGCTGCTCAATGCCATGTCGAGGTTCTGCTGATCCGCCGTCTCCACGTTATAGATCAGTGGACCATACTGGAGTGCTAGCAGGTTGGCATCGGCTTTGATACGAGGATCGGCTGTGATGCGCTGTACCTCCATTGGCAGTTCCAGCTCGATCGTATCGTTGGGCTCCCAATGGCGCGTGATTACCGCGTAGCCATTGACGATATGCGGCGTGACCGGCTTGCCATTCACAGTCAGACGTTTCAGACCGCCGACCGTTGGCGTTGTGGTGTAGAGCTTCGAGGTGGTGCGGTTTGGCACGCGCACATGTACGCTGAAGGTGTTTGCTTCCTCAGGATTGATAGTGATAGCGACCGCGCCCTTCCACGGGTACTCGGTTTTCTGGACAACCTGGACGTTGGTGCCTGCAATCTTGCCCACATTCACGCGACCGCCGATGAATAGGTTCACGTGTAGAGCGTCCGGTCCTTTGGTATAGCTCCATGTCGGCACCATCAGCAGTGTGCGCGGAATGTTACCCACGCAGCACGGGCAGACATGCCAGGGTGTGCGCTGTGTATTGACCAGGGGATTTGTGTAGCAGAAATTCTTGCCCTCCATGTCCACCGCGCCGAACAGCGCGTTGTACATCGTCTGTTCGTACAAGTCTGCGTATTTCGCATGATGGTAGGCAAGGTTCATCTTGTACTGGAAGAAGATGAGGCCGCAGCTCGAGCAGGATTCACAGTAGGCCTCGTTCCTCAGTGAGTAGTTCGGGCCGAAGCCCTCCGATGTCTCACCACTGCCAACGCCTCCGGTCACGTAGAACTTCTTGTTGACCATGTTGTCCCAGAGCGACAGCACAGCGCTCTGGTAGTCCTGGTCGCCGGTTTCCGCCGCAATATCAGCCATGCCGGAGTAGAAGTACACCGCACGGACTGCGTGCCCCACAGCTTCGTATTGACGGACTGGTGGCAAGTGGCTTTGATCGTATTCCTGACCGCCTTTGCGCGAGTCCAGCAGGAACTTCGCCAGCTTGATGTAACCGTCCCCACGTCCGTTGCCTTCGGTGTCGTTCACAAACCGGCCAAAGCGTACCAGCGCCTGCTCCATCTCCTGGTGGCCGTCGAACCACTCTTTCTTGCCCGGCCCGATGTTGGCGACCCAACAGTCGGCCAGCTTTTTGGCAGCGTTATAGAGCCGTAGGTCCTGCCCATCGGTCAGGGTGTGGTGGTTGATTGCCGATTCGATGAAGTAGCCTGCGGTATAGCCTTCGTGGTTCCCACGATGTTCGGGCATCCAGTGCTCCGGCCACACCTTTCGGTCGGCCAGCGTATACGCGGTCTGCAGATATCCGTCTGACTCCTGTGCCGCGAGGACAATGGGAATCCACTTTTCCAGCGTCGCCTTCATCTTTTCCTGCGCGGCAATAATGTCCGGAGCCCCTTGAGGATCCACCATCAGAGCGATGCACATCGACTCAACAGTCTGATGCACCCAGGCGTTTGAGAAGACGTAGCCCTTGTGACGAGCGTGTGGCTCTCCACGGAGAGCCTTGGCAGCTTCAATAAAGTTGTCCAGGCCGCCTTGTCCCTGGGTCAGATCGGTGCGCTCGCACTGCTCGACGCAATGCGGAATCCAGTCGACGATCAATGTCCTGGCGCGCTCGTTCCACATCGGATTATCGATCGAATAGCGTGTGGTGTAGACGACGTTCAGGCGCTCCCTGGGCGGAGCCTTTTCAGCCTGCACGATCAGCTTCGATGTAGTGTTGTCCTTCTCGCCCAAGGCCGTGAGCTCAAGTACATACTCGCCCGGCATAGAGAAAGTCGCAGTTGTATCGGCGGAAGTGGCGTCCGCAAAGACGACCCGGCCTGGTCCGGAGGTCTTGGTCCAGCGCACGTGCTGAGCGGCTGCCGGCATCAGCCAGTCAGCTTTGCCTGAAAGATAGGTCTTGCCACCAAGTACGACCGCGCGGTCTACGCCGGCATCGACTTTCGGTGGAAAGAGCGGCACGGCGCCCCTGCTGTACACCTTCCACTCAATGATCCCTGTGGAGTTCGTGCCATCTGAGGTGATCTCCAGTCGCAGCTTTTCCGTCTTGACCTCATCGAAGGTGGTGCTGTTGAAACCGTTTGGATTGAGGCCAAATCCTTTTGCATTTGAAACGGGCACAAACTCAGAGCCATTCCAATAGGTCACTCGATACGACGCCGGCATCTTGATGCCACCACCGTCGACCCACCAGTAGACTTCGACGTGGTTTGTGGTAACTGGCTTGCTCCACTCGTACTGCACCCATTGTGGTTCCGTGCGGGGCCAATTGCCGTAAGTGCCGTGACTCTGATCGCGCGAATTGGAGGGATTGAATCCGTCGTTCAGCGCCGACAGCTTGGTATCGCCTGAGGTATACGACGCTGAAGCCGTCGCGACCTTTGCAAGATTGACCGTAACATCGCTAACGACGGATGAGAGAGCCTTGGAGCGATCGATGGCCGATAGCAGTGCCGCGCCCGCCACACCGGCCAGAAAGTGCCTGCGATTGACGGGGGAGCCGGAGAGCGGTTGAGGCACTTCGTCCGTCCCAACGGATGGCTCTGGCTGTGCCGCGGCGGAGGTTGTACACACCTGAAACCAGGAATTGTCGAACTTCATTATCTGTTCCTTCCAACAATGTTAGTACACCGGATTTGCGATGGGACTGACAGGGTAGAGATGGACACCGCCCTGAATTGAGACGTGCGGTACAGCGCTCTCGTAAAGCGTGCGCGCAGTTTCGAGAACCGGAACCGCTTCCTGCCTGGGCGCTTCGACGCTTAGCCGGAGGGAGTATCCCGGCCCATTTTCGTATACGTAAATGTACACAACAAAGTTGTGCTTGTCCAGAATGTCAAAGTGGCGGGAGGTTACTCGAACAGAATGGACTCATCGAAGCTGCCTACGTAGTTCGCGCAGGCGCGTGTCCTCGTCGATGACGATTAGTTCGATGCCGGAGATTTCCGCGAAGTCTTCGAGATGCTCTGTTGTCAGGGCTTGGCTAAAGCTGGTGTGGTGGGCTCCTCCGGCATAAATCCAGGCAGCAGCTGCTACTTTGAGACTCGGTTTCGGCAGCCATACCGCACGCGCGACCGGAAGATTCGGCAACTCCTCATCCGGCTGAACGACGTCTACTTCGTTGACTACCAGCCGGAAGCCATCTTTCATTTCCACTAGAGAAGCGACAACGGCAGGCCCACTGGGTGCTGTGAAGACAAGCCTCGCGGGATCGGCTTTGCCGCCAATCCCCAGCGGATGCACTTCGAGCGAAGGCTTCCCTGCAGCAATTGACGGGCAGACCTCGAGCATGTGGGAGCCAAGGACTTTCGGAATGCCGCCGAAGTCATAGGTATAGTCCTCCATGAAGGATGTGCCACCCTTCATTCCGAGCGCCATTACCTTCATGATGCGCACGAGGGCGGCCGTCTTCCAGTCGCCTTCGCCGGCAAAGCCGTAGCCGTCGGCCATCAGGCGCTGCACCGCTATGCCGGGAAGCTGGTCCAAACCGTGGAGATCCTGGAATGTGTCGGTGAATGCTCCGAAGCCGTCCTCTTCGAGAAACGCCCGCAATCCTAGTTCGATTCTGGCGGCGCTGCGAAGTGAGTCGGGACGGTCATGTTGCTGCGCGATCGTGTAAGCGTCGCGATATTCCGCGAGCAGCTTATCGACCTCTGAGTCGCTGAACTGATTCATACGATCGACGAGATCGCCCACACCGTATCCGTTGACGCTATAGCCGAGCTGCGCCTCCGCCGAGACCTTATTGCCATCGGTGACGGCGACATAGCGCATATTGTCTCCGAAACGCGCCACCTTGAGGTTCTGCGATTCGTGCCAGCCTGCCGCAGCCCGGGTCCATGTGCCGACCTCTGCGACTGTATCGGCGTCTTGCCAGAAGCCGACGACCACCTTCCGCGGCAGACGCAACCGCGCTGTGATGAAGCCAAACTCGCGATCGCCATGGGCTGCCTGGTTCAAGTTCATAAAGTCCATGTCGATGGAGGACCATGGAAGCTCGCGATTGAACTGCGTGTGCAGATGCAGGAAAGGTTTTGCCAACGACTTGAGACCCGCGATCCACATCTTCGCCGGCGAGAAGGTGTGCATCCAGAGCACAAGGCCGATGCAGTTCCTGGCGTTGTTAGCTTCCCGGCAGAGCTCGCGTATCTGTTCGCTGGTGGTCAGCACCGGCTTGAAGACGAGCTTGGTCGGAATCGCGCCTTCGGCATCGAGAGAGGCCGCAATCCTCTGCGAGTTTTCTGCAACCTTCGCGAGAGCCTCGGCTCCGTAAAGGTGCTGACTCCCAGTAACGAACCATACTTCGAGGTGACTTAAGTTCATCATTGAATCTCTTTCATCGAACGATGTTTGTTAGAAGTTGGACTCGACCCACCTCATGCGGAAGTGTTCGGTGCGATCACCTGGTCTGTTTGTGAATTGCCTCTGCGCAAGAGCAAATACACCGGAACTCCGGTCAACACGATCAATAACCCAGGCCATGTGGTCGCGGTTCGATAGGCAAACAGTGTTGCCAGAATGATTGAGGAGCCGGTGATATAGAGAGCCGGCAGCCAGGGATACCCCCAGCAGCGATATGGCCTGGGCGCATCGGGCCGCGTGTGCCGCAAGCGGAACAGGCCAAGAACCGTAAGAATGTAAAAGATGAGGGCAGCTGAGATCACGTAGTCGAGCAGGTTGCTGTAAAGGTTGCCGTAGGTTTGCGTTGCGGCGTCGTAGGTGCGAGGCAGGACGAGTAGTAGAGACCAGAGGCATTGGATAGCGAGTGCCCAGCCGGGTACCCGGGCGCGGTTGAGGGTTCCGGCCCGGCGGAAGAAGAGACCATCCTGCGCCATCGCATAGCAGGCGCGGCCGCCTGCGAGAGTGAGAGCATTGACGGTGCCAAAGGTGGAGACCATGATTAAGCAGCCCATGGCAAGCTTGCCAATTCCCGGCAAGACGGTATCGACGACCAGGGTTGCGACGCGGTCGCCCGGGGCAGTCTGAATGGCCTCGACCGGAAGTACGGCGAGGTAGCAGAGATTGCAAAGCAGATAGAGCGCAATGACGATGAAGGTGCCAAGGCCAAGTGCAAGCGGCAGGTTGCGCTTGGGGTTGCGGACCTCTCCAGCGACGAAGGTAATGTCGTGCCATGAGTCCGCCGAGAACAGCGAGCCGGTCTGCGAGACACCGAGTGCGACCAGGAGTCCGAAGCCTGTCGTGGCGTCGAGTGTATGAATCAGGGCGACATGCCGGGGGTGCCATGCGTCGCTGAAGTTGGCGTGGAGGATGGAGGGGTTGCGCAAGAAAGCGAAGGCGCCGAGTCCCAGGAGCATCACCATGCCGGCGAGCTTCGCCACGGTAAAGATGTTTTGGATCAGCTTGCCCCAGGAGATGCCGTGGATGTTGGCGAAGCATGTCAGCAGGATGACGACGAGGGCAACAGCCTGGGCAGTGGAGAGCGATAAAGCGTAGCTGGGCAGAATATGAATGGGCGCGATGAGATAGTGGCTCTCGTTGACGGACGGGAAGAGGACCGCGCTGAAGCGGGCAAAGGCGATGGCTACGGCGGCGATCGAGCCTGTCTGGATGACGGTGAGGAGGGTCCAGCCATAGAGGAAGCCGAGCAAAGGTGAAAAGGCCTCTCGGAGATAGACGTACATGCCGCCCGCGGAGGGCATCATGGCGGCGAGCTCTCCATAGCTGAGGGCGCCGAAGACGGTGAGGACGCCGGTTATGACCCAGGCGACTAGCAGCCAGCCAGCCGAACCGACCTGCCGGGAGATCTCCGCGCTGACGATGAAGATACCGGAGCCCACCATGATGCCGGCGACGATCATGATGGAGTCGAAAAGGCCAAGTGCCCTGCGGAACTCTGTGGGTGATTCGCCCGTTTCCGCGGCCTCTATGACCTTCAAATCTGTTGCGAGCTGCATTCGCTTATGCCTCCGGATACAGCAGGCGGGTCCGCTGGTGGACCCGCCTGCGTTACAAAGTGCCGATAAGTCCTGAGGCTAGACGACTCCTTCATTACGAACGTAGACAGAGTACCGCTCATCCATGATGAGGTTGAGCGGTATAAGGGTGTGTGTGAAGCCACGACCCAGGGTGCGGAACTGCAACGGGTAGCGGCGTGAGCCTTCCGTCTGTTCGAACCAGATGGCGTCGTTGCCGACTGGCGGTGGGACAGGAGCGGAGGCGGGTGCATTGTTTGGCCGGCGCTGCGCCGGGAAACGCATGTTGACTGTCGGCATCGAGAAATCATCGTCGAAGCTGCGTGGACCGGAGCCTGCGTAAATCATGGAGTTGGTGAGGCCTCCGCTTCCCTGGCGCACAGCGAGCACGAGCGGGCCGTACATCGCTGCCTGAACCTGCTTGTCATCCGGCGCCTGATCGATGTGGGGCGTCATGGGAATCTCAACGGTGACGACATCCCCGGCCTTCCATGGGTGATTGATTTCGAGATAGGAGGAAGTAGTTGCAGTGTCACTTAGCGGCTGGTTGTTGACTGCGACGGTAGCGCCCTTGGTAGCCCAGTAGGGCACGCGGACTTTGATGGCGGTCGGCTTGGTTGGAGCGGCATCCACAGTGAATGTGATGGTCTGCTCGTTCGGGAATTTGGTTGTTTGGCGAAGCTGCAGGCCGCGCTCTTTCCAGTCAAGCCTGGACGGAATGAAGAGATTGACGTAGACGGAGGAGTCATCGTGGAAGTAGATCGAGTCGTTGAGCTTGGCATACTCCTCGGAGCCCGTGCCGGTACAGCACCAGAAGGCATCGAACTGTGTGCCAAAGGTCTTGTACAAGCCGGGGCGCAGCGAGACGTAGTACATCAGCATGCCATTTCGGTCTTGCGTGCCGTAACGGACATTGAGCAGCATGCGCTCGTAGTAGTCGAAGTGTTTTGCGTCGGGTTCCTGGCCGAAGAGATGACGGGTGAGTTTCATCATGTTGTAAGAGCAGCAGCATTCCTCGGCAGCGGGTCCGAGTTGACTGGCTATGCCGTCCGGTTCGTGCCACCCCTCGCCGTTGCTGGTGCCGCCCGTGCAGTATGTGTGGTGATCTTTGACGATGCGCTGGAAGTTCTGGGCAATGCTCAGGTAGCGGGTGTCGCCGGTCAATTCATAGCCGCGAATCGCGCCGATCATCTTCGGGATATTGGTGTTGGCGTGATTGCCGTTGAGCATGTCCTGGTTGGCTGCGAGGGGCACGAATATCTTCTTGTGCTCGAACCGGTAGCCGAGGTCGCGGTACCTGGGGTTCCCCGTGATGGCGTAGAGATTGAAGGACGCCTCATTCATACCGCCGTGCTCGGTCAACAGGACGCGCTGCCATTCATCATCGGAGAAGGATTTGCTGTAGGTGTCGGCCCAGTCGGTCATTTTGACGGCGACATCGAGGGCCTGCTTGTTGCCGGTGTGCTCGTACATATCGATCATGCCGGCCAGAATCTTGTGGTAGGTGTAGAAAGGAGCCCAGACGTTCTGATGAGCGCGGAGGCGATCGTAGAACGTGGCCGGGTAAGCGCTGAGGTATCCATCCTTGGCCTGGCACTGGGCGAGAATGGCGACGAGATCGTTGGCCTTGGCGGCGATGGCGTCGTCGCCCGTGCCCGCGTGGATGAGGGCGCACGAAGAGAGGTAGTGGCCAACATAGTGGCCGCGCAGCTCGCAATCAGGAGCCTCCCAGCCGCCCAGCGGATCGGCGTCGGAGGGAATGCCCACGGTGACGCGGAAGTTATGCGCCAGCCGCTCGTTGGGCAGGGAATAGAGATAGCTCCGATCGAGCTCCATCATGTCCTTCCAAAAGCTGGGCAGGAGACGGACCTCGGTCATGGAAAAGGGCTCCGCCTTCCACTTGGTCTTGGCGACCGCGGCGTGGGTCAGCGACGCATTGGCCGTATCGGTTCCGGTTGAGGCGACGACCTTGCAGTCTGTCACCGCCCCTCCGGCTTTCGAAGGCAGAAGGGTTGCGGCGCCGGCCGCGGCCGCTCCGCCGAGGAAATATCTACGTGTCAGTTCCAGGTTCATGTCGCCTCCTTGGTTAGACGTTGTCAAAAAACATTTCGTGGATACAATTTCGAGTACATAGAAAATCACTTGCACAGTATTCTTGTCAATAAAACGAAGCAAGCAATCATTGCAGCGGAGACGAAGTTGCCGAGCACGTTAGTTTCGTGCCGTTCAGTGCGGACAGCTTCCTAAGTGCAGAAGGTGCAATAGTTTTGGGCGCAAGCGCTTCCCATTCCTGGACGGCAACGCCGGCATACTGCTGGCCATCGCCGGAGGCCTCGAATACTGCGCGGAGGCACCGCGTGGTCACGGGATCGAACTTCACATCGACAAAGGAGCCCATCGTAGTCGGATATCCGTTCGCGTTGGCTACAGGACGCCATTCGTCTCCGCTGCGATATTCGAGGTGCCATGCGGCAGGCGGTGCGACTCCGACTTTCGCGCCCTCAGGGTGATCGCTCCAGAACATGATGCGCGAACCATCGAGCGTAACCGGCTTGGCCCACTCATACTGAATCCACTGGCTCGCCGGGTTATGCGGCGTCCAACTACCCCACATGTCCGGAGGCAAGGGATTCGGCCGGACGATGCCGTCGTTGAGTGCCTTGATCCAGTACTGGACCGGAACCGGCTCATTGGATGCGGTTGCGCGTGCTGCCAAGGCAATGTTGTGGGTCGGCGTCGCTGGCGGCCTCGGCTCATGCGTCTGTTTGACCTTGAGCATCCGCGCGGGTGAGACGCTGTCGTCCCACTGCACGGTGTCGATTGCGACACTACGTCGAAAGTGTCCGCCTCCTTTTGCGTCGGCGGTGTGATAGACGATGTACCACTTTCCCTTGAACTCAATGACGCCGGAATGCGACGTGGTCGAGGAGACAGGGCCGAGGATGACGCCTTGATAAGTCCACGGCCCAAGCGGTGAGTTGGATGTGCCGTAGGCAATGCAGGCGTGATAGTTCGCTGGTGTGCAGGGTGAATTGGGGCCCGCCTGATTGTCGGCGTAGACCAAGTAATAGGTGTCGTTGCGCCGAAAGAGCCGCGCCGCCTCGAAGAAACCTGTGAGG
>Ga0182014_10004364_pt1 | contig 16305 bp, 25 predicted proteins | sample 612S2DmetaG_FD_120489 | JGI IMG/M metagenome (GOLD analysis project Ga0182014, IMG submission 120489) | Permafrost microbial communities from Stordalen Mire, Sweden - 612S2D metaG | ecosystem: Environmental > Terrestrial > Soil > Wetlands > Permafrost | place: Sweden: Stordalen | collected... | reverse complement strand
TCCCGTTGGTGGCATAGCCAACGTGGCGTGCTGACCGCACGATCGAAAAGATTTCTAATGATTCAATTGGGGAACTGGTGCCGCAAACAGGACTCGAACCTGTGACCCCGTCATTACGAATACCGGATAGGGGCACATCACCGCCTAACAGCGACTAACAAAAATTGGCCGTTTACCACGTTATATCAATGCCTTCGTTGGTTCTTGTTAGTTGATGATGGCCACGTCATCTAACGCTGTGGGCACCGGGTTTTCCTACCCCGGCGCTACCCCGGAGAGTATTCGATGCGTGCATTTCTGACCAAGGAAAACGCCGCCAGTGCGAAGGGCGAAGCGGCGCGTTATGAACTCCGCGACAGGAAGGTGTTGGGCCTGCGCCTTGTCGTGCAGCCATCGGGCTTGCGGACTTGGGTGTTGCGCTACACGACTAAGACGGGCCGCTATCGCAAGTTCACCATTGGTGAGTACGGCGACAAGCTCAAGCTTGAAGAGGCGCGCGAGATCGCGGCCGACGAAAAGCTCAAGATCGTGAAGGGCGCTGACCCCGGTGCCGAGAAGGCGGAAGCTCGTCGCAAGGCCGCCGCCGGCATCGATCCGGACGCGTTGTTCACAACGGCATGGGGCGAGTGGGAGAAGGCGCCCAAGCCGAAGTCGAGGGATCATAAGGGCTGGCGATCATCAACCGCAGACCGCGTGCAGAAACTCTACGTCAACGAACTGGAGCCGAAGTGGGGCAAGCGCAGGCTGAGCGAGATCGGCAAGACCGATGTGTCCACCTATCTCGACAGGATCGCGCGGACGCATCCGCATGCCGCCGCGCGGCGGCTCCGCGTCATCGCGTCGTTCTTCAATTGGTGCGTGACGAAGGGCAGGCTCCAAAGCTCGCCCTGCGACGGGATCGAAATGGCCAAGACCCGGAAGCGGCAACGCAAGCTGACCGATGATGAATTGCGATGGCTCTGGATTGCCTGCGGTAGAGAGCCGTTCCCGTTCGGCTACATCGTGCGGCTGTTGATCCTAACGCTTGCCCGCCGCAACGAGGTCGCCGGGATGCGCGACCGCGAACTGCACTTCGGCAACCGCCGCACGTGGATACTGCCCGCGCCGCGCACCAAGAACCATCACGAATACACGATTTTCCTGACTGACGCGATGATCGAAACCATCAAGACCGTGCCGAGAGTGAAGAATAAAGACGGCCTCCTCTTCACCACGAACGGCAAAACGCATTTCAGCGGCTTCAGCAAAGCCAAGAAGCATCTGGACGCGCTAATGTTGGAGGCCGCGCAAGAGGAAGATGCGGAAATCACGCATATTCCTAATTGGACCCTGCACGATCTCCGCAGGACTAGCGCGACCCGGATGCAGCGGCTCGGCTTTGAAAAGGAAGTCGTCGATTGCTGCCTCAACCATCTGGACGATGACGAGTATCTGCAACACAATTACGCGGACGAGATGGTCAAGGCATTTGATGCGTGGTCGCGCGAGATGAAACGGATTGTCGAGCACAAGCGTATTGAAGCACCGGCGCTCGCGCCTGTCAGCTAGTCCGGGCCAGTTTGCGGATGCGCGTTAATCGAGGGCTGATCACATGGATAAGAACGATCAAATCGAAGAGGCCCGCACCGGCAGCCCCAAAGAGGCTGCCGGACCGCACGAGCACGACGCGACGGCATGGGCGAAGCACCGTGAAGCGCAGCGCCAGCCGACAAAGTCAGCGACATCACTCACTCGGGTAATTTGTACCGTTGAATGAACTTGTCGCTTACGCCCTTTGCGTCTGCTCTCAATTTGATAGCCGCTTCATAAGATGGACGACGTTCGAGACAAAACAGACCGCGCTCGTATCGATCTCGCGAAGTTTGGCGCCATGGGTCCAAATCGCGCTCTCGCATAGCCGGTCCACGCCCCTCACCTGCCGCGTAGTCATCAAAGTGTTCGATCATATCACGAAGCGCTTTGAGGGCATTTTGGCCATTGGCATCAAAAGACCCATCGAATGCTTTTAAGACACGCTTTGCCTCGCCCTCTACGAGAGTTAGCTTCGTCAGTGTCCTGATGGTCGTTCGGTATAGCCAGAGGCGGAGTATGAAATTTTCCCAAAGATATTCGATCTCGAAACCAGCTTCATTCGATTTATCAAGCTCGCGCCAAGAAAGCACAAGCATGTTCCAAGCGTGGGTATGGCGCGGCTTAAAATAATCCCAAATCAGTGCCTCTTCCTCTCGGCCAGACAAAATACCCGTCTCCATCATCATCAAAACCCATGTCGGTCCGAACCCAACCTTTACTCCCGGTTGTTCCGATGGGGGAAAAGCAGCCTTTCCAGTTTTTCGCTTTCATACCATCGTTTTTCCAGCCAACTTCTACTTTCCCATCGTCTAACGTCATCCCTGCGCCGTTCGGAAAGCTCGGCAGCAAGCCCCGCATCCAACCGTCTAAGGTGACCGTAAAAGCTAGTCATCCAAAACTTCATCACCGCCAGTTGAGATGCGTCGAACTGTTCGGCCTGTTCTTCTGGCTCATTAGCATCCGGTTCCTCGTTTTCGTCCTCGTCTTCCCGCGAATAAAAGACCGGCGGCCACTTTTTGGCGAGCATCGCCATCTGATTGAGATCATAAAATATCATCGAAGATTGCCTGTTCTTGACTGCACCAAGGTCTTTGGAGAACGTCTCCAGTCGCTGAATTTGACGCTCTACAGGCAGACTGCCAAAGCTAGCTCGCGCACGAGCCATCCGCCACCTGCGCAAGCTTTCATCAGTTGTGTCAAGCAGAGCACGATCAATGTGTTTCCAGACCGAATTTACTTTTGCAATCACGTCGGCAAGATCGCTCCGCAGGACGGACCACACCTCTCTCTCTCTTGTGGTTGCAACTTCTCGTGCAGCAGCGATTTGGTTCTGCACGGCAGACCATGCAATGCTCGCAGCTAGGAGCGTTACAAAACCGCCAAAGATACCGCCGGCGAAGCTCAACCAATCCGCCCGAGAACCTTCCTTAGCGACATTGATGGCAAAGGTTACCCATACCGGGAGAGTAAAGAAGGACACGACAGTCCCAGCGAAGAAAGCCAAGACGACTGCCGTCCAGATTGTAGTTTTCTGTCCCATACGGGAAGCTTGATATGCCGCTCGCCTTTTGTCGAGGGGGTTACAACGTTCGCAACGGCCTTGACGTAGCGATCAGAACGCCCGGCTCGCTAGCTTTTAGTCTTCATGGGTCATGATCGTCTCCCCTGTTCCAAAATCCCAATTCTATAGTACATTCCCGGGCGGGAAGAGGGCGCGCGCCATGAAACTGTTTCGGGCTGGAATGCTGAGCGTCGCCATCGTGCTGATCGCGCCTGCTCATGCGGAAACCGATATCCTTTTGCGCGCCGTGGGGTTCGCCCTCACGGGTTCCGACAATGCCATCGTTCGGCCGATCGACAGAGCGCACTGCGTCTTCGCAATCGGTCGGGACACCTATCGGCTAAACAATGTCCAAACGGACCGTGTCGTCACGAAGGCGTGGCAGAACGTGAATGCCAAAGGGATTGTGCTTGAGCGATGGCTGACGGTCGAACTCCATGGCGATGAGACGGTGTACGAAACAACGGACGAGGCCGAAACGCCCCTAACAGAGGGCGATCTTCATAATCCGAAGTTCGCCGCAGCAATAAAGGCCAAAGACCCGGACTTTTTTAATCGGAAGCCAAAGCCTCCAGAGCATCACGTTTCTAAAGAAGCTACATTGCGCCTTGCGTCCGATGACGAAGATCGCATCAAAAGGGCTTGGCAATACATCTACGCCAACGGTTGCGTAGGGAAGACCAGTCCGTTTTGAGATCGTGAAGGCCGTCACCGGCTAAAACCGTCGCGCCGGGTTGAGATCGGCCCGATCGCAGTAAGTGGCCCCGATCTTCCGAGCCCACACTTAAGAGTTTTAACGGACGGCCGCCGCTGTTTTTGTTGACAGCCCAAAATCCGGCTCGGATGATCGATCATCGCAACTACAGATGGAGGTTTCCCATGGGGCCATATATGATGTTCGTTGAGTGGCGAGATGCCAGCGGCTTAGGGCAGAAAAGACATTCAAAATTGGAAGCCACGACTGAGCAGGAAGCTTTAACCGAAGCCATCGCCAAAGCCAATTCACTTTTTCCAAAGCGGGCGGCGCAAAGGGTGATCCGACTCCTTAGTGGCGACCGTAACGGGCATCCAGTCAAGACGATTAGTCTTCCCGATTTCACAATGAGGGAGGGTTAGGTTGTGAGACGCTTTCGTAACGCGATGGGAGCAATGCTGGGTCAGACGTAAGGTCTCGCACGCTTGAGAAATTGGCCAAAGGTGTACAGGGCGCGGTCAATAGGCCGTAGTTCCGGGTCAGTCGCGCGGCGAATGTGGTCGATGAAAATCCGATAGCGCGCATATGACTGATAGACGAACGCGCGAGGCTGTTTATTCAGGTCGTCTCTCGGCTCGCAGATAACGTGTTGCTGCATATAGACCATCGCCCGATGCGCGTGCTGATCATAGATAGGGTATACCTCGGGACATCGGCAATGCAGAAAGAAGATATTCCAGATGGCACCGTTGCCTTGCCCTGCATCAAGATAGCGAGCTTCTAAATCGGCATCTTCTACCCGCCTGCCTAGGTAGTTCTTGTGGATGGTTTCCAACTTTTTGCGCGAGATATTCCCGCCATTCTTCCATTTGAAAAGCTCAATGAGTGAGTGCTCATCCGTCTTGCCAATGTTGGGGTCATAAAACACCTTATCGTTGGCGTCATCGTATCGTGACGCCCAATGCTCCAGAAACGCGCGAAGATTTGTGAACGGAATTTCGAACGTGAGATGCTTTGGGCACATGCAGCTTAGTTCTCCTACGGTTCCGGAGAGTGATTGCGCGAACGTGTTGTTAGCTGGAGCAGCGTGGCCGCCGGGCGCTTGCCAGCTTTCTTGCATTTCTGACAGACCAGCCGCCCGGCGAGATCGGAAACGAGTGTTGTCGAAACGTGGGGCAGGGCGCATAGGTCAACGTCGCGCGGCGTCTGGCAGCGGGAGCATTTGATCTCAAGCCATGGGTATCCGCCGTTGACAGCCTGATCAATCGTCGGGCTCGGATCGATGGGGCCGCCGTCGCTCCACATGCGCTCATTCCAGCTTTGACAGGCCAGGTTGTCCGCTTCCCGGATCAGTGCCTCGCCCTCGCGACGTTTTTCCGCCGCCCGCTCGGCGAAAATGTGCGTCATCGCCCGCGACTTCGAAAGCTCCTTCTTGAGGGCTTTGCGGTCGCCGCCGGACAACGGCATGTGATGGTGCTTCGGAGCCATTCCGCATCAGAGCGCGCCGCGCCGCTCTGCGCAATCGCCCTATATGTCGGGGCCGGTCTATCATGGTCCCTACAGCCCGTCGCGGTTAGTCGGGCAACCGCCGTAAAGGGTCTTAGAAAAACGAACGCCGCCGCCGGGAGTTCAGGCTCGGCGGCGGCTGGGCATGATACGCGGCCCGGACTGACTGTCGCCGCGTCGGGTAAAGAAACCATTTACCCGGGCACGCCCGATGATGGACGCATGGGGCGCCTTCTGTAGCTGATCATTCGTCGTCGTCGTCGGGCTCATCGCCTACGATGAATTCGGCGCGCTCTGCGGCGCCAGACGCCCACTCCGCCATCGCGGCGTCTTCCCGCTTCTTGCGGTCGGCGGGCGTCTCGCCGCGCCAATCGCGCTCTTCGGCCTTTCCGGGGGCCTGTGGCCCACCGGGCTTGGCGTGCTGCGCATCCGCTTCAATCTGAAAAGCGTCGCGCTTGTGATCGGTCAACAGCTCATCCGGCACCGCGTCGCCAATGGCGTTTTCGATCGCCGTCTTGATAATGTCGGTCATGTTCTTCGGGTCCTGACTTCAAGGCATGATTGCCTGTCTGCCATGTGAGACGCAAAGGCCGCTTCTACTAGGAGGTCGGCAGCCTGACTTGCTCGACATGGTGAATGCCTCCCGTGGCCTGCGGATGTTTTGGATTTCAAGAATTTTCTACTATTTTCTAAATTCCGAACTCTCCTAAGAGGGACAGTGTGTCCCGAACCCCACATTGCATGTGATAAAAATACAACGTTAACGGGAGGTGCCCGGTAACTCCCTGTTAACCGGATTGGCGGATATGCCACCTCATAGAGCTTGACTTTCAACAGTTGCCATTAGCGCCAGAAGTCCTTGAATCGGGTCGGGGATAGTTCGGTATAGCGCACCGTGTGTTGAATGTTGCGATGGCCCAAGTAGGCCTGCAACGCTCGCGTATCGCGTCCCTTGCCAGCCAAGGCGAAGCCGCAGGCGTGCCGCAGCATATGTGGGTGTGCCTTGAAGCCCAGCTTAGCCGCCTCGCCAGCGCGCTCTACAAGGCGAGCAAAGCCAGCCGCTGTGAACGGGGAGCCGCGCTCAGAAGTGAACACGAACGGGCTCTTCGGCTCTTGGTCCCGCTGGAGCCGACGCAGCGCCCTGAGTTCGTCGCCCATGATAGGATGCGTGCTTGGCGTGCCGCGCTTGACGCGACGCACAGCCAAATTCGCCGTGTCGAAATCGATCTGGTCCCAGCGCAGATCAACGAGTTCACTGACACGCAGCCCATGGCGGAAGGCCGTCAAGATCATGGTGGTGTCGCGGTGGCCGTAACGGTTGCCTTTGGCGGCGTCCCTCAGCTTGGCGACCTCAGCTTCGGTCAGATATTCGCGCGTTCGCAATTCGGCATTCGGGCGGCGTCGCGGCATAACGACTGTTCGTATTTCGGTAGTCGGGGCGACTAGTTTGAGGTGCGACTTAGCCATTGAAATCAAGCCTCCACGTCATCTGACTGTTCGAACAATAGTCCTTTTACGAACAGTCTAAAACCTGTTTTCAAAGCGGTGGTTAAGGTCCGGTTGGTCACAGGGCAGGAGGATATTCTAAATTGAGGGTGCAGAATTAACGGGGCGTTTACCCTGCGGAAAGAAATCCTTTCTTAACTACGTTTGTTAACGGAAAATTAACCAACCGCCCCGACAGAGCCGATTGTGACAGGGATTTGCTGGGGGACTACTGCAAAACACGCAATTTCTTTGGATTAGTCGGAATTGAGGGGACAATAGTTGAGGAATACCGTCGCAATCGCCCTCGAAACCTGAAAGACGATTGCGACAGTTTCGTCGCAACTGTCGCAATCGTCGCAATCAACCATTAGATGTCAGAAGTGCCCGGTTTATACGGCTTTCAAAGCCACCTGTCGCAATCGTCGCAACTGTCGCAATGCCTCCGGGGGCCTGCTGTCGCAACATCGCAATCCCACGTAAGTGGATTGCGTTGCGGCTGCCCCTGCCCAAGGCCATAGGGGGCCATGGTTAGAGTTTGTCCGGTAGCCACCCGGAGCGCGTAGCGCCCTCCGGACTGGGCCGCCGGCTTATTCCTCATCCGCCAGTTCAACCATGGTGCCGTTGATCTCGACAACGCCCATGCGGCTGAGCTTGTCCAGCTCGCGGGTCCAGCGGTCCCGGGGGTTGGCGACACGCTCGCCTTTGCGCTCGCCCTTCTGGACCGTCCACAAGTCGGCCTTGATCACGGCGTCGCGCCACTCGTCAACCGAGGCGCCCTCGCCAGTCTCGCCGATAAGCTCGCGCAGGATGCCAATCATCCGGACCTGATCCGGGTCGAGCGTCGCACTGACCGTCTGTTGCTTCGTCAGGAACCGGAGCACGGTCGTCTCCGCCGACGTGCCGTCCATCTTCCCGGTGAATTCGTATTCGTCCGCCGCGTACCGCTGCATTCTCGCGGAGAACGTGAAGAGTGCGGAGCGGCCCTCACCATCCTTCTCGCACTTCGTCCCGCCGTCAACGGCGCCGGGCAGATCGCTCAACCCCTTCGGCCGGTCCTGCGCCTTCTCAGACAGCCCGACATGCGCCACGATCACAACCGAGCAACCGAGTGCCGCGCGAATGCGGTCGCATCCCGCAATCGCCGGCATCACGCTATCGGCGTCCGTGTCGTTGCCGCCGAACGCGGCGAGCATCTTCGCCCATGTGTCCAGCCAAATGGCTTGATAGTCCCCGAGCCCATCGTCGAGCTGCTTGATCAGCGTATCCACGCCGATCGCGCCGCCCGGCTGGATCAGGTTGACCGGGGACATGATCAGATTGAGCGCGCCCGGCGCCAGAACTTCCGCCGGCTCCTTGTCATACTTGGCGCAGAGCGCGACCACGCGAGCAATGATCCGTTTGGCGTCGCCTTCAGCGCAGACATACGCGACGCGGCCCCGCATGGTAGGCAAGCCATTGAACGGAACGCCTGCGGCGATGCAGAACGCCTGCTCTAAGCTCAAGTAAGTTTTGCCGCTCTTGAACAGTCCGAACGTGCACCACAGACCACGCGCGATCAGCACGGGCCGCTCGTCATCGCCGATCAGCCACGGCGTCGCGGGCATGCGCTGATATTCGTCAAAGGTCCATGGCCGCAACGGCGGCCTAGCGCGCATCTGATCTTGTGACATGAGCGGCGGCGGTCCAAGCAAGTCAGACAGATCATCGGGGACAACGCGAAGCTTTGTCATGTCGGGGACCTTTCGATTGCGCCGGCAAACTTGCGGCGCCTGCGGTTCTGTATCTTCTGGATAGGCGTAAGCCGCGCGCGGCGGGGCAATCGGCCCTTGTCGGCGGCGCATGCGGCCTTATATGCGAGCTGTGCGGCCTTGAGAGCTTGCCGCATCTCCGCGACAAAGACTTCATAGGTTTCCAACTCAAAGAAATTGCGATCACGGTTCGCCGGCAGCTCATGCCAGTCGTCGTACAGATCGAAGTTGTCGTGGATGTTTTCCAGCTTACGACAGAGCGCGAGCAGTGGTTTGATATCAGCCATGATCGGCCCTCCGGGTTGTCGCCGGGGGCACAGCGGTTTGTGATTTTTGATATTCGCGCCACAGTGCGCGAGCGGTGTCTATGGTTTCAGCCGGCGAACGGCGCACCATCATAAAGCGATAGAGGTCGCTCCACGAAGCGATGCGCGGGAGCGCGCGGGCATTGATGAGCGTCCGATATAGCGCAATCAAATCGCCGCGCGGCGACGCCTTCACGCGGGCCGCAAAAATGAAGTCAACAAACGAATGCGTCTCGCGCGAAGGTTTTTCGCGTAAGGGGTTTTCCGAAGTTGACGATTTGCGAGTGGAGATTGTAGACATAGGGACGGTCCAGCTTGTTATTCCGGTTGTGCGGGTAGCAAGCGCTCGCGAGGCCCTTGGAAGCCGAGCGGCACCTTTAGTTCGAAGACGGCCCCGGCGCGCAATGCGTTCGGGGTCGATTTCGTTTAGGGGGTAGATCAGGGAGCCGTGGACCGTGGACGCGCCCATGCGCGGGGATCAGTCTGGCGGCGGTTGTCGTTTAGCACTTTATCGCGTAAATTGTCAAGTAAAATCAATTAGTTGAATGAAGTCGAATTCAGTGTCTCCCCTAGAAACTGAAGCTCTTATTCATTTCTTTCCTTCTGCATCTGTGGACCCCGCCATCTCCGACCTACCGGCGGCAGAGGCAGGCTCTCCAAGCCCCTGCGGAGTCCCGTGGAGCGTCCGGCCCCGGCCTATCCCAGCTTGTCGCTCAAATAGGCGCGGTCCTCCGGCGAGCCCCGCTGGAGCGCACTCCACAGAGCGACGCCTGCCCGGGCCATGGCGTTCGCTTTGGAAGCCATTGCCTCTTCGATCGTCGGTTCGCGCGGCCAGCTCATAAGTTTTTGCCACACTTCAGCCTCCAGTCGGCGGGTCGTCTCAATGCCTGTGACGCGGTCCGTGACGATGGTCGCTTCCCACTGCTCTTCGCCGGTCTCTTCGTTCTCGGTTGTGAAAATCAACTCGGTCGCCGCTGCATCCGGGAACATGCGATAGGCGTATTCTCTAATCCGCAATTCGCGATCGTCCGCCGTGCTCGGGACGGCGAGGCCGGGCAGACGTGGCCGGTTGTCCTCTTCAGTTTCGAGTGCAAGGTCTTCGATCATCGGGTCAAGCCTTCCGGTTGAGGCTGGTCGGCATGCGCTGGAGCAATGCCTTCTCGCTATCCGAGAGCGGCGATCGGCCGCCATCGGTCGGACGGATCAACGGGTCGGGCACCGCCTGATACTCAGGCGGCAATGCGGCTCGGATAACGGGAGCAACAGTGGTGCCAACAGTTACACCGTCAGGTGTGATGGCACCGCGCTCGACTAGCCGGGCGAAGCTATCCCTGTAGCCGGCGGGGATGGCTGCAACCGCCGTGCGATCGACGACCTCGACGCCAGCCGGCGAAAGCTCGACTTCGTCATCCGGCAGATCGGGCAACTCCGGTGCGTCATCCTCTTCGCCCAAAAGCTCCGCGAGATCGGGATCGTCAGGGAGAACTTCAAGCTGAGGCGGGACGGGAGCCGGCGGAACGATCGGAGGCCCGCTCATTTTCTCGCCTCGGATCACGCCCACGGAGATGGCACCCTGCACGGTGACATCCGATTTTGATTTCGAAATATACTCGGGGAAGCCTACGGAAAGTGCATGTAGAACCGCAGCCACGGGCGGCTGATGTTCAACTTCGTTTTGGATAACCTGACCGTCAACCTCAAGGAGACCGTCGCGGCGAAAACCAAACGCTTCGCGCTCGTCTTCGGTCCAGCCGACACAACGCGGGTCCGGCTTCCACGTCGGCATTCCGGAAAAGAAAACTTTCTCGGTATGCCCCAGCAGCGATCTTCGTTCGAACCGGGCTCGCATCTCGTGAAACAGAATTCGGCGTGCACCGTTGACCGCTTTGTGGAACGGCACGCGCTCGCCAAGGAAGTCGAGAGTATATTGCTCATCGCCTGATTGGGATTGCTTGATCCAAAACCAGAATGTGCGAGGCGCGATGCCAGCGGAGAGCGCGGCACCGCTATACGACAAGCCCGCCGCGAGGTTGTCACAGATGGCTAGCATGGTTTCTTCACTGAGCTTCACGATGTTGCCTCTTCGACCATCAAAATCTTGCCGATCGCCCGGCAACGGTCCAGCTCTTCAAGCAAAGCCCCAAGCGTTCCGCTGACCATCACGTTGTCCGGCAGCAATCCAGCCTCTTGTCGCTGCGCATTCAGAGCCGCGATGATATCAGTCAACCATATCGACCACGCGTCTTCGATGACACGGCGGCGCCTGCGATAGTTCTCTGCGGTCGCGGCATCTATCAACTTGGTGCTGACGGTACTCACTTGGATTGTCTCGCTCGCCTTTCGGCTATCGCCGCCCTCTGCCGCGCCTCAACTTCCGCCCAATGCGCCTTTTGCCGTTCCGGTAACGCGGCGAGGCGGCTCGAATTTTCGCGGCTGAGCGCGCACCCGCAACATGTTGCATTGCTGACAAAGCGCGCGCTGAGATGCTTCCGCCGGCAACGCACGTTGGTGAAGTAGCGTTTCAGGCCGAGTTGCTTGGCTTGAGCACGTGTGATGATTTCCGGCATCGGGGACAGCCTCGGTTAGAACTTGTGACCGAGCGGCTTCGTCGCCAAATTCGACCCGACGAACGGGACCTTTTTCGGTGCCGATGCTCTCGCCGCGTAGCCCTGTTCGATCGGCCACTTCGGCGGAGGCGGTACCGGCGGAGGGGTAATGGTTCCGTTCGCAATGCCCAGACGCTCGGCACCACTGCGATCAAGATACGCGCGACGGACGCTCTCGTCAGTGACCGGAGCCATGGTCTTCATGTATTGCCCGATGCTTTCGCCCCGGATGCGAGAGAGCGTCTTCAGGTCGAGCTGAGCTTGGGTCAACTCATCGCGGAGCCGGATCAATTCCGCTTCTGCGGCCTTCAATTCGGCCGCCGGCTTGGGATTGACTGGGCGCTTTTTCTCGGGTGCCGGCGCATCGGGATCGTGCGCATGCAAAACCGCCGCGAGCAATTCTTGCTGAGTTACCGGCGCGGCGTTTCGAGCAGCTGCTTCAAAAGCCGCCGTCTGCGCGTACATCGCGCGGGCAACGGCAGTTCGAAGCTCGCCAAGTTTTGCCTCGCACTCTTCAGCCGCCGTCGCGTCGGCCAGCATTCGAAAGAAGACGGACCTCTGAGTGTCCGGCATCGCTTCGATCGTGGCAGTGTCCGCAGACAGGTCCTTCCGGATATGACCAAGTTGGTCGAAGGGGCTGAAGTTGACAGGCGCAGGCTCGACTACGGGCGCCGCAGCCATCTGGGGCTCGTTGCCCAGTGGCTCATTGAGATCATCGGGCTTGGCGCTCCCCATGGTGCCTTTGGTACCCGGGCTCGCTTTGGTTTTCGGAAGGGACATAAGAGTGCATCCTTTAGCTGGAGAGAAAACGCCGTGCACGCTGACCGATGAAATCTGGCGTGCACGGCGCGTATCGGCCGGCGCGTCCATGGTCAGGAAACGCGGCGGCCAATTGGATTAGATAGATCAGCGCGGCTTGACGATTGGAGATAACGGGACCTTGCCGTTGTGATTTCCCATCTCAACCTCGTACCGGATCAAGCCCGTTGACCGGGCCGTTCAAAATAACGACGTTCATTGCGTTCGCTCGACGTGACCCTGTCAGCGTAATCGCATCGAACATGACCTCCAGTCCGAGGCGCCCGTTCGATGGCCTGTGCGAGCGCGGCAAATCGTCGGTGTGCAGCAGATACTCTTCGCCGTTCGCGCCAGTCACGAAGCCATATTCGGAGCCTTCCGCCCAATGACTGACTACCCCCTTCACTTCGCATCTCCCAGCTCCAGCCTCTCAATGAAGCGCGTCTTGATTTCGATCTGGCTCTTCAGTCGGACAATCCGAGCCGGGACGTTCTCGCGTCTAACTCTCTGACGTAGCTTCTCCAGTGCGGCCCGGTTCTCAGTGAGCAGTTGCTCTTTCGATCGCGGTCCGCGAATTCGAGACGTGCCGGTGCCGGGCGGTTTCGGATCAACGAACGATGCTGTCTTCACATTGCCGCCGACAGACGCGGCTTGGCGGCTCCACTGCCCTTCGCCGGACGCGCTGAAGCCATCCGTGAAGGCTGCACCTTCTGCCGCCGTGCCGCGCTTGATGACGCCGTTCGTCGTGGCCATAGGGCTCACTTCCGAATTTTTGCCGGCAGACTGAGACCGGCGAGCGCCGGAATGCCGCCGGTCTGCGAATAGTGAACCGGCCGCTCATGGTTCAATTCGTCGAAGGTCGTCTTCGGCGTTGTCGGGAGCGGCACGTTAGGCTCGTCGTCAAATGCCTTTTGCGTCTTGCTGATACCGGCAGTGATGACGCCACGGTTCACGTGCAGCATGCCGGGATGCACAGGGATGCCATGCCCAAGGCTCGCGTCCGGAAGGTGACCTTTGTGCGCGCCGATCACGTCCTTCTCAATGTCGCTCGGATGCACGCCATGAGCCGTTGCGACGTGCCCGACCGTGAAGTTCTTAGGGGCACCGTTGCGCGGATGCAGCGGAGAAGTTTTGTCTAGACTGCGCGAACCCGGGACAATCGCCATCCCGTGTTTGATCACTGCATTTTTCGGGTCGATCTTTGAAGCCATGTGACTTCCTCCACAACTGGATAGCGTGCCCGTGCACGCGGATTGAATTCTTCGGCGGCCGATGATTAGCCACGGCGCGCCCGGGGCGAACCGTCAATGTTGCAGCCGGCGCTCAGGGACATCGAATTGACTTGGCTTGGCTTCGCGGTCTCCAAGAACTTGATGATCTTGTCCATGCGCGTCGGATCATCCGCACGGAGTGCGTAGGGGTTGTCCCGTGGGTTGTTCTTCGGATCAGGCGCAGGTTTTGTTCCCGGCTTCGTGCCGGGTGTCGTATCTCCTACGCGGCAACCATATTTGGCGGCTTCAGAAGCCATCGCCTCGTTGGTCGCGATCGGATCATTCAGCACCGCGTTGATTTCTCGCCAGCGTTTGCCCTGCGCGGTCAGTGTCGGGTTGAGCCACATCTCGGTCGCTTCCACGACAACCTCCGGGATCAGCCAATGTGCGCGGGTCAACAGACAAAAATCGAGGTAGCCTTCGAGCCCCTTGCCGCTTTTGTGCAACGGTTTGCCTTCGATGATCGTCCAGTCCGAATGCTGGACCTCATAGGAGATGATATCGCCGAACTCGCGAATAGCACTCTCTTGGAGCGGCGGGATGCGCGCATGGCCGGCATCGATAGCGGCCTTGACGACATCAACGTAACGATACTCAGGCATTGGAAGACCTCTTCGTTCTCGGTTTTGATACAGGTGCGACTGGAAAATGATTTTCAAACCATCGCTGGAGGTCGGCGACTGCAATCAGCTTACGAGCGCCGACAGCGCGCGCGACAAGCTCGCCCCGAAGGACAGCGTCGCGGATGTGCTCGCTGCGCAGTCCGAACGCGCGGGCCGCTTGGCTGATATTCAGCGCGAGCAAAATGGTCGGAGTAACGTTCCGCTTCACGTGATCTTCTCCGTTAGAGTTCGCGAGCCGTACATCCGGGCGCCGCGTATCGAATAGTCGAGGGGGATTTTGATTTCGCGAGCTTGTCCGAAACCCATGGTCCGGACGGCATGCCGCATGGCAGCGCACTTTTGAAATCGTTCGCTAGGGTAGACCCGGAGTTTCTATCCGGCAACTGGGAATTAGCTTCGACCGATCGACAGGTGTCCGACAGGTGGCCACATACAAAAAGCCCGGCATTTCTGCCGGGCTCTTCGCTGCGCTGCAATTGTCGAACGGGGGAGAATGACTATCGCAGCGAAGTCTTGGGGCGGAGACCGAGCCGGCCAAGAAGATCAAGAAGCCCGCCGGCTAAGGATTCCTTGCCGCTATCGTCGCATCGACGAGCGCCTTGAAGAACTCGACAACCTCCTCCAGCTTCTCCGGCTCGACCGCGCCGACGAGATCAGCAACGTAGGGCTGGAGCTTGATCATGGCGCCGACCATGCCGCGCAAATTACCGCGCCGAGACTTCGCCTCGTTATTGAACCCTTCATCCCGGGCGAGCTTCGCCTCTTTCTTCCCATCCCGTATGACCTTGTTCGAGAGTGCCTGCTGCTCCCTTAACTGATCCTGCAAGACCTTGTCGGCTGCGAGCTTTGCGAGTGTGACCTCTCGCTCTGCCGCGCGCGCGGCTCGGTGCTTTTCTGCCGTGGCGGATTTCTCCCTACGCTCTTTAGCCTTCTCCCTCGCCGAGTACCGACGCGCGGCATCGTCGAAGATAGCGAGACAGTCTTCCTTATCGACCCACTTGGTTTTGGCCAGCGCGAAGACTGCGGCCTCAACCTCGTCGCGGACGTAACATAGACGGGTGCCTTCGCGGTGATGGTCCGGCGTCTGGCCATTGTCCACCGAAGCAAGCCAATAGAGGGCGCTGGGCCTGAGCTTCAAATCCGCAACGGTTGCGTTTTTCGCCGCCCACTCCGCCGCGTTCATGTAGTTCTGAGCTGACCGCTCGCTCTTGCCAAAGTGCTTGGCCAGCCATGGCAACCATTCACCATGCGCAACCTTACGCTTGGCCTCAAGGAGTAGCCGGCCGATATCAATGACGGTCAGCCGTTCCCCGCGAAGCTTGCTTGCAAGCACAGCTTCGATATCGGCGAGCGCCATGGTGCCGAAGGCACTAGGGGGCGGGAGGGATTCCAGTGCGAGGGCGGTGCTCATGACTGCACCGCCATCGCATGCGCGCGCTTCGTTTGGGACGCCTTCGCACGCGATTGCTGCGTGTGAGCCGGACCGATGTCATGAGCCGGCTTTGTCGGCTCACCCTTGATCTGCGCGGCATCCCACGCGACAAGATCGGACATGCGCCAGAAACGCAGCGCACCGAAATAGACTGGCGCCGGAAAGCCGTGTTCCTTCATACGGCGTTCAATCCACATCGCGCTGCAATTGCCGTAGCGCTCGCGGACCTGATTGGTTTTCAGATAGGTTTCGTTCTCGGTAGCCATAGCAGTGGCACTCCAAATTGGAGTTGCCCATTGCCTTGCAGGTGCTATGGCCTTTGGTCCCGTGCCGAGGGGGAAGCGGCATCTCGGGAGGCGTTGCGCGGGTCTGTCGCCACTTACCGGGTTGAGCCGGCATCCCATTCAAGAGGTCGCTTAGAGCTACGACGTTGCACGGGCACTAGGAGGGCGGGCCGCGAAAACTGGCGTTCGCATACGCCCGTTAGGTGCTGTTTGTCAACGCGATTGGCCGGAAGCCGCTAGCTACCCCGGCCCTACCCCGGCTCATTTTCAGGAGAGCCGAAAACCGGCTAAGTGCTGGTGCCGCAAACAGGACTCGAACCTGTGACCCCGTCATTACGAATGACGTGCTCTACCAACTGAGCTATTGCGGCGGACCATGCGGCGCGGTCAGCGGAAGCAGCTGAAAACGCCCGCACC
>Ga0182014_10004363_pt1 | contig 16306 bp, 15 predicted proteins | sample 612S2DmetaG_FD_120489 | JGI IMG/M metagenome (GOLD analysis project Ga0182014, IMG submission 120489) | Permafrost microbial communities from Stordalen Mire, Sweden - 612S2D metaG | ecosystem: Environmental > Terrestrial > Soil > Wetlands > Permafrost | place: Sweden: Stordalen | collected... | reverse complement strand
TCCTCCATCCGTCCGCGCGAAGAACCTTGCTTGGTCGCATCAGATGCAACGAACGAGATCCCAGACTGATTGAACGCGAACAGAAAGTCGGATCGCGACGCGTTATGACATAAGCGAGTCCGACGACGTCGCTTACCCTCAAGCTTGTCCACGCACCTCTGGGGTTGCACGCCGATCGGTCGACGACTTCGAAGGACTGAGGAACGCGCGCAGTTCGCTCATCAAGCTCGGCCGCTACCGCCCTCCACTTCGAAAGTTAGGCCGCGTCCCTTTTTGGAGCCCGGTATCGTCAAGAGGTAGGCGGCGAAATTGTCGCGATCGTTCTCGGTCTGAAAGCCAACAAGGTCGTAGTACGTAAGGGCACCGAGAATCTCGTCGTGGTGCGGCAACGTGCGCAGAATGTCCAATAGAGCGCAGGGGATGTGCAGGCAGAAACCAATCGGATTGAGATGTGCTCGAGCGCGCAGTTCGCGCGCCAACGGCATCAGATGGTAGTCGTGCACCCAAACGACGTCGTCTTCCCTGAGGAAGGCGCTGAGGTTGTCGGCGAATTAGAAATTGACGCGCATATAGCCTGAATGGTCGGCGCGCGAATATTCCTGCAAATCGACCCGATAGTGCAGGATGGGCCACAGCACCGGTTCCCCAGTCGCTGCGAGGAGGCGGCCAAGAACGTGGCCGACGTCTTGCGCGACGAGCTTGGCCTTGATCCTGATAGCGATGCGTTCTGGGCCAGAGTGAAGAGCAACCTGCAGGCAGGGCGGATTCGGATGCTGTTTGTCGCCGACCGCATTCCGCCGGAACTTCGCAAGGTCGTCGAGTTCATGAACGTCCAGATGCGCCCGGCCGAAGTCCTTGCGGTTGAGCTGCGCCAATACCAGGGCGGAGGCCTGCGCACGTTGGCCGCGATGGTGCTCGGCCAGACCCAGGAGGCGATCGAGCAAAAGTCCGGCGCAGGCGCCAAGCCGCGGCGCCTCTGGGATGAGCCGCGCGTTCTTGAAGCCTTGTCGGCTGCCGGCGACGCCGCCGTTGCGGCGACGGCGACAGCGCTGATTGCCTGGATTCGGGCGAAGGCCGATCGCGTCGTGTTTAACGACGCGCCGAGCTATGGCTGCATGTCCGGAGAATTCAACATGGGTTCCGAGCCCTGCTTGCCCGTGCGGGTTTGGACCGACGGCGGCGTTCCCGTTTCCTTCAGCCAATTGAAGCGGACGCCGGCATTTGCGGCTCCTGCCACCCGGCAAGAACTCATGGACAGACTCAACGCGATTCCAGGGGTGACGATCCGACCGGATGCGATCGAGAAGCAGTCGACGATTCGCCTCGCCTCATTGTCCGCCGATCAAGGCGCGAGCTTCCTCAAGATCATGGACTGGGTGGTGGAGAAGCTCAGGGAGATTCCCGCCGAAAAGGGCGAGTGAACGACGAGCGACGCGGCCGGCGTCAGCCACGGCGTCGCTGAGGTGAGTTCGCTTCGGCTTGAACCGCAACAGCGAGCCCGGTACACCGGCCAAGATTCGCGCCTCAGGGCGACGGCCGAGCCACCTCTACCTTCGTCCGCGGCGCCTCCACTTTCATCTGCGCCATCTCCATCACCCGCCGCGCCGCCAGCTCCGCGAAGGTCTCGCCAGTCTCGGTGAGAATCGCGGCCTTGCCCGTCGCGGCCTCGTAACGCCGGACGATCACGTCGACATAGAGCGGGTCGAGTTCGATGCCGCGGCAGACGCGACCCGCCCTGTCGGCGGCGATGAGGGTTGAGCCCGAACCGAGGAACGGATCGAGCACGATCTCGCCGCGGTTGGTGAGGTCGAGAAGCGCGTCTTCGAGCATGGCGGTAGGCTTGACGGTCGGGTGATCCTGCAAGCCGCGGCGGGCATCCGATCCCAACGACGAGGCGCCGGGGTAAGTCCACACGTTCGAGCGCCAGCGGCCCCTCTTGCCGAGCTCGATGTTGTTGACGTGCGGGGCGTCGCCCTTCTTGAACAGAGGCAGCAGCTCGTGCTGGGAGCGATAGAGGCTGCCCATGCCAGCGTTGGTCTTGGCCCAGACGATCAGGTTGAGGGGCGTGAGGCCGAGCTGCGCCGCGGCCGAATGCACGATCGGCGAACCCCGCCAGTCGATGAAGGTCCCGGAGACGCCGCCGTCGCAGAGGTGAGGAAGGGCCGACCCGATCCACGCGACATTGAAGCCCAGGAACTCGGCGTCGGTCATCTCGCCGGAGGCCATCGCGAACTCGCGATGGTCGCCGCCGCTCACATGGCCGGCGATCGGAACATTGTAGGGCTCATCGGTCAGGATGAGGCGGGCCGGAGGGTCGCCGTCGGTCAATCGGGCAAGCACCGTCGGATCGGTCGCGTCGCCACAGATCAGGCGATGGGGCCCGAGCTCGAAGAGATCGCCGAGGCGGGTGACCGCGACCGCGCCGGGACCCGGCTCGAGCGGCCCTTGCTCGGCGGCCGTCGACTCGTCGCCGATCATAATCTGGTCGACTTCGTCGAGAGAGAAGCCTGAGATCTCAATCGGCGCGTCGACAAGGATCAATTCTTCGAACTCGATCTTGAGTTCCTCGAGGTCCCACTGCCCCTTTTCGCCGAGACGGTTGACGGCGAGCCTCAGCACGCGCTGCTCGTCTTCCGTCAAATGATCGATGCGCACGCACGGTGCGTGGTCGAGACCCAACAGCTTCGCGGCCTCCAGGCGGACCTCGCCGTCGATCACGACATTGTTCTTGCCGACAAGAAGGGGAACGCAAAAACCGAGCGCGCTGATTGTCGCCGCGACCTCACGCACATGGGTGGGGTCACTGAGACGAACCTTGCGAGTGGAAGAATGAATGTCTTTCAGCGGCGGGTGGCAAATCTCCAGCGGCGGAAGCACGTCATTGCGCAGGGCGCGCAGAGCCGCCGCAGACGCTGCCAGCCGCGTGAGCCCTTCACGCCTGCGCCGGCTCTTGCCCTTCAGCTCCTGCGTGAAAGATCGCTCGATTGCGAGCGGGTCGGCATCGACTCTGGACATTTGTTCTATCTCCTCGTCGGGCTCGCAGCCCATGGCGAATTCAGGCGCAGCGAGCCCTGGTTTGGCGGTCAATCAGCTTTCATTCTTCATTCTGCTTCCTGACGGCTTCTTCCAGCCGCTGGTACAATCTCTCCTTGGCTTCGTCCCAGTTGAACTCGTGCACCTTACCGTTCGGATTGGTGTAGATGCTGGCTGCGGCACGATCTCGCGCGTCCGAGTCCTTGATCAGGTCAAGGACCAGCTTGCGGGTCTGACCATTGCTTTTCTGGGCGTCGCTAATTATGCGGCGGAGCAGAAGCTCGCGACTGGACATGCGCTTGCGACGACCGCCAATATTGACTGTCACAGTTTCGGCAAGCAGCTCGTTGAGCTGGTCCGACAACCCCTTGTCCGGCGCTTTGCGCTTGCGACCGCCCGCCGGATTTCCGGACTTTCCGGGCTGGAATCTCGTAGCCTTCGGAGGCCGGCCGTAGCCGACCTCGTAGTCATCGCGACCAGCGTCGTTAAGGGGCGCGGCCTTCGCCGCCCAGTGATCGGCGTGCGAGGCGCCGGCGCGATCTGCGCCAGACGCGCTCTCTTCCGAATTGCGATCGCTCAAGACACAACCTCCGACGAAAGACGCTGGCGTCCCGGAGGTTGGCGCAGTCCAAGCGGAGGCCCCGTTCACACCCAAACCATCAATTCCGGCTCCCTCGAAGAGAGAGCCGTCGATGTTCAGGCGAGACTGGAAACCTCCATGTTTCGGCTGGCTCGCTCAGACTGCCTCGCCACTAGGCCGAAGCTGTCCGACTGCCTCCTATTCCGCACAACGCCATAGTCATGTCAAGTCATGGGATCGACACAAAGAATATAGACGCGGCCGCCGCCGGTCCGTCGGGTGGTATAAGAATGAGTCCACCGCAAGAAATTGGGCTTGACACCGTGACTAGCTCGCGACTCTCTTCTTGAGCTTGGCTCCGCCGGGTACCCGGCGGAGCCAAGCTCAAGAAGAGAGTCGCCCATCCAGGCCGTTCGACAGCTGGCCCTGTTCGCTTTCGGCGGACGCGATTGGGCGGCGCGAGCAGATTGGCGCCATGCGACGCGGACAGGCGGACCTCGATCGCACCCGCAAAAAAAGGATCAGCGGTCTCGCGGGAATGCTGGCGAACCGCCTCGCCCAGTTACGGCGGGCGATTTGCAGATGGGCTTCCGGACAGCATAATGCGGGCTCCAATTGGCTGCGGACTCCGTCACCAATTCCCTGCTCGGCTCAAAAGAATTCCCTGCTTGGCGAACTAGGGAATTTGTCGGGTTGAGGCCGTGATTCACGGAGTGTCCGGAGCGTGATGCAATCCCGCGGACGCGAAATCGGTCGATATTCCCTGCAAATTCCCTGCTAGCAGGGAAATTCGCGTCGGAGACCGGTTCGCGCAGACTGCGTCCACCGCCAGCATCGCGCTAACGCGCTGATCTGACAGAAACTCAAGACCGGCAGTGACTTACGGCCTCCCGACAGGTACAGAGGGATGGTCCAAGTGGTCCTGCCGATGAGTCGGCCTTTCAAGCATCCTGACACGGACGTCTACGACTTCCGCAAGGCGGTTCCGGCCGATCTGCGCGCCATTATCGGCAAGTGCGAAGGCGGACGTCATCGGGCGGAAGGACGCGCTGATCGCCTCGGGCCTGTCAACGAAGGCCGTGAGGGACAGCAAGCTCGCGCCAATGCTCGCGGCGATGCGTTGGTCCGTAGCGAACGGCGCGCTTTCAGCCAATCCCGCTGAGAGCGTGACGGCGACAGTTCGGAAAACCGGCGGCGGCCGTAGGGGCTTCAACGATGACGAGGCCCGCAAGGCGCTGGCGGTTGCGGCGCGTGAGACCGCTCCTCACCTCAAGTGGCTACCGATCTTATGCGCGTTGACGGGCGCGAGGCTGCCCGAACTTTGCCAGTTTCGCGGCGCGGACGCGCAGCGCGAGGGGGCGTTTGGTTTCTCAATCTGAATGGAAAAGTCAGTCTTCTGCGGCCGCGACAGGGAGCTTGAGCGCCTTCGCAGGGAAGGGGCGGCGACTGTCGATCGCGATCTTCCAAAGGTCGTGGTCCTTCTCGCGGACAACGGACTGGGAAAGACACGTCTTGACCGCCGCCAAGAACGGTCCCGCTGCGCGGGGCGGCTTCACTCAACCGCTACCGCGTCACCTCTGCGTCTGCAACGGGGCGAGGCCGAAGGTTGCAACGAGATCATCGATCTGTGGCTGCGTGAGATAACGCGGACGGGAGTCTTTCAAGAGGACGAACAACTTCGCGCTCTCCTCCAACTCCTCGGCCGCGAACACGGCGGCTTCGAGCGACGGGCCGGCGACCACGGGTCCGTGGTTGGCGAGCAGAATGGAAGTGTGGCGGCCGCCGAGGGCGCGGATGGCGTCGGCAACCGCCGGATCTCCGGGACGGTGATACGGAACGAGAGCGACGGCGCCGCACCGCATCACCTGATAGGGGGTCAGCGGCGGCAACATGTTTGCGGGATTCAACTCGGGCAAGATCGAAACCGCGACCGAATAAGTCGAGTGGAGATGAACCACGGCACGCGACGTCGGAGAAGAGTCGTATACGGCGGCGTGAAGGGGGATTTCCTTAGTCGGCTTGTCGCCGGACAGATGCCGGGCGGCGGCGTCGAGCCGCGAGATCCGGTCGGGTTCAAGGAAGCCAAGACAGGCGTTCGTCGGCGTCGCCAGCCAGCCGCCATCGTCGAGCCTTACAGAGATATTGCCCGACGAGCCAGGCGTCAGCCCACGCTCGAACAGCGACCGGGATAGCCTGCAGAGGTCATTGCGTAACCGAGCTTCCGTCATAGCCGTGTCTTTCCGTTGTCGTTTCGTGGATGGACGAGGCCGCGCTTGACGACCATCAGACCGTCGCCCCCTCGATAAGTTCGAAACCGACGTCGTGGACGCCAGACGGTTCCTGCGAACAGACGAGCTTGGCCGCCATCTCGCCGATCAGCCGGCGCGGCGTTCGGATGGTGGACAGCGGCTGTGGCGCCAGGCGCGCGACATCGAGGCCGTTGTAGCCCATCAGCGCCAGCCGTTCGGGAACGGCGATGCCGCGCGCCATGCAGTGGAACAGCCCGCCAATCGCGAGGTCGTCGTTGGCGAAATAGACCGCGTCGAGATCAGGGGTCCTATCCAGGAGAACCGCAAGGCCGTTCCGACCGAGTTCGATCGACGACAGCGACGGCACGATCTCAGCGTCGGCGAGTTGCAACCCCATCTCGGCGAGCGCTTGGCGGAAGCCCTCGTGGCGTTTCGCAGCGCGGCGGTCGCGCTGCAGGTCGTTGCCGAGGTAGCCGATCTTCCGTCGCCCACGGGACGCGATAAAACGCGCGCTCATCCGGCCGGCCTCCAGATTCGAATAGCCGACGACGATGTCCAGACCAGGCGAATCTGTGTCGAGAATCTCGGCAATCCGAATTCCAGCTCCGCACATCATCGAGACGGAGCGCTCCGTGTGCTCGACGCCGGCAACGATCAGGCCCGAGGGGCGCCAGGCCAGCATCGACTCGATCAGGTCCTCTTCGAGCTTCGGATCGTAGTCGGTGACGGCAAAGACAGCCTGATGACCTAGTCCGGTCAACGTTGGCGCCGCGCCCGACAGGACATCGGCAAAGACAATGTTGGTGACGGACGGAATGACCAACGCAACCAACTTCGATCCCACCGAGGCGAGGGCGCCGGCGATGCGGTTCGGCACATAACCGAGCCGTTTAACGGCCTCGAGCACACGTTCGCGGGCTTCGTCAGAGACCGAACCCTTGCGCCGCAACACGCGTGACACCGTGCTTTCGCCGACGCCGGAAGCCCTGGCTACATCGGAGATCGTGAGGGGTTGGCGGCGATCACGCGCCCAGGCTCGATCGTCATCCGAAGCCATGGATCAGCCAACCTCCTCGATCATCGATCGAGCATAGCTCCGTCGATCGACTCGTGACAAGACTATTGGTGGCAGCGCTACCATTCGCTATTGACAGCGCTGCCAACCGGCGATAATCAAGATGGCAGCGCTGCCATTGCGGCGGCGAAGCGGACGAGAGCAGATCCGTATCCTATCCGGACAGTCCGGCTTCCGTAGCGGAGGAATTCTCGATGTCGATTTCGGCCCCAAAACATCCAACTTGACGATGGGCCCGGCGTATCCGGCGGGTTAGCGCTCAAGTCATCGCTGACCACCGATTCCCTGTGCTCACCGCTATTCACTTGGCAAGATTCGCTGTGGCCGGATGGGCTGTCGAAGCTCAGGCTTGTCACGACCCTTCCCGCCAGTCTCACCAGTCGCATGAGCGCCGGGCCCTCCGACGGCGCGCGCTCATGGGCGCAAACTCAGAGGCGCCAAGTCGGTCGCGCGAGCGACGTCTTGCGCTCTGAATGAGCCAATCCAATTCGAAGGAGGCGCTGCAAATGACTGAGAACGTAATCAAGCCCGTCGTCGCCGTGATTGGTCTGGGATCGATGGGCCTGGGCATGGCGACCTCGCTACTGCGCGCAGAGTTTGCCGTGCAAGGCTGCGACGTGGCGCCGAATTCGGTCGCCCGTCTGGTCGAGGCTGGCGGAAGCGCGGCGGCGACGCCGGCGGAAGCGGCTAAGGGCGCCGACATCGTTGTGTCGGTCGTGGTGAACGCTGCGCAGACGGAAGCGGTGTTATTCGGCGCGAATGGCGCCGCCGAGACTATGGCGTCGGGTAGCGTCTTTGTCTCCTCCGCCACGATGGATCCGGAAATCGCCCGCCGCCTCGCTGCGCGGCTGGAAGCGACCGGACGACTCTATCTCGATGCGCCTATTTCGGGCGGGGCTGTCAAGGCGGCGCAGGGGCAGTTGACGATCCTCGCCTCTGGCTCGAGCGCGGCGTTCGCCAAGGCCCGCCCGGCGCTCGACGCCATGGCCGGCAAGCTCTACGAATTGGGCGACGCCGCCGGGGTCGGCGCCGCCTTCAAGATGATCAACCAGCTCTTGGCCGGCGTCCATATCGCGGCCGCCTGCGAGGCCATCGCCTTCGCCGCCCGCCAGGGCCTCGACCTCAAGCAGGTCTACGATGTCATCACGGCGTCGGCCGGCAATTCCTGGATGTTCGAGAACCGCGTGCCGCATGTTCTCGACGGCGATTATTCACCGCGCAGCGCCGTCGACATTTTCGTCAAAGACCTCGGCATCATCCAGGACATGGCGCGCGGCGCCAAATATCCGGTTCCGGTGGCCGCCGCCGCGCTGCAGATGTTCCTCGCCGCCTCGGGCTCTGGCCTCGGCCGACAGGACGACAGCGCTGTCGCCCGCATCTATGCGCAGCTCGCCGGCGTGAAGCTGCCGGAGGCGACCGCCGCCAAGGCCGACTGAGGGAGAACGCGTCATGCCTCGCTTTGCCGCCAATCTGACGATGATGTTCAATGAGGCGCCGTTCCTCGACCGTTTCGCCCGGGCTGCCGCCGCCGGCTTCACCGCCGTCGAGTTCCTATTTCCGTATGAGTATCCGGTGGAGGCCGTCGCCGAGCGCCTCGCCCGCTACAAGTTGGAGCAGGCGCTGTTCAACCTGCCGCCAGGAGACTGGGCGGCAGGCGAACGCGGTCTCGCTTGTCGCGCCGACCGGCGGGCCGAAGTTCTCGATGGCGTGGAGATTGCGCTCCCCTATGCCCAGGCGACTGGAGTTCGCCGCCTGCACCTGATGTCTGGTATCGGCGACAGGCGCGATTCCGTTCAGGTCTCGGCCTATCGCGACGCGGTCAAAGCGGTCGCCGAGCGGCTCGGAGAGGTTGGGCTCGATCTGGTGATCGAGCCGATCAACGGGCGCGACATGCCCGGCTACTTTCTCAACGACTTCGCCTTCGCCGCCGATTTGATCGCCGAACTCGCCCTGCCGAACCTCAAACTTCAGTTCGACATTTATCATCGGCAGATTATGCACGGCGACGTCTTCATGTCGCTTAGGGCGTTGATGCCGATCATCGGCCACATCCAGGTCGCCTCGGTTCCTGCCCGCAACGAACCGGCAAGCGGCGAGCTCGATTACAACTTCCTGTTCGCCGAACTCGATCGCCTCGACTACCGCGGCTTCGTCGGCTGTGAATACCGTCCGGCCGCCGCGACGGAAGCCGGCCTCGGCTGGTTCGCGCCGTACGTCGGCAAGCACTGAAAGGAAACGACGATGTCTCTTCTTTTGGGTGTCGTCGCCGACGACTACACCGGCGCCTCCGACTTAGCCAACGCATTGACCCGCAACCATCTTTCAACGATCCAAACGATCGATGTGCCGGACGCGGGTCTTCAGCTGCCGGACGTCGATGCTATCGTCGTCGCCTTGAAGAGCCGGTCCGTCGCCCCCGATCTGGCCGTGAAGAAATCCGTCGCTGCGGCGAGCTGGATGAAGAGCCTCGGCGCTGAGCACATCCTGTTCAAGATCTGCTCGACGTTCGATTCGACCGATGAAGGCAATATAGGTCCGGTGGCCGACGCACTCGCGGCGCTGACCGGCGAGAGCGTTGCGCTCGTCAATCCGTCGTTCCCTGAGAACCAGCGCACAGTCTACCAAGGCCACCTCTTTGTCGGCGACAGGCCGCTCAACGAGAGCCCGCTCAAGGATCATCCGCTCAACCCGATGCGCGACGCCGATCTCGTCCGTGTGCTGGGCCGCCAAAGCCGCCGTCCGGTCGGGCTCATCGACCTGCAGACGGTGCTGGCCGGGCGCGCGGCGATCGACAGGCGCCGCGCGGCGCTCGCATCCCAGGGCGTCGGCGCCGCTATTGTCGACGCCATCACCCCGGCCGAGCTGGATGTGATCGGCGATCTTGCGGCCGACGCCAAATTCTCCGTCGGCGCCTCCGGCATCGGCATCGGCATCGCCCGCGCTCTGGTCGCTCGCGGCCGCAGCAAGGGCTTGGTCAACTCAGCCGCGTTGGCCCCGATCGGAGGCCCCGCGATCTGCCTCGCCGGTTCCTGCTCCCGCGCCACGCTGTTGCAGGTGCAGAGAGCGGAAACGGTCATGCCCGTCCTTCATCTCAACGTGGAGGACGTGTTTGGGTTGGGGACGGCCGTCGAAGCGGCGATCAGCTGGGCTGGCGAACGCATCGGGTCTGGTCCCGTGCTGATCGCCTCGAGTGCTGACGCGGCGGTCGTTGAGACCATCCAATCGCGCCACGGACGCGAGCGCTCGGGCCAGGCGATTGAATCCGCCATGGCGGCGCTCGCCGAGGCAATGGCGGCGCGTGGCGTCCACCGGTTGATCATCGCCGGCGGCGAGACTTCCGGCGCCGTCGTCGACCGTCTCGGCCTGAAGGCCTTCTTTATCGGCGAGGAGATCGCGCCCGGAGTGCCGGCGCTGTTCTCCGTCGGCGGTCGGGATCGCGTCGGAATGGCCCTAAAATCTGGAAATTTCGGAGGACCCGACTTCTTCGTCGACGCCCTGAAGGCCATCGCCTGACCTTAGCGCGGCAGCCGCAAGTCGGCCGTCGCAGGGTCGGGGCGACGCGCTGATCACCGGGCCGCGAGCCTGCCGCCCAAGGGCGGCGCTAGCCGGCGCCCGGTCGGCGCCGAAGGGCAAGCCCACGACTTCGACCTCGTCTCAAGCTCGCTGCCGACGCAGCGGGCAACGCTCCCGCATACCCCGAAGACCGGAACTATCGCCTCGCACGCCGCCAGCGCCCTTTAGAAGCCCAGGAGGAAACCATGCCAATCGTCATTGTGTCGATCGGGATTGCCGCACTGCTGCTCCTGATCATGCGGTTCAAACTGAACGCGTTTGCGGCCCTGATCCTCGTCTCCTTCGCGATCGCGTCCTCGGGCTACCCCTCGACAAGGTCGTGAAATCAATCGAAAACGGCATCGGCGGCACGCTTGGCCACATTGCCCTGATCTTCGGGCTCGGCGTCATGCTTGGTCGGTTGGTTGCCGATTCCGGCGGCGCGCAGCGCATCGCCGTGACCTTGATCCAGAAGTTCGGCCCTAAGAACGTTCAATGGGCGGTCGTCGCCGCCTCCTTCATCATCGGCATCGCGCTGTTCTTCGAGGTCGGCGTCGTTCTGCTCATCCCGATCGTGCTGACTATGGCGCGCCAGCTCAAGACGCCGGTCATGTTCTTGGGCACGCCGATGGTCGCGGCCCTGATCACAGCCCATGCATTCCTGCCGCCGCACCCGGGACCAACCGTCGTCGCCGGCGAGTTCCACGCCGATATCGGTACGGTGCTGCTGTACGGAATCGTCATCGCCATCCTGGCCGTGCTCATCTCCGGTCCCCTCTTCACCAGACTGTCGAGGCGGATCGTGCCGTCGGCTTATGAGAAGCTCTCGCACGGATCTATCGATGAGCCCGCCGGTCTGCCCAACCTCGAGGACACGCCGGCCTTCGGCATCAGTGTCCTGACGGCCATCATGATGTCGACGGCGGCCATCATCGCCATTGTTCGTTCCTCGCTCGGCATCGCCGACAATGGCGCTTTCGCCGTGATCCGGTTCCTTGGCGACGCCTCGGTGTCGATGCTGATTTCGCTCCTGTTCGCCACCTACACGATGGGCATCCAACGCAACATGCCGATCGAACAGATCACCAACCACAGCGCCGCAGCGGCCAAGGACATCGGCATGATGATCCTGATCATTGGCGGCGGCGGCGCGTTGAAGCTGGTGCTGATCGACGGCGGCGTCGGCGGCTATGTGGCGCAGCTGTTTGCCGGCAGCTCCTTGTCGCCGCTCGTCTTCGCCTGGATCGTGGCGGCCATCCTGCGCGTCGCGCTCGGATCGGCCATAGTGGCGGCGATTTCGACCGTCGGCCTCGTTGCGCCGATGCTTGCCAACCACCACGTCAACCTCGCGCTTATCACGTTGGCGACGGGCGCCGGCAGCGCCACTTTTTCTCACGTCAACGATGCCGACTTCTGGATGGTCAAGGAATCCTTCGGACTGTCGATGAAGGAGACCTTCGGCACGTGGTCGCTGCTTTGCCTGATCGTATCGATCGTCGGGCTCGTCGGCGTTCTGGCGCTCAGCAATGTGGTCGGCTGAACCGCCGCTTCTTGCGCAGACAGTAGCAGCGGGGGCCGTCATCGGCTTCCGCTGATATTCTTGCACGCCAGCAGCGTGACGGCCGTTGGACGGCCGCGCGCGTCATGTCGTCCAAGCGATCGGCGCAGGGGGCAACGGCGGATAATTTGATCTCCGATCCGTTGAGGAAGCCGATTGACACGGTGGCCGGGATGCGGCGGGTCGAACTCCGCCGCTGAGGACTCTGGCCGTCGTGTTTCCCAGCCTCGGCGTGCGGCTTGCGTCCGACGATCAGGTCGTGGCGAACGTGGTCGCGACACCGTCAAGCGGCGCGCCGCGGATCGCCGCTGGTGATCGTCAACGCCAACGCCGCGATCGCTTACGACGCCATGCGCGCGGGATCGCGCGGATTCACCGGCGTATTCACCAATTTTCACCCCGACCTCTACGCTTGGCTGCTGCGCCGCGCGGCGGACCATCCCGATCTTGCGCAGGAACTCTCGGTCTACCTCGCCCTCGCCGCCATGGCCGAGCCGATGGGCTATCCGAAGCTCGCCAAGCTCCACCACCAACGCATTGCCGCCTTCCAACGCACGCAGAGTCGCGCAGTCAGCTTCGACCTTCGCGAGCGATTCTGGGCGCTCGATGTCTTGATCGACAAGATCATGGCGGGGACCGAACATGACCGCCGCTGCGTCGCGGCGGCAGGGTGACCGGCAACCGGGGCAGGTTCCCTGCCGCGCTGTTTGCCGACAGAGGCTTGCGCCGGGGCTGCGTTTCGCCCGTCCGGCGACAAGGCGTCACGCGTTGAGGCGTCGTTCCGCCGCTTCGGCCGCCTCCCAGCCGGTGGCGATCGCTGCTTCCATGTTGGGAAATTCGAGATAGTCGCCAGCCAGGAAGATGCGGCCGAGCGCCGCCGTCAGCGCTGGCTGCAGCGCCGCACGCCCCGGAAAGCAGAAGGGCGCGCCCGCCTCCCAGCGCTGTACGACGACTTCCCGCAGCCGGCCGCGGTACTCGGGGAATTCCGCGACGAGATCGTCGGCGAAGGCGGAAGCGATGTGCGCGTCGTCCGCTTGCATCAGGCGCTTGGCGCCTTTGGCGCCGCGGAACAGCATGAGGCTGCCGCCGGGCGCGCGGGGCGATTGCGCGCGCAGCGTTGTCGCCTGATTGAAGACCACGCTGAACGCGCGCGTGGGCGTCGAGATTGCATAGTTGCGATCCCATGGCGTCTCTTCATGCTCGTCAGTCAGGACGGCCGCAGAAAGGAAAGCGCCATAGCGGATCGCACCAAGCGCGTCGGCGGTGGAGGAAGGCAAATTTCGCACGATCCGCTTCGTCACGAAAGCGGGCGTCGCGACAATAGCCGAACGGGCCTTGACGATGCGCGCCGTTGAGCCGCTTCCGCACGTGACAGTCACGATGTCGTCGCGCGCTTCCACAGCGGACGCTGCCGCGCCCAACTGAATTCGGTCGCCGATTCGCCGGGTCAGCGCCTCGGGCAGACGTGACGAGCCGCCGACGAGATTGCGTCCCGGGGAATGCTGGGTCCAGACATTGGCGAAGGAGCGTAACCCGTACCCCGCCGCCATTTCGTTGGGGTCGGCGCCGGTTCGCTCGGTAATCGCGCGAAGGATGGCGTCGATCTGCGGATGCAAGGGTCCGATGCGCTGCGCCAGCGTGACGTCGTCGCCCGAGGCGAGGCCGCGCGCTCGGGTTTCGGCGGGCGTTTCGCCAGAGCGCGGGATCAGCGAATCTTGGACGCCCGCGACGCCGCGTCTCAACGCCAGACCCATGCGAATGAACGAAAGCCGCGCCGCCAGCGACAGCGGCAGGCGGAAGGGAAAGGTCTCAATCGGGCCGCTGAACACGCGCCGCCCGTTCATCGCCATTCCGATCAACGCCCTGCCGATCGGGCGCGTTTCGAGGCCCAGTTCCGCCGACAGCTCGCCGACGCGCGTGCCAGGCCCGCCGAACATGTGCGCGCCGAGATTGAGCCAGTAGTCGCCGCGCGGAACGGACAGGATGCGCCCGCCCAGCCGATCGTCGGCCTCGATCACGAGAATGCGTCGATGGCGCAACCGGTCCGCCGCGGCAAGCCCGGCGAGGCCGCCGCCGACAATGACGCAATCGAGAACCTCGTCGTCGGACATCTCCGGGCGCGCCTTAATGCGTGACGATTTCGAGCGCGAATTTTTGCAGGCTGCGGAGATGTCCCTGGATGGCCTTGCGCACCCGCCTGGGATCGCCGGCCTCGAAACTGTCGAGGATTTCGAGATGCTCGTCCGAGTCCGGCTTCAGACGCTGCTTAAGGCTCGAGATTTCGAACAGACGCGTCGTCACGCGCAGCGACTTGATCATTCCGGCCATGACGGGATTGCCGCAGCAGCTGGCGAACAGCTCATGCACGCTATCGTCCGAGCGCCAATGCGCGTCTGTATGATAGGTCGTGGCGTTCATTAGGTCGTGCAGTTCCCGGCGTGCGCGGCCCATCGCGGCGAGAGGCAGCTTGCCGATCGCCAGAACGCCCGCCTCCGCCTCGAGGATTTCGCGCACTTTCAGACTTTGGAAATACTCGGTGAAATCGACGTGCCGCACCATGAATGAGCGGTTGGCGACTTTGACGACCAGACCCTCGCCTTCGAGCCGCTGCAGCGCTTCGCGCAGCGGCGTGCGCGAAATGCCGAGAAGTTCCGATAGTTTCGCCTCGACGATCATCTCGCCGCCCTTTAGCCGGCGAGCGTGAATGGCTTCGGAAACCGAGCGATAGGCGAGTTGGGAAAGATTGTAGGCGCTCTTCGACGCGCGAGCGGCCATGGCGTCGTCTTCGGCCTCGGGCGCGACATCCGGCAGGGGCGGGGAGTCTGGAGTATCCATCAGGCAGAACAATCTCGAAGAGATGAACGGGGAGCCGCTAGCGATACAGCGTCTTTCCGATGAATTGACGGGTGCGAGCTTCTTTCGCGGCCTCAAAAATCTGTTGCGGAGAGCCGCTCTCGACGACTCGGCCCGCCTCCAGAAACATTACATTCGAAGCGAGTTCGCGAACAAATCTCATCTCGTGAGAGACGGTGATCATGGTCATGCCCTCCGCGGCCAACAACCTGATCGTATCGAGCACCTCGTGCACGAGTTCGGGGTCGAGCGCCGACGTCACCTCGTCGAGCAGCAGGATTTCCGGCTTCAGGGCCAGCGCGCGCGCAATCGCGACGCGCTGTTGTTGGCCGCCCGACAGCTGGTCGGGGTAGGCGTTCAGCTTGTCGCCGAGGCCGACCTTCTGCAGCAGTGCGACGGCCTCCGCCTCCACTTCGCGCTTGTCACGTTTGCGGATCTCTTCTGGCGTCACGGTGACATTGTGCAGGGCGGTCATATTCTGAAACAGATTGTATTGCTGGAAGACGATCGCAATCCGCTGCCGGGCGTAGGCGACATCGGCGGTCTTGCGATAATCCAACGGGCGCTCGTCGAGCCAGATCTCGCCGCTGCTCGGCCGCAGGAGCCCGGTCAGCGTGCGAAGGATCGTGCTCTTGCCCGATCCCGAGGGACCGATCAGGCTGACGATCGCGCCTTGCGTGACCGTGAACGAAACGCCTTGGAGAACCGTCTTCCCCGCGTAGTCCGCGGTGAGGTTTCGTACGTCAAGATGAGGCAAGCCGGGCCTCCAGCCATTGCCCGGCCCGCGCCAGGGGAAAGGAAAGCAGGAAATACAGCACGAGAACGGTCCCGAAAGACAACAGGGGTGAAAAGCCGCGATCGATGAATGTCTTGCCGACGAAGGTGAGTTCCAAGACGCCGATTTGCGAAGTGAGCGCGGTGTCCTTGATGAACAGCACGAAAAACAGACTGACGGTCGGCACGATGATCTTCCAGGCTTGCGGCACGACGACATAAAGAAGCGTCTGGACAAGGGAGAAATTCATCGTCGAGGCGGCGTCCCACTCCTCGCGCGGAATCGACCGGAAACCGGCGCGGACGATCTCGGCGATAAAGGCCGTGGCGATCATCGTCAGGGCGATGAGCGCGATCCAGAACGGCGCCATGTCGACCTGAAACAGCGAAAAGCCAAAAAACACGATGAACAGCACCACAAGAGGCGGAATGCGGCGCAGGATCTCCGTCAGGCCGATCAACAGCAGCCGCAGCGGCAGCAGCGTCCAGCCGCGCGTCAATCGCGTCGAGGCGATGAGAAAGCCGAGCACCAGGCCGATGCCGCAAGACGCCAGCGACAGCAGCACCGTGTGCGCGAGCGCGGCGCCCAGAAACAGGATATTCGGCCCCGAGAAAAAGCGTGGCCATTGCTC
>Ga0182014_10004360_pt1 | contig 16311 bp, 13 predicted proteins | sample 612S2DmetaG_FD_120489 | JGI IMG/M metagenome (GOLD analysis project Ga0182014, IMG submission 120489) | Permafrost microbial communities from Stordalen Mire, Sweden - 612S2D metaG | ecosystem: Environmental > Terrestrial > Soil > Wetlands > Permafrost | place: Sweden: Stordalen | collected... | reverse complement strand
GAGCGGCCGAAGGCTTGAAGCCGAAGTCAAGCGGCGAGACCGTGCTGCGCACGACCCCCAGGGCATCGTTCTGCCAGGTAGAGTCGAGGCTCGTGTAGACGCGCAGACCACCCGCGAAGACCTGCGCGTAGCCGTAGCGCTTGACGAGCTCCTGAGTGACGTAGTCGACGAAGTAGGCGGCCGGACCGCTCGCGGTACTCAAGGGTTTGGCGAAGACCTTTATCGGCTGGGCCTCGGCAGCGGCGGCCTGGGCCGGCGAGATGTAGCCCTGGGCCAGCATGCGGCTGAGAACGCCGTTGCGCACCCGGCGCGCGGCGCCGGCCGCGTAGACCGGGTCGTAGTCGGTGGGCAGCTTGGCGACCGCCACGAGCAAGGCGGCCTGGGCGAGAGTCAGACGGTAGGCGTGCTCGTGAAAGTAGGTCTCGGCGGCCGCCTCGACGCCGTAGGCGCCCTGCCCGTAGTAGACGGTGTTCAGGTAGGCGGTGAGGATCCTATCCTTGCTCCAGCGGTCCTCGAGCTCCCAGGCGAGGATCGCCTCACGCAGCTTGCGGGTGATGTCGCGCTCGTTGCCGACGTAGGCGTTCTTGATGTACTGCTCGGTGATCGTGCTGCCGCCCTGCACGGCGCGACCGGCGGCGATGTCGGCCAGCAGTGCCCGGGCGAGCCCCTGAAAGTCGACGCCGTGGTCGGAGTAGAAGCGCTTGTCTTCGCTGGCCACCGTGGCGTTCTTCATCACCGTCGGGATCGCCGAGCTGGGCACGACCAGCCGGTTCTCGGCGCCGTGGAGCTCGGCGAGCAGCCGCCCCTGGGCGTCGTAGATCTCCGTGGTCTGGGCGCTGGCCGAGCTCTCGAGGTGGCCCAGCTTGGGCAGATTGCGCGACAGGGCATACACGGCCCCGGCGGCCAGGCCGACGACCGCGACCGCAAAGACGACGACTCCGACGAGAAGGATCCGCGCCAAGCGCAGCGGGGCGCCGCGCGACGCGCGCCGTTCGCGCCGCCGGCGCCGGCCGTTGGGCCCGTCCGCCGACGAACGCTCGCTGGCGCCGCGCCGCGAATCGCTCATGACGGCCCCTCCGTCGTCACGGCGGCGGCGACGCGCATCGCCAGCGAGGGCAGCCGCACCGGCAGTCGGCCGCGCCCCGTGTGGCAAGCTCCAGCGGAGCGGATGCGTCTCGATCTTGACTGCCCCACGTCACGCCTCCGGGAAGCCTCAGGAACCGTCGAATCTCGAGCGGTCACCAGGTGGGCGGCCGAGTCTGTCTGCTGGGCAAGGGTTCACTCGTCGCGGCCGGTCCTGCACGCGACCACGCCCACGCCCTTGCCCGACCCCAGCTCTGGAGCAGTGGCGGGCGCGGGTTTGGACGCGGTGCTCGACGCGTAACCCTAGCGCCCTCAGGTTGAGACGATGTTAAGGGCGGCGAAGCGCGTGTGAAGCGGTCGGCCGCCTTGGGTCGTCTCCCGCGCCGGGGCAGGGTCGTCGTCCCGCGCCGTCTGCCGACCGCGGCGCCCTATTCTTCGACGAGCTCGATCACGCGCACATCTTCGGCCCGCACGCGCCGCGTCTGCACCGAGGAGCGGTATTCGGAGCCGGTCGCCTTGTCGACGCGCGTGAAGTCGATCCATTGTCCGTTCTGGCTGTCTGCGTACGCGTCGGCTTCGACCATCGTTTCGTGGCCGGAGTTGGTCGTTACCTTGAACTTCGCCATGATCCTCTTCTTGTCGAATTGCCGGTGCTTCGTGGAGGGGCTGACGGGTGGGCGGCTCCCTCAGGCGATCGCTTCGAGCATGGTCTTGAAGAGCTCGAGATCCTTGTCGACCCGGCGATTCATCCAGTGGCGCACGGAGTCGGCCTTGCCTTCCCAGGCCGCCGGGTCGTACTCGAGCTGGTAGGTCACTCTCGTCTTGTCGGCCGCCAACTTCTCGAAGCGGACCTCGCCGGTCTCGCGACCGTCGACGGCCCGCCACGTGACCTTCTCGTCGGGTACGTGCTCGACGACGTCGGCGTCCCACTCAAAGGTGTCGTCCTCGATCACCGCGACCCAGTGGAGCCGGTCGTCCTGGGCGACCGTCACTGTCTCGACGGTCTCCATGAACTTGGGATAGTCCTCGAAGGCCGTCCAGGCCTCGTAGACCTCGTGGACGTCTGCCGCTATCTCCCGTGTCTTGTCGATGAACGCCATGTCTTTCCCTCCGTCGCCTCGAAATGTGCCACGAACCTACCCGTCTGGAACGCCCGCGAATCGGGTCGCCACGCACAGCAGCCCCGGGCCGCGATGCGCACGCGGGCGCTGCCGGGGAGCCGGCAGCGCCCGCAACAGCGGCTTCCTCGAGCGCTTAAGCGCCTCGACAGTGTGGAGCAACGCAGGTCGGCACGTTGGCCAGAGCGCAGAGGTGGCCTGGTCGCGGCCGCCAATGGCGGGCGACTATGATGCAACGTCGCGTACACGGACGGGAGATCGATGCAGTTTCAGGCATGCAGAATCACAATCGACGCTCGAGCCATCACGGCCCCGGGATGGCTCGAGGTCAACGATGCCCACGATCCGCGCTCGTGGGAGCTCGCCGTCCGGGGCCCGATCAACGGCGACCTGGGCGGCGCCACAAAGGGCAGGAACGAAGACGTCTTTCAGGTCGAGCTCACGATCTCGCAGGGCAGGCGCTATCGGGGCGAGGGGCAGATCCGCCAGTCGTGCGACTCGCCGACCACCGGTATGCGCTCGCTTGTGATGATGGGCAAAGGCCCCCTCAGGTTCTTGCCGTAACCACGGCGCGCGGGCGGGCGGCGGGCGCCGAGCAGGCGCCCGCCGCCCGCTTGTCCTTAGCAGCCTGTCAGCTCACCGACGCGATCTTGACGGTCGGCTTGTCGGTAGACATCGGCACGAGACCGCCGAGGTCGCCGATCACGTTGACCAGCTGGGTGTCGGCGGGCACGACGATCTTGCTGTTCTGGTAGAGCGCGCGCTCGACGGCTTCGAGCTTGCGCAGCATCTGGGCGTTGCCCACGAAGTACTTGTCGGCCGCCTCGTTGACCAGCTGGATGGCCTGGGCCTCGCCTTCGGCGGCCAGGATCTTGGCCTGCCTCGTGCCTTCGGCTTTCTTGATCTCGGCGCGCCGCTGGCCGTCGGCCTGGGTCTCGGTGGCGGTGGCGAAGTCGACCGCGGCGACCTTCTCGTTCTCGGCCTTGACGACCTTGTTCATGGTCTCCTGGACGTCGTGCGGCGGGTCGATCTCCTTGAGCTCGGTGCGCAGGATCTCGATGCCCCAGCTCGCCGTCTCGACCAGCAGCGCCGTGCGCAGCTCTTCGTTGATCTTGCCGCGCTCCGAGTTGGCCGACTTCAGGGAGAGCGTGCCGATGATATTGCGCAGCGTTGTGCGCGCCAGGTTGACGACCTGGTTTTCGTAGTTGGTGACGTTGTAGAGCGACGCCTTGACGCTCTCTTCGTCGGCCTTGACCTTGAGATAGACTTGGGCGTCGACCTTGGCGTTCAGGTTGTCGTTGGTGATGATCTCCTGGGGCTGAGCCTCGACCAGCACCTCGCGAATGTCGACCTGGTACATGCGTTCGAGAAGCGGGATGACCACATGGATGCCCGGCCCGGCGTAGCGATTGTACTTGCCCAGGCGCTCGACCAGCCCGCGGTGGGTAGGCCGGATCATGCGGACGCTGCTGCGTGCCACGACCAGAACCACGACCACGACCGCCACGATGACGATCAGCTCGGCGATGGTCGCACTGGAGATAGCTACCACGACCGCCGCCTTTCGATTGATCTCTGGACTGCTACCGTGCTCATGAGCTTCTCCTTCGCATCTGACGTTTGCCGCTTGCGGCTCGAGGCGCGGGCGCCACGCAGATCATCGGGAATCCAACGAGTCACAGCGACTCGAGGCTATCTGCAGTCAGGAGCTCCCATTCGCGCCTTGCGCTGCGATCATTCCCGTGGGGCTCGGGTTCGAGACACGCCGAAACGGTTCACGGCGGCGTTGGCCGGGATGCGGCGACTCTGTAGAGTTGAGCACATCGTGACGTCTTTCGGCACAAGCCCCGTCTCCACCGTCTCGCTTCGTGACGTGACGGTGTGTCCACGATCGTGAACGACGGCCGGATCGCCCTGCCGGGCGGCACCGGGCCGCAGCGCTGCCCGACGACGCGCGAATCGGCAGCCGAACATCCGCAGGCCGTCGACCCGGCGCCCTGCCGCGAGGGGCCGTGAACCTCTACGACCTCATCGTCGTCGCCCTCATCGCCCTGCTTGCCTACCGCGGCTTTCGCGCCGGTCTGGTGCGAGAGCTGCTGGCCTGGGCGGCCTTTGCGTTTGGCCTTGTGCTCGCCTTGCGCTTCGACGGCCGGGTCGGCGGCTGGCTTGCCCGCGTCCACGAATTCGGCCCCGGCACGCGGCGCATCCTGGCCTTCGTCGTCATCCTCGTCGCTGTTGAGGTCGCCGTCGGTCTTCTTGCCGGCCCGCTCAGCCGATCGCTGGCTCACGTGCCGCTGGTGGGCCGTCTCGACCGCCTCGGCGGTCTGCTCTTCGGCGCCCTGCTTGCCCTCATCCCCGTGTGGCTGGTGACGGGGGCCTTGCTGGCCGAACCGCACTCGCTGCTGCCGCTGGCCGGCGCCGCCAGCCACTCCGAGACCGCGCACCTGCTGCGGGCGCTGACGCCGCACTGGGAGCACAGCCTGCGGGCCTGCGTCGACCGCCTCACCGCCGGACACTCGAGCCCCCGCCTCACACGGGAGCTCCGCCGGTTGACCGGTGGGCAGGTTCGCGGGTCTGGCCTGCAGTAGCGTGTGCCCTGACAGCTCGCGGACATCCGCCGACGGCGGGTCCCGGCGGCGGCCACCCGCGACCGACTGCGCGACTGGCCTCAGATCACCATCGGCGGATGCTCTTCCAGCAGCAGCAGGGTCACCATGCCGGCTTGGCCGTGAAGGACACCGCACTGCTCATAGGTGTCCGCGTCGGCCTGGACGGGCTCTGTCGCGACATCGAAAGACGGATGAAGCCAGCACAGGCGCTCGTGGTGGGCCAGCCTCGTCTTCACCTGGACGTGCCAGACCCCTTGCTCGTCTTGCGCAAACAGGGTGTAGAAGTAGGGCCGTCCCTCGACGATCCGGTCGTCCCTCACAGAGGTCTGCGTGCCTTCCATCACGGTGGTCTGGTCGCTGCCCGCAAGCGCGCCGGCCGTGGCGGCGAAGTCGCCCGACGAGCGCAGGACGCGCCAGTTCAGCGCCGGTGCATTGCGTAGCTCCCAGCTGAGCTCGATGTAGGTGCCCTCGCGCCGCGCGTGGAACTGCGCGAGATACGGGGTGTGACTGTCTCCGAACAGGTGCATGGTCCCCCCTTTGATTGCCGCGCCGCTCACCATGGGCCGGTCGGGCCGGATCCGATCACCGCGTCGACCACGGCCGGCCTCCTTGCCACGTCATCTGCGCCCGGATGACGCCAGCACAGACTATGCCCTCGCGGCGATCACCCGACGCGAGTGACGAGCGGCGGCCTGCCGCCGGGCCGGGCCTGGGGCGTCAGGCGGTCGGCGGTGGAGAGGTCGGCGGCGTGGCGTCGTCGGGCGGCTTGGCCTCGAGCTCCTTGGGCTTCTCTTCGTCGGCGCCGCTCAGGCCCGTCTTGAAGCCACGTATGCTCTGCCCGACAGACTTGCCCAGGCCGGGCAGCCGCGAGGCCCCGAACAGCAGCACGATGATGGCGAAGATGATGAGCAGTTCGGGAAGGCCGATCATGGCGACCATTGGTGCCATCTCATCTCCCTCGTCGACTTTACGACATGACGCTGCGCAGAGGCGCCGCCACAGGCCCCGCGTGCGCGCCGGCCCGCGCCACCTCCCACTGTAGGGTCTCCAGCGGGGCCAATCAACTCCGGAAGGTCGGCGCCGCGACCAACCTGTCAGTCCTCGTCTACGAAAAGATCGGCCCGCCGGCGCCCGCTGCCCCGGCGCTCGGCGCGACGCAGGCCCGGTGCCGGCGCGCGCCTCAGCCTGGACGCCGCCGGCTGGCGGCCTGGAACTCGAGCATCCATTGTGGATAGAGCTTGGCCGGCTGCGTCGCCGCCGAGAGCTTCTGCAGCTCGTCGGTGGTCAGTTCGAGCTCGGCGGCCGCCAGGTTGTCGTGCAGCTGTTCCACATTGCGGGCGCCGATGATGACCGACGTTACCCCCGGCTGCCGGCGCAGCCAGGCCAGGGCCACGCACGCCATGCTCGCCGCGCGCTGGCGGGCCACCTCTTCGAGCGGACCGAGCGCGTCGGACGCGTTGGCGGCGACCGGCGGAAAATCGAACTGGTTGCGACGCCCGACCTCGGGGCTGCCCTGACGGTACTTGCCCGACAGGTAGCCGCCCGAGAGCGGCGACCAGGGCAGCACGCCGAGTCCCTCTTCGCGACAGAGCGGCAGCAGCTCATGCTCGAGGTCCCGTCCGACCAGTGAGTAGTAGGCCTGCAGCGAGGCAAAGCTCGCCCAGCCGCGGGAGGCGGAGATGCCCAGGGCCTTGGCCAGGGTGCGGGCGGGCAGGTTCGAGCAGCCGATGTAGAGCACCTTGCCCTGGCGCACCAGGTCGTTCAGGGCCTCCAGGGTCTCCTCGAGCGGGCTCACGGGGTCGAAACCGTGGATCTGGTAGAGGTCGATGTAGTCCGTGCCCAGCCGCCGCAGGCTCGCGTTGCAGCCCTCGATGATGTGTTTGCGCGAGAGGCCGACGTTGTTCACATCGCCGGTGCCCTCGCCGGCCTCGGCGCTCATCGCGCCGCGCACCTTGGTGGCCACGACGACGCTCTCGCGGCGCACCCCGGCCGCCTTGAGCGCCCGGCCGAGGATCTCTTCCGACTGACCTTGCGAGTACACGTCGGCCGTGTCGAAAAAGTCGACGCCGGCAGCCAGGGCCACACGCACCATCTCATCGGCTTGCTCCTGCGCCACGACGCCGATGTTGTGAAAACCCTGTCCGAACGTCATCGCCCCCAGACAAAGCTGCGAGACCCGCAGGCCGCTGTTGCCCAATTGAGAATGGTGCATGCCGTCCTCCCTCGCGCCGATGGTCCGTGTGTCTGATACCCGCCGGACGTCCAGGGAAAGCGCACCGCCGGCCGGTGGATCGCCGGGAGTCGAACCGCTGACCTTCCGCCGCTAGGACCGCCCGGCCCGCTCCTCGCCGCCCGGGGCCGCGGCGCCGAGGTCGCCGGTGAGATAGCGCTGGACGCCCGGGCCGATGGCCTCCACCAGGTCGTCCTGGGAGGCGGAGGCAAGTGGCTCGCTGCCGGTCACGTAGCGCAGCATGGCGAGACCGATGAGCTGCGACCCCACAAGCGTGGCGCGCAGCTCGCCGTCGGGCAGGGCCAGCTCCCGCGTGACCGGCCCGAAGATCCGCCGGCCGAGATAGTCGCGCACACGCGCCAGCGCTACGTCGTTGGTCATCGCCGAACGCAGGAGCGCAACGAGGCGCCGACGGTTCTGCCCCTCCTCCCAGCCCTCGAGAAAGGACCGGACCACGGCCGCACCGATGCCGTCGATGCCCGCCGCCGCGGAGCGCCGCACCACTGCGGCGGGCTCCACCGGAAAGCTGATGGCGTCGCCGAAGAGCTGCGCCTTGCAACCGAAGTAGTGAAGCACAAGCGCGGGGTCGACGCCGGCGGCGGCGGCGATGCCGCGGATGGTGGCGCGATCGAAACCGTGCGCGGCAAACTCGTCGCACGCAGCCTCCAGGATGGCCCCGCGCGTGTCGCCCTCACCGGGGCGCCGGCCGGTATGCTGGCCGGCGCTCGCGACATCGCTCGGCCCGTCGAGCGCACCGCGACGCGGCTCGGCGCCGGTTCGGCCGCGCGGGCCGTCCGGGACCCTGCCGGGCGCGGCGCTCACGCCGTCTCGGCCACGCGCTCGGCACGCGACATCGCCTCGTGCCCCTCGTGCTCACCGATCCGGCGGCCCGTGAACAGAGCCGGGATGAGCGCCAGAAAGGCGACCAGTGCGGCCGCGTAGTACGACAGCCTGAACGACTTTGCGATGTCGTCACGGAAGATGCCGCCGATCACGGTCTTGAGCCGCGCCTGCTCCTGGGCCATGGGCGTGCCCGGCGCCGCCGTGGGCGTGCCGGCCAGGGCGTCGTTCGCACTGATGCTCGTGCCCCCACCCTGCCTGGCGGCCTCGGCGGTCTTCAGAAGAGACGCCTCGATCTGCCGCTGCGCCGCCGCCGGGAGCACGGTCTGCGTCTTGACGAAGCGCTGTGACTGCCGGGCGGCGTCGGTGACGTTCGTCACCACCTGGTGGGAGAAGATGGCCACCAGCACGGCGATGCCCAGTGAGAATCCTATCTGGCGCAGGGTGTTGAGGGCGCCCGAGCCCACCCCTGAGACCTCGGGCGGCAGAGAGCCCATGGCGGCAGAGGAGACAGAGGGGAAGACACAACCCATACCCACGCCCAAGAACATGACACGCCAGCCCACCGACAGCGCCGTGCTGTGCCCACCGAGCTGAGCGAGCAGGAGCATACCGACGCCGAAGAATGCCGTGCCGACGGCGGCCGGCAGGCGCGGCCCGATACCATCGGTAAGCCGGCCGACGATCGGCCCGAGGATGAGCGCCATGAGGGGCATCGGCGTGATGGCGATGGCTGCTTTGAGCTCGCTGTAGCCGAGCACCGAGATGAGGAAGATGGGCAGCAGGAACAGGGCGCCGCCCATCGTCGCCCCGACCAGCATCATGGTGGTGTTGGCGGCGGTGAACGAGCGGATGCGCAGCAGCCGAAAGTCGAACATCGGCGAGGGAACGCGCAGCTCCCACCAGGCAAACAAGGGAAATGAGGCGATGCCGATAGCGAACAGCGCCACGGTCTTGGTCGACGTCCAGCCCCAGGTGCTCGTCTGGATCAGCGCCAGGACAAAACAGAAGAGCCCGACGGCCGAGATCGACACGCCGACAAGGTCGATGCCGGAGCTCGTACGGTGGGCCTGGTCTCTGGGCACGACCCACCAGCAGAGCGCCAGGGCTCCGGCGCCGATGGGCACGTTGATGAAGAACACCCAGTGCCAACTGGCGTACTCGACGAGAAAGCCGCCGAGCGTCGGGCCCACTGCCGCCGCAACCCCACCGAGCGCTCCCCAGAGGCCCACCGCCATGCCCTGCTGCCGGCGCGGGAAGACCCTGAAGAGTATGGCCAGCGAAATGGGGGCCATGGCGGCGCCGCCGACACCCTGGAGCACGCGAAAACCGATCAGCCAGTTGATGTTGGGGGCGAGGCCGCAGGCCAGCGAGGAGATGCTGAACACGGTCAGGCCGGCGAGGAACACCAGCTTCAGGCCGAACCTGTCGCCGAAGCGCCCCATGGAGAGGAAGAGCACGGCCAGCGCCAGACTGTAGGCGTTGACGACCCACGAGACGGCGGTGACGGTCGTGTTCAGGTCCTTGATGATCGCCGGAATGGCGATGTTGACGATGGTGACGTCGAGCAGCGTCATGAACATGCCGAGAGAGACGGCCGCCAGGATCAGCCACTTGTGGGGATGCCCCTGGTCGAGATCCGGCACGGCAGGGGCCGTCGACGGCGCCACGGTTACCTCATTCACAAACGTTCCTTTCGGGTGTCGGACGCCGCGCGGCGTCTCGGAGGCCGGTTAATTCAACGGCCGTTGAGTCGACCACATGCGACCTCGCCAGTCAAGCGATGGGGTCGGCCGATCAGACCCCATTGGCTGGTCGACATCCCGTGAGTGCGAGAGCCGAAAGCGCGAACGCCTGTCGGTGGCGGCACTCCACGCGTGACGAGAGGGGACCGGCCTGGCCGGTCCCCTCTCGTCACTGCACCACGTCGGCGAAGCTCCGCAAAAGCGAGCTGCGGCTCTACCTGAGCGTCTTGATCTGCGGGGTGATCGCCCTGAGTGTCGCGTCCATCGCCTTGAGACGGGAGTTGAGGTCGCGCACGTCGAGGTCGCGCATGGCCGTCAGCTGCTTGATCGTGGTGGCGCCCCACGTGCCGGCCGCGATGGCGTCGTATTGAGGGACGACGTCGAGATAGTGGACCAGATGGCCCTGACCGCCCCAGGTCACCCGGGAGTAGCTGGGATCGTGGTGTTTGAGCTCGATCACGTACTTGGAGTGATCGAGGACGAGCCCGACGGCCGTGAGGGCGACGTTGGCAAGCGCCGTCTGGGCGTCGCTTGCGTCGGGCGTCGCCTTCTGCAGGTCGGCGATCGCGGTGTTGAGGCTCTGAACGTCGGAGAGCACCTGCTGGTGCGGATAGATCGTCTGGTCCCAGACATCGAGCGCGGTGAACGACTTGTCGATCGTCTTTTCGATGCGCAGCAGGGAACGATTGACGGCCGCATAGTGAGCGGCCGCAATGGCGCCCCTGCGCACCTGGTAGGCGGCCGCCGCCGTCCGGAAAGCGCCGATATCGTTCTGCAGACGGGTGACCAGCGGCGCGTTGGCGCCGGCGCCGGTCAGGTCTGCGGGCACGACTTGCGAGGCCAGTTCAGCGGCGCGGGACTCGACGTTGTAGGGCAGCAGCCCACGTTGCGTGGCGTCGGCGAGCCGGAACATCACCTTGGCGATCTTGGCCACGTAGGGCCAGTCGACCTGCCGCGGGAGCATGTACTGCGTGTGATAGGTGCCGTCGTCGGCGTTGGCCGCCGACGCGCCGAAGGCGATGGTCGGCACACCCGCGGCCTGGAACGTCCAGCCGTCGGTCCAGGTGCCCTGAGCGGCGCTCACACTGGAACCGAACGGCAACAGGCCGGCGGAGTCGGCGATCACCCGGTCGGCGAGCGGCGCCAGATCGGCCGAGGTCGACAGCGCGAGCGGGGCCTTGTTGGCGAAGTAGTCGCTGTTCAGGAAGAGACGGATCTTGCCCGCCCAACCGGGATGGCGGTGAGTGATCGCATACCAGGCGCCGATGCACCAGTCGTAGTAGGCGTTGGTGTAGCCGAACTCCTCGCCGGTGTCGAACATGAAGCGCACGGTGTAGTTCGGCCGGTAGTTGCTTTGCACCATCGCCTTGGCGATGGCGAGGTTGTTGGCCACGCACGACGTATCGTCGGTGCCGGAGTGGAAGTAGGCGTCGTGATGGGCCGCCAGCAGCACGAACGTGCCGTCCTTGACCGTGCCCGGCAGATCGCCGAAGACGTTGTAGCCGGTGCCGCCCCTGGTGGCCATGCGCACCTTCTCGATCAGCTTCATGGTGGCCACGGGACCGGTGCCGTCGGCGTTCAGCCTGGCCTTGAGCCAGTCGCCGTCCTGCCTGGCGATGTACACGAGGGGGTCATAGCTGAGCTGCCAGCAGCCGTCGAACGTGCCGAGGGCGTCGGGAGCGAAGGAGTAATACGGGTAGCTGTCCGGGCCGTAGGTCATGATCACGCCGATAGCGCCGCGCGAGGTCGCTTCGGCGGAGGCGTAGTTGGCCCAGAAGGCATTGAGGTCGGCATCTACCAGGACGAGCTTGCCCTTCACGCTGACGCCGGCGGCCGTGAGGGTGTCGTAGTCGGCCGCCATGCCGTCGTGGACGTAGACGATGGCGGCCGTCAGGCCGTTCGCCGACGTGGGCGTCACGCCCGCAAAGGTCGAGGCGATCAGCGTGCGGCCGCCCACCCGGACGCTCGCCGACTTGAAGCTGAAGACATCGACGGGGACCGCCTCGAGTCGTACGTTGCGCAGCCCGATGTCACGCATCTGCTGAGCCAGGTACAGGGCCCTGGCGGTGTCGGCCGAGGTCCCCGCCAGACTGAAGCCGAGTTGCGCATTGGTGCCCGGCATGGCCGAAAGGTGGCGGTCGACTGCCTGTGGGTAGCCATGTGCGAAGACTTGCCCAAGGGACGTGTCGAACGAGGTCGTGGGCGTCGCCAGCGCGGCCGCGGGCAGCAGCAGCAAGACCAGCAGGCCCAGTAGCGTAGCAAAGCAAGCCAGACGTTTCATGCGGCCCTCCCCTGAGTCAGGCGAGCGGCCGCCGAGCGAAGCATCGGGCCGCTCCAAACAGAGGACAGGCTATCACCGATCGGGCTCTGCCGTCGTCAGATCACTCGGTCTTCGCCGGCTCGGTCGCCGGGAACACTCGCGCCAGCGCCTCGAGGCGCGCCCAGTCGCGCGCCACCTGGGCGCGCAGATCGTCAAGGCTCGGCGCCACGGTGCGAAAGCGCCCCTGGCGGTCGAGGTAGGCGTCGAGCGGCGTGCCGTCGGGGCGCGCGTTGACGCGGTAGCGCTCGCCGTCGAACACCTCGTAGAGCGCAAACAGGCCGCAGGCCACCGCCAGACGGACGAGCTCGACGCTCTCGGCGGGCTCCGACTTCCAGCCCGCCGGGCAGGGCGACAGCATGAGCAGAAAGCGGAAGCCCGGCAGGCCCAGAGCGCGCCGGACCTTGGCCAGAAAGTCGTCGCGGTGGGCGAGCGACAGCGTCGCCGCGTAGGGCACGCGATGCGCGGCCATGATCGCCATGATGTCCTTCTTGGCCTCGACCTTGCCGCGGGGGGTCGTGCTCGTTCTGGCGCCGCGCGGGGTGGCGCCGCTGCGCTGCCCGCCGGTGTTGCCGTAGATCTCGTTGTCGTAACAGATGTACAGGACATCCTCGTTGCGCTCGGCCGCGGCGGAGAGCGTCGCCAGGCCTATGTCGTAGGTGCCGCCGTCGCCGGCCCAGCAGATCGTCGGCTCGGCCTCCCCGTTCATCTGTCTCACGCGGGCGACGCCGGTCGCCACGGCGGCGGCGCTGGCGAAGGTCGTTTCGACGGCCGGTACGCCGTAGGCGCTGGCCGGGAAGGCCCCGGGCGTGACCGCGGCGCAGCAGGCCGGCACGACCAGCGTCGGCGTCGCCGCGCCGAGCGCCTCGTCGAGCCACTGCAGGCCGAGCGACATCCCGCAGCCGGGGCAGTTCGTGCTGTCCGGGCGCAGAAGGCGAGGCCGGGGCGCCGCGTCGGGCGCGGGCAGGGAGGTCGCCACGGTCAGGCGACCGGTCGCGGAAAGAAGATGGGCGCCTGCGGTCGCTCGCGGCCGGCAAAGTCGTCCAGCACGAGCTCGATGAGCGGCGGGTCGACTTCGCCGCCGCCGAGCCCGACGATATAACCCTGAAGCAGCACGTCGGGCCGCTCCCGCAAGCTGGTCGCGATCTCGGCCCACATGATGCCGCCCGACCCCGGCGAGTGGTCCCGATCGAGCACGGCCACGCGCCGCGCCGCGCCGATCGCCCGAGCGAGCTCGTCTCTGAGGAATGGGCGAAAGAGCTTGAGCTGCACGAGCCCGATCTTCTCGCCGGCGCGGCGGCGGGCCTCGACGACACGGCGCAGCGTGCTCACCGTGGTGCCCGCGGCGACGAGCACCGTGTCGGCGTCGGCGGTGTGCTCCGCCTCGAAGGCGCCACGCGGCCGCCGGCCGAAGACGCGCGCGAACTCGGCGCCGGCCTCCTCGAGCACCTCGGGCGCCCGCGTCATCGCCGCCTCGATCTCCTCGCGGTGCCGCTGCGTCTCGCGGGGGCCCATCATCTGTCCATAGGTGCGCGGGCGGTCGCTCCGCGCCCGCAGAGTCAGGTCGAGCGGCGGCAGGTAGGCGTCTACGAGCTCCTGCGGCGGCAGGTCGACCACCATGCTGGTGTGCGAAAGCAGAAAGCCGTCCTGGGTCACCATCACGGGGAGCAGCACGCGCGGGTCCTCGGCGACGCGAAAGGCGAGCATGATGGTATCCACGAGGTCCTGGTGCGAGTCGCAATAGAGCTGCAGCCAGGGCGCGTCGCGCAGGGCGAGGCTGTCGCCGTGGTCGGCCCAGATGTTCCACGGAGGACCGATCGTGCGATTGGACACGACCATGACGATGGGCAGGCGCGCCAGTCCGGCGGCGAAGACGTTCTCCGTCATATAGAGGAGTCCGTTGGACGAGCTGGCGGTGAAGGAGCGCGCGCCGGCGAGTGAGGTGCCGATACAGACCGCCATGGCGCTGTGCTCCGATTCCACGGCGACGAAGCTCCCCCTGGTGAAGTGCGCGCCCATGATGTGCTCGATGATCTCGGTCTGGGGAGTGATGGGGTAGGCGCCGCCGCAGCAGCCGCGGGCGCCGCGGTTGGCTTCGCCGGCCGCGACGAGCGCGTGGCCGGCGGCCAGATTGCCGGTGACAACCGCTCTGGTCATGTGCCGGCCGTCCTCATGTCGGACGCATCGCAAGAGCGCTGCGCGGACACTGCGCCGCGCACAGTCCGCAGCCTTTGCAGTAGTCCTCGTCGACCGTGCAGTCGGTGCTGCCCACGTGGGTCAGGATGCCTTCGGGGCAGTAGACGACGCACTCCCCGCAGCCCGTACAGGCCCCGCAGCTGAAGCAACGCTGCGCTTCGTCGTATGCCGTCTCCTGACCCGGCTCGTCGCTTAAGCCCTGGCGCACCTCCGAAAAGGACGCCCTGCGCGAGTTGGGCGGCAAGAGCTTGCCCCTGGCCATGGCCAGGTGCGGGACATCGCGGAACCTGAGAAGGGAGGCATCGACCAGCGGTGCCGGGCGCGCGGGCTCATCCGCGCCGCCCAGGGCGGTGTGGAGGCGCCATGCCGCCCGGCGCCCGCTGCCGACGGCCGCCGCCACCGTGCCGTCTGCCACGACCAGATCACCCGCGGCGCAGGCCGGCGCTTCGTCGGTCGCCGGCAGCGGATCCTGCCCGTCGGGCATCGCGCCCGCCGGCAGGAGAGTGTCGTCCGGCGCCTGTCCGAGCGCGAGTAGCACGGTGTCGCAACGAAACGCTTCCAGACCGTTGTCGCCGCCGACCGGCACGGGACGCGCCCGGCCCGACTCGTCGGGCTCGCCGAGGGTCATGCGACGGCAGACCAGCGCCGCCCCGTCGCCGTCGCCCTCCAGCCGCACGGGCGCTTCGAGCTGTTCGATGCGGACGCCTTCGGCGAGCGCCTCCTCGACCTCCTCGGCGATGGCGGGCATCTCGGCGCGCGTCCGCCGGTAGACCACGAGCACGTCGCGGGCGCCGAGGCGCAGCGCCACGCGAGCCGCGTCGATGGCCGTGTTGCCGCCGCCGGCCACCACGACGCGCCGCTCGCGCAGGTCGGGCGGCCGGCGGCGGCTGGAATCGAGAAAGTCGAGCGCCTGCAGCACGTGCCGGTCGCCGTCGCCGAGATCGATGGCGCGCCGCTCTTGCAGCCCCGTGGCCACGACCACGCCGTCGTACTCGCGACGCAGCTCGACGAGCCGCGAGCTCGTCACGCGCTGGCCGCTGCAGACCTGCACCCCGTGGGCGAGAATGAAGGCGATCTCGCCGTCGATGACCTCGCGCGGCAGCCTGTACGACGGAATCCCCGTGCGCAGCAGTCCGCCGGCCTCGTCGCCCGCCTCGAACACGGTCACGGGGTAGCCGAGCCTGGCAAGCTGATACGCGGCGCTGAGACCAGCGGGACCGGAGCCGATCACGGCCAGACGTTCGCGGCGAAACGGTCGCGTGGGTTCGGGCCAGGGCGCGTGGGCCGCGACGTCGCGCTCCAGCTCGCGCGTGTTCACGGCTTCGTCGTGCCCGCCGCGCGTGCACGCCCTCATGCACGGCGCCGGACACACGCGTCCACAGGTCCCCGGAAAGGGCGAGGTGACCAGAATGGTCCGCAGGGCGGCCTCGTAGTCTCGTTGCGCCAGCGCCTGGACGAAGCCCCGCACGTCGTTGCCGGCCGGGCAGGCGTCACTGCAGAGAGGGGTCAGCGGCAGGCCGGCGGGAAGACGGGTGGCCCACGAGCCGGTGTGCACCGCCGGCGGGCCGCCGATGTCTGAGTCGAAGATGCTCGCCGGACGGACGGGCCGGCGCCTTGGCGCGGGCGCTGCGACAGCCCCCGGCAAGCGCGCTTGGCGGACACTGTCGTAGGCGGTACGCGCGGCCTTCAGGTTGGGCTCGCCGAGTCCGAGGTGCGCCAGCGCGGCCTCGGCATCGGCGAGCGACAGCCCCAGGATCTCGGCGGCGGCGCCGAGCAGCGCGGTGTTCACGATGGGTAGCGCCCGTGTCCCCAGCCCGCAGTCCACGGCGATCGCCGTCGCATCGAGGGTGGCCACGTTGCGCCCGGGAAAGACGTCGGCGAAGTCCTCCGGCGGCAGCGGCGAGTTGAGCACGATCCAGCCCTGCGAGCCCACCCCCCGGGCCGTCTCCGGGGCGATGAGCCCGGCGTCAAGCACGATCACGTGATCGGGCTCGCGAACCGGCCAGTGCTCCGTGATCTCTTCGTCGTCGATGCGCACGAACGCCTGGACCGGCGCGCCGGCGCGCTCCGCGCCGTAGACGCCGAAGGCCTGCACGTACTTGCCGCGCAGAAAGTAGGCGGCCGCGATCAGCTTGGCCAGAGTCACGCCGCCGCGGCCGCCGCGGCCGTAGAT
>Ga0182014_10004359_pt1 | contig 16311 bp, 10 predicted proteins | sample 612S2DmetaG_FD_120489 | JGI IMG/M metagenome (GOLD analysis project Ga0182014, IMG submission 120489) | Permafrost microbial communities from Stordalen Mire, Sweden - 612S2D metaG | ecosystem: Environmental > Terrestrial > Soil > Wetlands > Permafrost | place: Sweden: Stordalen | collected... | reverse complement strand
GTCAACGCGCTGACCTGTGCCGTCGTCCCGCTGCCGGAAGCGGAGTTCTATCACTTTGGCACCAATGCACAGATGATCGAGTCGGTCTCCGCCTTGCAGAACCTCGTGCTCGATGAATCCAAGATTGGCCGCACCGGCGCGCGCCAGCAGCCGGACCAGGTGACGCAGAACTCGCGCTTCGATGTCACGCTGCGCCGGGAAGGCAACCACACGCTCTGGGTTGAAAACAGCGTCGTGCCGTCCGGCTGGCAGCTCGCCTCCCAGCACGTGCTCACCGGCGTTCCGGATAACGATTGGACGTTGCAGCTTCACCCCGGCGTTTGCCTCGATTTCGTGCCGATTGGCGAGGACCAGTTCTGCGCGCGGGCTTATGGCTTCAGCGACAGCTTCGCCGGCCCGTTGGATGACGCTTCAACCCGCTGGCTGAGCCGCCCGGCGCTTGACTGGTTCGTCGCGCGCGGCCTCAAGCCGGAGGAGTGCGGCGTTGATCCCCAGGCCGACATCCATTCCTGTCCACTTTTTCCGGTGATAGCTGCGGCCGAGCTCGCCCCGGCCTTCGTAGAATGGCTCTTCGCGCCGGCGCCAGGGCCCGAGGCCGGGTTTGCCCGCCGCTGGCGCGAGCTGCCTCGGCTCTCCGCTCAGCAAATCCCCGGACAAGCCAACCTGCGCCGGCTCCATGCACAACGTGCCCGGCTGCGCGATGCCTGCCTGGTGCCGATGCTCAAGAACTTCCGCTGGAGCGTGTTCTTCCGCCTGGACCTGGAATCGACCGCGCGCGCCTTTGCCGCCGCCGCCGCCAATCTGCCCGACCTCCAATTTGACGAGCAGGACGATCCGATGCAGGTGGTCCACGACCAGATGTTCCGCTCCGCTGTCCTGCGGCATCGCCAGGAGCCGGGCTGGGAGAAGTTCGAGGCCGGCGCCTTCTCCCGGCTGCGGGAGATGATCGCCCACGAGGCCCGCCTCTCGCCAGCCAGCCCGCGCCGCAACGTCATGGACGATCAGATCGTCTGGGCGCGCAGCCCGATCCGGTTCGACCTGGCCGGCGGCTGGACCGATACCCCCCCTTACTGCATCGAGCACGGCGGCCAGGTGCTCAACGTGGCCGCCGACCTTAATGGCCAGCCGCCCATCCAGGTCTTCGCCAAACTCTCCGACCGCCCGGAACTGGTTATGCGTTCAATTGATCTCGGCGTCGAGGAGCGCGTTCGCACTTATGCCGAGCTCGACACCTTTGGCCGGCCCGACAGCCCGTTCGCGCTGGCCAAGGCGGCGTTCGCGCTCGCCGGGTTCCTCCCTCGATTCCACTCGCACGGCGGGTTTGCTTCGCTGGAGCAGCAACTCCGCGAGTTCGGCGCCGGCATCGAGATCTCCCTCCTCGCCGCCGTGCCGAAAGGCTCGGGCCTGGGCACCAGCAGCATATTGGCGGCGACCGTCCTGGCCGCGCTGGGCGATCTGTGCGGATTGAATTGGGACCGCAACACTCTGTTCACCCGCACCTTGGCGCTGGAGCAGATGCTGACCACTGGCGGCGGCTGGCAGGACCAGGCCGGCGCAATCTTCCGCGGCATCAAACTCATCGAGACCGCGCCCGGCCTCGTGCAGAAACCGGCCATCCGCTGGCTGCCGCATCATCTCTTCGACCACGATTACGCCAACCGCTCGATCCTGCTCTACTACACCGGCATCACGCGTCTCGCCAAAAACATCCTCGCCGAAATCGTGCGCGGGCTCTTTCTCAACTCCCCCTCGCACCTGGGAATCATCGCCGACATTGGCGCCAACGCGGATTTTGCCAGCGCGGCGATTCAGCAGTGCGATTACGAAATGCTCCTGACCGCCATCCGCATTAGTTGGACCCTGAACCAGCGCCTCGATGCCGGCACCAACCCGCCGGAAGTGCAGCAAATCCTCGACGGCATCCGCGACTACCTCGGCGCGACCAAGCTCCTCGGCGCCGGCGGCGGCGGTTACCTGCTGCTGTTCGGCAAGGACGAAACCGCCGCCGCCAGGATCAAGCAACAGTTGACAAACCATCCGCCGAATACCCGCGCGCGCTTCGTGGACTTCAGCCTCTCCGAGACCGGGCTGCAATTGACGCGGAGCTGAGGGTGCCGCATTCGACGAACGCTATGTGTGGGATTGAGCACAGTCGGGCGGACAGACGATACAACCCTTTCAGGGTTGACCACACAACTCATCGGATAACCAGGGTAGCTCGTGCCTCGCAACCCTGGGCTGAGTGATCCAATCCCTTCGGGATTGCACAGACTCCAGAATCCAGGGGCGGTCAATCCTCTGCCCGCCCTGCACTCGGTGAGCGTTTCGACATGGGCATCAAATATCCGCATTAGACACCTTTGCTCCCACGCGTAAACTGTATCCGGACGACCAACTATGGGGACTGAACTGGCAATTGATTTGAAAGAGCAACGCGCGGCACCAGCCGCCCCGCTGCCCGGGACGGAACTTACCGTCACCGGCATGACGTGCGCCAATTGCGCCCGGCACGTGACCGAGGCCATCCAGAGCGTGCCCGGGGTCCGCACCGCGACCGTGCGCCTCGAAGCCAGCCAGGCTTCGGTGCGTTGGGCGGTCGGTGCGGAGCCAAATGTCCCCGCCGTGATTCACGCCGTGGAGGAAGCGGGCTATGGGGCTAGCGTGGCGGATACCTCGGCGCACGAACCGGGCGAACACAAGCTGGCCGGTTGGCAGTTCACCCTATGGGTAGGCCTGCTCGGGACCGTGCCGCTGATGTTTGGCGAATGGGTGCTCGGACTCGGCATGACGCCGTGGTTCCAGTGGGGTTCGCTGGCGCTGGCAGGTGTCGTGCAGGTTCTGGCCGGGGCACGGTTCTATCGCGGCGCCTGGGGCCAGCTCAAAGTGGGTCGTTCCAATATGGACATGCTGGTGGCGCTGGGCTCGACGACTGCTTTCGCTTACAGCACGTGGGCCTTGTTCAGCGGCCTCGGCGGCCACGTCTATTTCATGGAAGCCGCGGCGATCATCACGCTCATCAGCCTGGGGCATTGGGTGGAGTCCCGCGTGAGTGCGCGCGCGTCGAGTGCTTTGCGGCAACTGCTAGACCTGGCGCCCGCCTTGGCGCGGCGGCGCGATCCCGCCGGCGCTGAAACCGAAGTTCCCGTAGCCGAGTTGCGGGCCGAGGATTTGGTCGCCCTGCGCCCCGGCGATCGTGTCCCGACGGACGGCGAGGTTGTGGAAGGCGCTTCAGCCGTGGATGAGTCCATGCTGACCGGCGAATCGGTGCCCGTGGATAAAACCGACGGCAGCCGGCTTTACGCGGGCACCGTAAACATAGATGGGCGGCTGGTGATGCGTGTGACGGCCACAGGCGAGGAAACCGCGCTGGCGCACATCATTGCCGCGGTGCAGCGCGCCCAAGACAGCCGCGCGAACATCCAGCGGCTGGGCGATCGGGTCAGCAGCGTCTTTGTGCCGCTGGTGGTCGCGGTGGCGCTGACGGCCGGCCTCTGCTGGGGATTTGCGCCCGATTGGACGAGGCACCTTCACGACTCGCTGGCGCGGTTCCTGTGGAGCGCGCACGTCCCGGAAGGTCCGCTGGCCGCCTCGTTCATCATTGCGGCGGGGGTCCTGATCATCGCCTGCCCCTGCGCGATGGGCCTGGCCACACCGGCGGCCATCATGGCCGGCTCCAATGCGGCGGCCCAGCGTGGGATCTTGATCCGCGATGGCGTGGCCCTGGAAAAGGCCGGCCGCGTAACTGCCGTGCTGTTCGATAAAACCGGCACCCTTACCGCAGGCAAACCCGAGGTGGTCGAGGTGTGGGAGCAGGGTGAAACCCGAAATCCGAACACCGAAGACCGAAGGAAATCCGAAGGGCCGAAATCCGAAAGCCAGGTTTCCACCGTGCGATTGGCCGCTGCGCTTGCCAGCCATTCTGCTCATCCTATCAGCCAGGCGATCGCGCGGCTGTCGCCGGATCGCCCTGCTGTTGCCAAGTGGCAGGAAATCCGCGGTGCCGGAGTGCAGGCAAACGTAGAACGCCAGCACTCCATCACTCCATCACTCCATCGCTCCCCCCTCACCGCGCGGCTGGGCTCCGTGCGCTGGCTGCAAGAGTCGGGAGTTGATCTCGCGCTCGGGCAAGCGTTCATCGCTGAATGGGCGTCTCAGGGCGCTACCGTCGTGGGCCTGGCGGTCGAGAAGTCCTTGCAAGGGTTGTTCGCTGTCAAAGATGCGGTCAAGCCTGGCGCGCGCGCGGTCGTCGAGCAGCTTGAGCGGCAAGGGCTAAAGATCTATTTGGTTACCGGCGACAACTCGCTTACCGCCGAGAGCATTGCCAAACAGACCGGCATCAAGCCGGAAAACGTATTTGCCCAGGTGCGCCCCGAGCAGAAGGCGGAGTTTGTGAAGAAGCTTCAGCAGCAGGGTCAGCGGGTGGCGTTTGTCGGCGATGGCATTAACGATGCCCCGGCCCTCGAGCAAGCCGACTTGGGCGTGGCCGTGAGCCGGGCCAGCGATGTCGCGCGCGAGGCGGCGGACATCATCCTGCTCAAGTCGGAAATCGAGGCGGTGCCCGAGAGCCTCGGCTTGGCGCGGGCCACCCTGCGCACTATCCACCAGAACCTGTTTTGGGCGTTCTTCTACAATGCCATTGGCGTGCCGCTCGCCGCCCTGGGGTTCATGAGCCCGATCCTGTGCGCGGCCGCGATGGGTTTGTCCGACCTGGTGGTGATCGGCAACGCGCTCCGTCTGCGGCGGTGGCGAGGCTAGGAGTTCGGATTTCGGATTTCGGATTTCGGCCTTCCTTCGGTATTCGGCCTTCGAGTTTCGGACTTCCGCCACGACGGGTTTGCTCACTAAAGCACCGAGGAACCAGAGTTAGTCGCGGCGGGAGTATTGGTGGCCGGCGGTCCTTGCGGGGGACGCTCCCGCGGCGGCACGGCCTTCCGCTGCTCGCGCGCGCGTTGCTGCTGCTGCTTCACCAGGTCGTCAAACCGCTTCTGTTGTTCGGGTGTCAGCACCGCGCGGAACTCGTCCATCGTCTTCTTGAACTCCTCCCGCCGCCGCGGCTCGACGGTATCCATAAGCTTCTTCATCCGCTCCTGGCCTTCCTGGAGGACTTTGTCAATCGGCTCGCGCTGCGCGGGCGTCAGGTCCAGCTCGCGCTCCATCCGCCGCAAGAACTCGATTCGCATCACGCCCGCGACATTAGGCTGTGCCTGGCGAACCGCGCCCGTGGCATGCTGCGGGCGGCGATCCCGACCGTGATCCGCATGCCGCACCAATAAACCTCCGGTCACCACGCCCGTGCCGAAGATCACCATCGTGGCGAGGATGACTTTCCAGGAGTTCACCGGGCGGAATCGATCGTCTGATCCTGATCTACTGCGGCGAGCAGGGTCTGCTCAAGCTGCTGGGACAAATCGCTCGCCGGCGCACTGCTCGGCGGCGCGAAGAACGACCACGCGCCCAGCAACAGCATGATCGCCGCGCACGGCGCGGCGGCCCGCCACAGGGCGCGCGCCCATAGCGCCCAGTCATCCATGACCGGCCGGGTGGCGAGGCGCGCCATGATGCGTTTCTCAAAGGCATACGGCACCCCCTCGCTCGGCGGGTTGGCCCGGGCGGCGGCTACCAGTTTTTTTTCCAGTTCAGCAAGATTCATACAGCCTGCATAATTTCAGACGCCCGGTTGGGGCGCGCGGTTACAGATACTTCTCTTTGGCCATTCTTGCCAGCACCTTGCGCATTTCGGCCCGGGCCCGGAAGGCCCGCACCTTGACCAGCGCCACTGACCAGCCGGTGAGCGCGGCGACTTCCTTCACCGGCCGTTCTTCGATCTCCTGCAAGGTGATGACCAGCCGGGCGGATGGGGAAAGTTGCTCCAGCACGCGCGCGATCAATAGGCGCGCGGCCTCGGCGTCCTCTTTGGCGGCATCCGGCTGGGTGACAAACCGGTCCAGCCAATCCTCTTCTGGCTCCGTCAGCTCGGCGAAAGTCGTCTCTCGGTTGCGGTGGTGGGCTCGCAGGGCATCGTAACAAGTGCGGACGGCCACGCGCATGAGCCAGTGCTCGAAAGGCGCCTCGCCGCGAAAGCTGTTCAGCCTCTCGAACGCCTTGAGCCAGATGTCCTGTGCAATGTCCTCGACCTCGCTCTCGCGCCGCGCATAGCGCCGCGCCGTGGCAAAAACGCGGGGTGAATACTTCTCGACCAACGGTTCGAAGCTGGCGGCATCGCCTTTCAGCACCGCGGCAATCAAATCCGCTTCGGTCCGTTCCATCCCGTGCAGTATGCCCATCCCCTGCCCCAAAGTCAAAAGCCGCCACGGGCCTATATCTCCCAGCTCAGCTTGTCCCGGAGATGGAATCTGTCATAGTAAATCCCTGATGGAACCTGGCGGATTAGATTCGAATATTGGTTCATGGAAGGGGATCAATTCACTACGTTCTGGGGTTGGCCGCGCAGGAAGGCGCGGACGTTTTCGACGGCGATCTTCATTAGGCGCGAGCGGGCGGCGCGAGTGGCCCAGGCCAGGTGCGGGGTGATGAGGCAATTCCTGGCGGTGAGCAACGGGTTGTCCGCGCGCGGGGGTTCAGTGGATAGCACGTCCAGGGCGGCACCGGCGATGCGGCCAGAGTTCAGGGCGTCGGCCAGGGCAGGTTCGTCCACGACGGGGCCGCGGCTGGTGTTGAGCAGGTAGGCGGTCGGTTTCATCAGCGACAAGCGCCGGGAATTGACCAGGTTTGCGGTTTGCGGCGTGAGCGGGCAATGCAGACTGACGACATCGCTTTCACGGAAGAGAGTGTCAATCTCGACGAAGCGGACGCCGGGCGGGGCGGGGCCCGCCGCAGGATGGCACGCGAGGACCTTCATACCGAAGGCTGCGCCGAGTTCACCTACCGCCCGGCCAATGCGGCCAGAGCCTACGATGCCGAGGGTGAGGGCATCCAACTCGAGGAGCGGGAAATCCCAGTAGCACCACTCCAGACTGCGCGTCCAGCGGCCTTCGCGGACGGTTTGGGCGTGATGCCCGGCGTGCTGGGTGAGTTCGAGTAGCAGGGCAAAGGCCATTTGCGCGACGGATTTCGTCCCGTAGGCCGGCACATTGGTCACCGGTATGCCGCGGGCGCGGGCCGCGGCGAGGTCCACGACATTAGTGCCGGTGGCCAGCACGCCGATGTACACCAGCCTGGGCAGATTCTGGATCGTGCCGGCGGTTAACTCGGTCTTGTTGGTTAAGAGGATGTCGGCGGCGGCGGCGCGGGGCAGCAGATCGGCGGACGGGGTGCGGTCGTAAATGGCGCAGGGGCCGAGGGATTGGAGTTCTGCCCAGTCGAGGTCGCCGGGATTCAAGGTGAATGCGTCCAGGACAGCGATGTGCATGGCCGCGTCAGATGACTCTGGGCACACCGGTCGATTCGAGGAAGCCTTCGAGTTTGCTGCGGCGGCCCGGGTGGCGGAGTTTGCGGAGGGCTTTGGCCTCGATCTGGCGGATGCGCTCGCGCGTGACCTCGTATTGGTGGCCGACTTCCTCGAGCGTGCGCGGGAAGCCGTCGTTCAGGCCGTAACGGAGTTCCAGGATGCGGCGCTCGCGCTCCGAGAGGCCGTGGAGGACCTCGCCGAGCTTGCCACGAAGGAGATTGAAGCTGGTGACGTCGCTTGGGTTCTCGGCCGTCTTGTCTTCAATAAGGTCGCCGAAGTGGGTTTCGTCCGAATCGCCGATCGGTGACTGCATGGAGATGGGCTGCTGGGCCATCTTCAGGACGGTGCGGACGCGCTCGACTGACATCTCCATGGCGTCGGCCAATTCTTCAGTGGACGCCTCATGGCCGAGGTCCTGCATGAGCTGCTTTTGGGCGCGCCAAAGTTTGTTGATGATCTCGATCATGTGGACCGGGATGCGGATGGTGCGGGCCTGGTCGGCAATGCAGCGGGTAATGGCCTGCCGAATCCACCAGGTGGCGTAGGTGGAGAACTTGTAGCCGCGCTGATACTCGAATTTCTCGACTCCCTTCATCAGGCCGACGTTGCCGTCCTGGATGAGGTCGAGAAAGGATTGGCCGCGGTTGGTGTATTTCTTGGCGATGGAGATGACGAGGCGCAGATTAGCCTCGACCATTTGGGTTTTGGCTTCCTGGCCGCGGGCCATGGCGGCATTCAGCAGGGCGCAAGCCTTGAGGTAATCGGCATGCGGCATACGCACAAAGCGCTCGAGGGTGCGGATTTTGTCCCATTCGGACTGGATGATGGCCTGCTGGGCGGCGGATTTGCGCTGGGTTTCCAAGGCCTCGATGGCCCGCAAGCCGGCCTGAATCTTGTCGCGGATGTTCTCGGTCACCAGCGTCATCTCCTCGATAACCTTCTGCTTGTAATGAAAGCGGGGATAGGCGGCCTGGAGCTTGTGGTCGAAGCGCTTAAACTGGTAGAGCAGGCGCGCGCGCTGGCTTTTCTTGCTCGCTTGCTGGCAGGCGCTGAACTTGTCGTCGGCCTGGCGGTCCAAGGCGCGGACGCGTTTGATGAGCCGGCGCAAGAGCTTGAGATGGCGGAGGCGGCTGCCAATGAGCTTGTCCACAACAATGCGGTCAAACCGTTCTTTGGGCGGCATGGCCAGCAGCTTGTCGGCCAGCGCCAGGTGCTCTTTGGCGGTAAAACCAAAGCTGTAGATGATCCCCCGTGCCTCCATTTCAGCGGCCTCGATGCGCTTGTAAATCTCCACCTCTTGTTCGCGCGTGAGCAGCGGCACCTTGCCCATCTGATGCAGATACATGCGGACCGGGTCGTCCAGAATGTCGTAGCGGCCCCGTTCCTCTTCTTCGTCGGCCTCGGGCTGCCGGCCCCGCTCAACTTCCGCGTCGTCGATGATTTCAATCTCCAGACTGCGCAGCTTGGTAAGGACCTGATCCAAGTCAGCGGGGGTGACGAGGTCGTCGGGCAAGGCGTCGTTGAGATCATCATAGGTCAGGTGGCCCTGCTCCTTGGCGAGGCAGAGGAGGTCTTTGACCTTTTGCGCCAAGTCCTCACCCGTGAGGCCCTTGACCAGGCCGTTTGAGTCGTGTCCATCGGCCCCGAAAGCGGCCAGTAAGGAAAGCGGCGCGCGCAGGGCTTTAGGTGGCCGCCCGCGGCGCCGGACGGGCAGAATGCCAGGGACGGCGGCGGCCTTGGGAGTGGCAGCACGAACCCGTGCTCTGGACTCTTGAATTGTCGTTCTAGGCTTCGGCTTCCGCATAGTGTCGCACAGCCCACTGGATAAGCTCATCCAGGAAACGGGCGCGCCGCGTCAGAGGCAACCGTTCAAGCATCCTGAGATGAAACGACCTCAAGAGCGCCGACGCAAGCATACAAATGCGGCGAGTATGGCAAAGCAATAATCGCGCCGGGCTGCTTGCCGAAAATCTTCCCTTGGGTGAGCGAGGCTGACTATGTTGGTGGCGGAATATGACCAATACCGGAACATCGCCTGATTCGGCAACGGCGCACAGCCCTTACGCCGTGCTGCGGAACCGGGATGTTCTGCTCTATCTCATCGGCCGCTTCGCCGCTTCCCTGGGGCAGCAGATGGTCACGCTGGCCGTCGGGTGGGAACTCTATAAGCGGACGCACTCGACGCTCCTCCTGGGCCTGGTGGGGCTGACGCAGATGCTGCCCATGGTGTTGTTCACGCTGCCAGCGGGGCACGTCGCCGACAATTACTCGCGCAAGCGGATTATCGTGCTGATGAATCTGGTGATTGCCGCGGCGAGCCTGGGTTTGACGCTGATCTCGGCGCGGGGCGCGCACGTCTTCTGGATCTATGCCTGCCTGTTCGCGGCGGGCACGGCCCGCACCTTCCTCTGGCCGGCCAGCTCGGCGTTTCTGCCGCAACTGGTTTCGCGGCGGGACTTTTCCCGGGTGGTGGCGTGGAGCAGCGGCAGTTTCCAACTGTCCTCCGTGGCCGGGCCGGCGGTCGGCGGCGCGTTGATCGCCTTGACGGACCACGCCGCCCTGGTCTATGCGGCCAACGCCGCGGCGGCGCTGATTTGTCTCACGCTGATCAGCTTCGTGCGAGGGAGGCACACGGTGGTGGCGAAGGAGAAGATGACGGCGGACAGCCTGAGCGTAGGCTTCCGATTCGTGTTCGCCAGCCCGATCATCCTGGGCACTATTACGCTCGATTTGTTCGCGGTGCTGCTGGGCGGTGCCACCACCCTGTTGCCCGTTTATGCCAAGGACATCTTAGCGGTCGGGCCGACGGGTCTGGGTTTCTTGCAGGCGGCGCTGCCGATGGGCTCGCTGCTCTGCGCGCTGGTGCTGGCGCACCGGCCGCCCATGCAGAAAGCGGGGCGGGCGATGCTTTCAGCGGTCGCAGGCTTTGGCGTGGCTACGATTGCGTTCGGCTGCTCGCGCTGGTTCTGGCTCTCCTTTCTCATGCTCTTCGCCTGCGGCGCGATGGACAACGTCAGCGTGGTCGTGCGGCACACGCTGGTGCAACTGCTGACGCCGGATGAAAAGCGCGGGCGCGTGTCCGCCGTCAATAGCCTCTTCATCGGCACCTCGAACGAGCTGGGCGGATTCGAGTCCGGCCTGGTGGCCTATTTGCTTGGCCCGGTGTTCTCCGTGGTCGCGGGCGGGGTGGGCACCATTCTGGTGGTGCTGGCGGTAGCACTCATCTGGCCCCCGATTCGGACTTACGGGCGGCTGGACGCGTAGGTGCATCCGCACGCTGCCACCGAACGGCGAGCCGTCCCCGGCTCGAAGGAGCCGCCCTTGAGTGACAGATAGCAAGTCTTGTATCCGCGTCTGTATCCGCGTCCCGCCAGTTCCAGCGTACTGCGAGCCGGGGACGGCTCGCGGTCCGGTCGCTGGTGGCAGTGCCGAGATGCGTCCGTCCGCAGAAGCGTCCGCATGAAAGCATCGACAGGCAGCGATCCCACGCGTAAGCTTAGCGCTTCATTGCCATTTCGGGAACTGCATGACGAATACTGAGAAGCTGTTGCGCGAGTTGATTGCTCTGCCGAGCGTGAACCCGGCTTTCCTGCCGGCACAAGACCCTCGCGCCGGAGAGCAGCGGGTCGCCGAATTCCTGGCCGCCACGGCGGCCCGGGCGGGGCTTGAGGTGGATTTCCAAACCGTGTGCCCGGGCCGCTCGAATCTGCTTGCACGTCTTTCACCCCGTGGAAAAGTGAGGCAACGAGTGCTGCTGGCGCCGCACTTGGACACGGTCAACGCTACGGACGAGCAATTCACGCCGAGCAAGAGGAACGGGCGACTGTTCGGCCGCGGCGCCTGCGACACCAAAGGTTCGGTGGCGGCCATGCTGACTGCGCTGTGCGAAATGGCGGAGGCCGGGCCCCGGCCCGCGGAAACTGAAATCATCTTCGCCGGTTTGGTCGATGAAGAGCACGCCCAGGCGGGTTCACGCGCACTGGCCGTCAGCGGGCTTAGGGCTGATTTGGCGATTGTTGGCGAACCGACGCGCCTGGAGCTGGTGACGGCGCACAAGGGCACGTTGTGGCTGGAGTTGGAGACGCGCGGCAAGTCCGCGCACGGCTCGTGGCCGGAGCTGGGGCGTAACGCGGTGCATGCCATGGCCCGGATTGTCGATCTGCTGCACACCACCTATGCCGCGCAGTTGCGCCGCCGCCGGCATTGGCTGCTGGGCTGCGGGACCGTGAGCGTCGGCGCCATTTGCGGCGGCACGCAGGCCAACATTGTCCCCGACCATTGTTCGATCCTGATCGACCGCCGCACGTTGCCGGGAGAGACGGTAGCGGGGGTCCGGCGCGAATTGCTAGGCGTGCTGCGCCGCCAGAACCTGAAGGCAAGCTTCGCGAAGCAGCGGGTGCCCGCCTGCCTGCCGCTTGAAACGGATCCGAAGCTCCCGCTGGTCGTTCGGTTCCTGCAGAGCATTGGCCAGCGCCAGCCGTCCGGCGTGCGGTATTTCTGCGACGCGTCGGTGCTCGCGCATGGCGGCATCCCGAGCGTGGTCTTCGGGCCGGGCGACATTGCGCAGGCTCACACGACCGATGAGTGGATTTCCCTCGAGGCGCTCGAGCGCGGGAAGCGGCTGCTGCGGCGCTTCCTCGAATCGCTTTCTTGAACCTTGCGCGCCCTGACCCCCTCTAACTCCTATGCCCGCCGAGATCGTCGAACCACCGCCCCAAAGCGCCGCCGCACACCGCGCCTCATTTTTCCGCCAGAGCGGCTGGCTGATGATCGCGACGGTGGGCGCCGGGATGTTCATGACGGCGGTGCATTTACTGTCTCGTGCCATGCCGAAAGGGGAGTATGGGCAGTTTGTGGCGTTCCTCTCGGTGGCGATGTTCATCCCGGCGATGCCGCTGCAAATGGTGCTGGCCCAACAGACCGCCCGTGCGCTGGCGCTGCACCGGGAACACGAACTGTCCGGGCTGATACGGGCCGCGTGGCTGGGGACGTTCCTGGTGTGGCTGCTGGCGGTCGCGGTGGTGCTGCTATGCCAGCGCACGATCACGGCGCAGTGGAGCGTCACCAACCCTGCCGCGATCTGGCTGATGCTGCCGGTGGTGTTGTTCACGGTGTGGCTGCCCATGTTTTACGGAGTGCTGCAAGGGCAGCAGAATTTCCTTTCGATGGGCTGGAGCATGATGCTCCACGGGGTGGGGCGGGTGGCCATTTGTGCCATAGCGGTCTGCGTCGTGCATTACTCCTTCCCGGGCAGGGTTAATTACTACGCCCCGGGGATGGTGCTGGGAGTTTTGGGCGGCTTGACCCTCGCCCTGATCGTCGCGATCTGGCCGACGCGGTCCCTCTGGCTTCCCTCCCCACAGACCTTTGAATGGCGGAGCGTGCTGGGCCAGATCATCCCGCTGACACTGGGCTTTGCGGCGTATCAGTTCCTGTTGACTGCGGACACGATGCTGGTGCGAGGCTGCTTTAGTGGCGCTGTCTCCGCGTATTACGGGAGCGCCGGGACGCTGGCGCGGGCCTCGATGTGGCTGGTCGGGCCGCTGGCCGTGGTGATGTTTCCGAAGATTGTCCACGCCAAGGCGAAGGCAGAGAAGAGCGACCTGATGGGCGTCGTGCTGGTCGGGACGCTGATTCTGGCCGCGTGCGGCGCAGCGGGGTTGTGGGTGCTTGGCCCGTGGGTCGTGCACTTCATGAACGGGAAAGACTACGTGCAGCCGGTCTCCCCGCTGCTGCATTGGTATGCCTGGGCGGTCGTGCCGTTGTCGGTGGCCAACGTGCTGCTGAACAACCTGCTGGCCCGAGGGCAGTTCAAGGTGGTTCCTGCGCTGTTTGTGCTAGCCCTCGGCTACGGCATTGCGCTGACTCGTTTTCACGCCACTCCCGAGATGGTCATCAAGACGCTCACCGTCGCCAACACGCTATTACTAGCCGTGTGCGCATACTACACGTGGGAGGTCAGGCAGCCTAAAACCGCAGGTTGAGCCCCGGCACTGCCAGCCACCTCAAGGCGTGTTGACAGCTTACGGATAGGCGGTAAGCCCGGCGTACGCAGCGTATTGTTCGCTCGGGCTTCGCTCGGGCTTCGCATGGGCGGCGCATGGGCGGCGCATGGGCATGTGGGTTTTCTGGCGCCTGCCTGTCTCTGTATCCTCACGGCGCCCAACGCACACCGGGCAACGCAGCCCTCTACATTATGGGGAGACTGGCCGGCTCCATATAATGCGGGAGCCTTGGTGGCGAAAGCTCCGCCCGCGGCTTTCCAGGGGAGTGCCAGGCAATCAGCTTGCCACCCGAGCGCCAACTTCCTGGAGGGACCGACTTTGAGCTATTGACGGCTCTCCGGCGGCCCGGGCCGGGGTTGCGGGGCGCGCAGTTTGCGGTAAACCCAGCCTTCGAGCGGGCGGAGCGGGCGCAACCATCGGTAGAGGCGCGGCCAGTAGATGAGCCGAATCCGAATCACGGAGAGGAACATCACCAGTGAGGTCCCAAACAGTTTGACCTTGGTGCCGATCTTGTCCGTCCATTCGGTGGGGACCTCACGGATGAGGTAGCCGGCGCGTTTGAGCGAGTAGAGCAAGTTGATGTCGAACGCCATGTCGGCGATGCGCAGGGAGGAGTGGACCTTCTCGACGGCCTCACGCTGCATCACCTTGGCTCCGCATTGGGTGTCCCGGAGGTTCATCCGGAAGAGGAATTGGACGATGAGATGGAACGCCCGGCTGGCGAGCCGGCGGTGGCCGCTCTGCTCCACGTGCAGCACGGCGCCGGGCAGCCAGCGCGAGCCGATGGCGCAGTCCATGTCGGCGATGTGCCTGACCAGCTCGTGAAACGCGCGTGGCGGAGTCGCGCCGTCGGCATCCACGTAGCCGATGAGGTCGGCCAATGGGGCGAGCTTGAGCCCTTCGATGAGCGCGCCGCCTTTGCCGATGGCATCCGGGAATTCCAGCGCCGTGACCGCCGGATAATCCGCGCCGACACGCTGCACCACGGCGAGGGTGTTGTCCGTGCAGCCGTTGAGCACGACGACCAGTTGGAACTTGCCCTGGTAATGCTCCTGAAAATAGCGGGCATAGTCCCGCAGCACCGGTTCGATGCGGCGCTCTTCATTGTAAGCCGGGATCAGCAGCAGCAGGCTGGGCTCGATCACGCCGACTACTTAGCAGAGAATGGCAAAAAGGCAACGGAGTTGTGCGGCGGCGGGCCAGGGCTGGCGCCACCCGCAGAGGCGAGCGGCCAGTATTGCATTTCGACGATAGCGCCGGTTGACCTTCCCGGGATTTGCAGTACGCTCGGATTAAGTCATGTCGAGACGTGTCATAGGTTTCCTGCTCTGTGCCATTCCGGGTTTGCTGATGCTGGTCTGCGGCTTGGCATTGCCGGCGCACCTGCGGGCGGTGGATGCCAGTGCCCTCCGAAGGGCCGGCTGGAATACCCCGACCTTGACCTCGCGAGAGATAACGCTGCTGCGGCAGGACCAGCTCGGAGCAGCCCAGTTGCTCGTGCAGGCCGGGCAAGCGGAGGGGCTCCCTGACCAGCAGGCGGTCGGCCAGGCCATAACCACCTCGGGGGAGCAGCATCCGCACTGGCTGGTGTGGGGTGGAGGCGACGCTCGCCTGGACCGCTTGTTCGCCAGCGATCCCCATCTTCCCAAATCCGGTTCGGAACCCTTCACCGACTTCGTGGTGCGGGAAGACAATCGAGCAGTGGTGCTCGAGCTGTTGCGGGCCTCGCCACTGTCGGCTGTCCAGGAGCTGCTGCGTTGTCGCGCGCTGACCAATACGGTCATTTTCTCCCCATCTCACTCCGCCTCCGGACAGGCCATCGACACGGCGCTCGCGACTTGTGGGCTTCTGCTGGAAGGAGGGCACTTGAGCGGAGGATTAAGCAATGCCGTGTTCATGCTGGCGTTGGCCAGCAATGTCAGTGGAGAACCGCAGCGGCTGGAACAGGTACTGCTTGACCTGATGTCGTTAGGACAGAGATTCAACTGGGGCCAGCTCGTGGAATTCGTGCGCCAGATCCAGGACGCGGAGACCCTGCGGCTGCTGGCCAATCAGGTCCGCAAGAGCGACGGACAATTGCCGGTGCTTTTCGCCGCCGTGCAACTTTCCGGCAAGCCTGCCCAGGTGGCGGCGTACCTGATGAACTTCAGCCAGACCGGCCTCAAAGATTTGGGCGCCAGTCTCCGCTTCCGGGCGGGAGGCCTGGACGAACTGTTGCGGCGCAACCAGCGTTTGCACAGTTCCCGCTACGGCTGGCAGGCAGCGGGTCAGGGTCCCCTTGGCGGATTGGGCTCGTTCGCGGCGGATTTGTGCTGGCGGAGGCCGTGGCTGGAGTTGACTATGAAGTGGCTTTTATACCTGCTGGCGGGGTTCTTGATCGCGGCGGCGCTGCATTTTGCGCGCCCTAGTGCGCCGATTCTGGAGGAGCCGCTGCAGGTGCGCGGGTTTCACATAGCCCGCGAGATGTTATTTGCGCTGGGTTTCCTGCTCGTGGTGTTACTCCTGAGCGAGCCGTTTCTCGCCCAGGAAAGCCAGAGAGTGGAATTGCCCTTTCGACTGCGCTTGCCCACGGTGGGCAGAGTAGTCCCGGCGGGAACCACCAGTGTTAATCGAACTATTATGAACCAACTAAGCCTACTGACTCTGCTGCTGTTCTTTGTGCTCCAGGCGCTGCTCTACACGGCCAGCCTGGTCAAGCTGGCGGAAATCCGCCGGCAGAACCTGCCATCGCGCGTCAAGTTGAAGCTGCTGGAGAACGAGGACCACCTCTTCGACGCCGGGCTTTACCTGGGCTTCGCGGGCACCATTGTCTCGCTGATCCTGGTGTCGCTGGGGGTGATCCAGCCAAGCCTCATGGCGGCTTATTCGTCCACGTCGTTCGGCATCATATTCGTGTCG
>Ga0182014_10004358_pt1 | contig 16312 bp, 20 predicted proteins | sample 612S2DmetaG_FD_120489 | JGI IMG/M metagenome (GOLD analysis project Ga0182014, IMG submission 120489) | Permafrost microbial communities from Stordalen Mire, Sweden - 612S2D metaG | ecosystem: Environmental > Terrestrial > Soil > Wetlands > Permafrost | place: Sweden: Stordalen | collected... | reverse complement strand
CACTCTGGACGATCCCGGCTCCCGGCCCGGGTTCGCGCGAATCGCCGCTTTGGGGACCGCCACAGCTCAGTGCGCCGTTGCACACCGCGCCGCCATCCAGATCTCGATGTACGAGACCCCGAGTTCGAATCCCGAGCTCATCGAATGGACCCAACGACGCCCGACGGCCATCTTGGAAGCCATGTTCCAAACGCTGCGGGCAGCGCGGTGGGGGGGTACATTCTGTCGGACATCGACCTACGTCTGCTCGCCGATCGGATCAGCCAGACGATGCTGCAGGTCGGCCTCGACACCCTGCGGCACAACGCCGCCACCGACCGGGTTGCCACGCTATTCTGCCGAATCATGTTGGAGGGACTGGCTGCTGGTCGCCCGTCCGACGCCGAACTCGATCAGTCCGCCGCGTTCCTAGCCGCCGACGAGGTCATCAAGGGCTGGACCGAAGACACCGAGCCCGACGATCGGGCGGCCCATATCCGCGCGGTTGCGCGCACGGAGTTCGGGCGCAGGGGCTATGAGGGCACCACGGTCCGGGACATCGCCGCCGCAGCGGGAATGGGCCACGGCAACGTGTTTCGCCTGATCGGCTCGAAAGACCAGCTGCTTGCGTCCATCATGGGTGGCTTCGGCGAGAAAGTGGAGGCCGGTGCAAGGGAGATCCTTCGCTCGAATTCCTCGCCGATCGAGAAGCTGGATGCTCTGAGTTGGGTCAACATCAACGCACTGGATCGGTTCGGCGACGAGTTCCGCATCCAGCTCGCGTGGATGCGGCAGATTCCCCCGGACGCCCCGAACCCGAGCATGGAGTTTCCTACCCGGCTGAAGCAAACTAAAACCCTTCTTTCCCAAGGGATTCAGTCAGGGTCCATCAAAATCGACGACGCACCAAAGGAGATGCTGGCGCGCTGCGTCATAGGCCTGCAGTGGATGCCCGAGAACATCCTGCGCGACATCGGCACCAGCGCGGCCCGGGTGCACCTGCGCGACATTTTGCTCCGCGGCGTCACCGGCGCCGAGATTAACCGGTGACGACCGGCAACTTGCCCCACCCGCGGACGCTCGCGGTGTGAGCTTTGCTCGCGTTCGGATAGTCCACCTGCCAGTCGGGCCATCGCTTGACGACTTCCTCGAGCGCGACCCGCACCTGCATGCGCGCCAGCGCCGAACCCATGCAGAAGTTTCCTCGACGAGGATCATGCCGGGTGGCACCTCGATGCCACTCTTGATGACGTCCATGGTGGTGCCGCGGCCCGCGGGACGCCCCACCAGTGTTCCCGCGTCCACTCCCACTTTGTCGGGCGAGTAAACGAACACCCCGACGAGTTCGAATTCGGGGTTGTCGATGACCTCAGCGAGTTGGACCGACTCGACTGGGCCAGTGGCCCGTTGGATGACCCGAGTAGTCGACATCCGCGCTTCCCTCGCCTGACTCGTTATGGACGCTCGAACGAACACCGAGTCTGGCACAAATATTAGGTTCCGCTAAATATCTATCCGATTCCTGACTGTTCCCGAGGCGCCGACCACTGGGTGTAGCGTTAAGTAGTTGGGAAACCAGCCAGTCCGGGATGCAATCAGCCGATTTCCGCTGATCTTGCAGAGCAACCGCTCACGCCGGACACTCCGGTAGCGACCGCACGTCGGGATTACCTTTGAACGCTCTACCCAGCCATCCGTCGCTGCTGTCCCCCGCTGCGCCGCAAACGCTTTCACGTACCGTACGTTTTGGCATCGTCGGTCCCTACACGCCTACCCCGAACGGGCTGGCGAGGTTCGGCGCGGGCCTCTCGGGTGCGCTATGCGCCCACGGATCCCAGTCCGGCGTCATTCGGATGGCCGACGGGCAGAATTCGATGTGCAAAGACCTGTTGAACGAGGTCGACGTCGCGATCATCCAGCACGAGTGCGGCAGCTACGGCTCAGTGGCCGGCGAAGAAGTGCTGGACATCGTCGACGGGTTGCTCGTCCCGTCAATCGTCATCGCCCATGCGATCCCTAAAACGCCCACCGCACATCAACGTTCGGTGCTCGAAAAAATCGTGGCGCAGGCGGGTCACGTGGTTGTCATGTCCGATGCCGCGCGACAACGCCTGTGTGCCGGCTACGCCGTCGACCGCCACAAGGTGACCACGATCCCGCACGGCGCGACGGTCCCCAACAGCCCGCGCGCCAAGCGTCCGAGTAGACCAACCATCTTGACCTGGGGCTTGCTGGGCCCGGGCAAGGGCATCGAGCGGGTCATCGACGCAATGCCATCGCTGCGCAATGTGCCCGGTCGGCCCCGTTACCTCGTTGCCGGCCCGACGCATCCCAAGGTGTTGGCCGCCGAGGGCGAGGCGTACCGCAATGCCCGGATCGAACAGGCCCGGCTCAACGGCGTGGCTGATTCGGTCTCCTTCGACTCCGGCTACTACGACAACGCAATGCTGACCGCGCTCATCCAGCAGGCCTCCGTTGTCGTGCTGCCCTACGACTCCACCGAACAAGTGACCTCCGGCGTACTCGTCGATGCGATTGCGAACGGCAGACCAGTCGTCGCAACCGCATTTCCGCATGCCGTCGAGCTGCTCAGCAGCGGGGCGGGCATCATCGTCAGCCACGACGATCCGGACGCGCTGGCCTCAACGCTGCACCAGATCATCACCCAGCCACGCCTCGCCGGCTCGATGGCGGCCGAGGCCAGGCAACGGGCACCGGAGATGGCATGGCCAGTGGTGGCCAGCGCGTATGTGGGGCTAGCGAACCGTCTGCTCGCTCAAGGACGCACGGGTTTCATCCAGCCCTAATGAAACCCGCGCGGGGCAAAGGGCGTAACGTCATTTACATAGGGCCGCTCGATTGCGAGCCAACATGCTCGACTGAAAAGGAAAATCTGATGGCTTCGCCAACAACAACCGTGCGCACTCCTTACGACGTACGCCTGGACCTCGTCGCGGACACGATCAAGACTCATTCCAAGCTCGCCGAGAAGGCTGCAAGCGAACTGGCCGTGCACGTGTTGCATGCGCTGAATTCGATTCCCGAAAAGATGCGCTGACCAACAGCCACATCTAGATCCGGCCACTCGAGCCGAGTCCTTCCCTACCTGCAACCCCACCGATAGCGCCGTTTCGGCACCGTCACGTGAACTCGCGTTCACGCGACGGTCGTCAATTGCGCGCCTGATGTGCAAAATGCGCTGACAGACTGACGACCTGCGCGCCGCCGGGCATATCGGTACGGTGCTTCCAAATCTCAAGGGAAGTAGGACTCACGATGACCGATGTCGATCAGAATCCCTCCGCCGGAATCGCCGCCAACGGTCCCGCACCGGCCGATCTGGTCGAGCACGCTCGCACCGGCATGCACGCGGCGGCGCTACAAAGGGCGATCACCGATCACATCCGCTACTCGGTCGGGCGTCCGGCCGCGGCCCTGCGGCCCGAGCACTACTACCGGGCTCTCGCTCTGGCCGTGCGTGACCGCATGCAGGACCGCCGGGTGGCGTCGACGCAGACCTCGCTCGATCTCGGCCGCAAGGTGACCTGCTACCTGTCGGCCGAATTCCTGATGGGCCCGCAGCTGGGCAACAACCTGCTGAACCTCCAGATGGAGCAGGCGGCAAAGGACGCGCTGGGGGCGATGGGCCAGGAGCTCGACGAGATCCTGGCCTGCGAGGAAGAGCCCGGACTGGGCAACGGCGGTCTGGGCAGGCTTGCGGCGTGCTACCTGGACTCGCTGGCCACCCTCGAGCGTCCGGCAATCGGCTACGGCATCCGCTACGAGTTCGGCATCTTCAACCAAGAGATCCGCGACGGCTGGCAGGTTGAGCAGACCGACAACTGGCTGGCCAACGGAAACCCTTGGGAGATTGCTAAGCCGGACGTCAACTATCTGGTCAAGTGGGGCGGTTACGCCGAGCACTACACCGACGAGGCCGGCCACGACCGCGCCCGGTGGGTGCCGGGGCGGGTGCTCAAAGGCGTCGCCTACGACACGCCCATCCAGGGTTACGGCGTCAACACCTGCAACGTGCTGACGTTGTGGAGCGCTCGGGCCGTCAAGTCGTTCGCACTGGAAGCCTTCAACACCGGCGACTACTACAAGGCGGTCGAGGACGAGGTCACCTCGGAGACGGTCACCAAGGTGCTCTACCCCAACGACGAGCCGGAGGCGGGCAAGCGGCTGCGTCTGCTCCAGCAGTACTTCTTCGTGTCCTGCTCGCTGCAGCACGTGCTGCACATCATGGACGACCTGACCGACGCGGGGGTTAAGGAGCTCCCCCAGCGGTTCGCCTTGCAGCTCAACGACACCCACCCGTCGATCGCGGTAGCCGAGCTCATGCGGTTGCTGGTCGACGACCGCCAGCTGGACTGGGACGAGGCGTGGGAAATCACCGTCGCGACGTTCGGCTACACCAACCACACCCTGCTGCCCGAGGCGCTGGAGACTTGGCCGCTGGAGATGTTCGGCGAGTCGCTGCCCTGCCACCTCGAGATCATCTACGAGATCAACCGCCGGTTCCTCAACGAGGTACGCACCCGTTTCCCCGGCGACGAGGACCGGCTCCGCCGGATGTCGCTGATCGGCGAGGACGGCGGCAAGAAGGTCCGGATGGCGCACCTCGCGACCGTCGGCAGCCACGCCGTCAACGGCGTCGCCGCACTGCACTCAGACCTGCTGAAAGCCAGTGTGCTCAAAGACTTCTTCGAGCTGTGGCCGGAGCGGTTCAGCAACAAGACAAACGGCGTGACGCCACGCCGCTTCCTGGCGCTATCCAACCCCGGGCTCCGCGAGTTGCTGGACCGCACCATCGGTGACGGCTGGCTGACCGACCTGCAGCGCCTGCGCGGGCTGGAGCCCTTCGTCGACGACGCCTCCTTCCGCCTCGAATGGCGCGACGTGAAGCGCAACAACAAGGCGCGCCTGGCCAGGTACATCGACTCGGTGGCCGGGGTCGAGCTGAACCCCGACTGGATGTTCGATGTCCAGGTCAAGCGCATCCACGAGTACAAGCGTCAGCATCTCAATGTGCTGCACATCGTCGCCCTGTACCACCGGCTCAAGCAGAACCCCGGGCTGTCGATTCCACCACGGGCCTTCATCTTTGGCGGCAAAGCCGCGCCCGGATACTTCATGGCCAAGCGGATCATCAAGCTGATCAACGCCGTTGGAGAGACGATCAACGCCGACCCGGACGTCAACCGGTTCCTGAAGGTGGCGTTCGTGCCGAACTTCAACGTGCAGAACGCACACATGATCTACCCGGCCGCCGACTTGTCCGAGCAGATCTCCACTGCGGGCAAGGAAGCGTCGGGCACGGGGAACATGAAGTTCATGATCAATGGCGCCCTGACCATCGGCACGCTGGACGGAGCCAACGTCGAGATGCGCGAAGAGGCCGGGCCCGAGAACTTCTTCCTATTCGGCCTGACGGAGAGCGAGGTCGAAGCGGTCAAGGCAAACGGCTACCGCCCGGCCGACTACATCGACACCGACCAAGAGCTGCGCGCGGTGCTGGATCTGATCGCCGGCGGGACGTTCTCGCACGGCGACACCGAGGTGTTCCGGCCGATGGTGGACAACCTCCGCAACGACGACCCGTTCCTGTTACTCGCCGACTACACGTCGTATGTGGACTGCCAGGACCAGGTAAGCGCCGCATGGCAGGACAGGGACGCGTGGACGAAAATGTCCATCCTGAACACCGCACGCAGCGGCAAGTTCTCGTCGGACCGCGCGATCGCCGAGTACTGCGACGAGATCTGGAACGTCCGGCCGCTGTCGGTAAAGATCTAACCCAACGGGCTGGGTGGTCACGGATCGGGTCGCGAGTCACGGGTCGCGGGGCAACCCCAACAATCGCTCGGCGATGATGTTCAGCTGCACCTCCGAGGTACCGCCGTAAATGGTGCTGGCGCGGCTGGACAGAAGGTACTCAGCCCACTGGCCCTGCAGCTGCTCCGTATCACCGATTGCTCCGTCGACGCCGAACGATGCCGACCCGAACTCGGCGTAGTCCTGGGCGGTGCGCATCGAGAGCAGCTTGGATACCGCGGCCGACGGCAGCGCGTCGCCACCCGCGAGCGTCAGCAGCGTCGAGCGCATATTGAGGACCTTGGCCGCGTAGCCCTCGGCAATCAATTGGCCGGCGCGGTTCTGTGCAATCTGGTCGAACTCTCCGTCGCGCATGAGCTCGACCAAACGGTCCAGACTGGCGAGGCTCGGGTTCTCGGCGCTGCCGATGGTCACTCGCTCGGCGGTCAGCGTGTTGCGGCTGACCTCCCAGCCACGGTTGACCTCACCGAGCACCAGGCCGTCCGGCACGAAGACATCGTCGATGAACACTTCATTGAAGAATTCCTTGCCGGTGAGCTCGCGCAACGGCCGCACCACGACACCTTCGCTGGCCATGTCCAGCAGGAAGTAGGTAATGCCGTTATGTTTCGGAGCGCTTGGCTCCGTTCGCGCCAGCAGCGCACCCCATGTCGCGTACTGCGCGAGTGTGGTCCATATCTTCTGGCCGGTGATTCGCCAACCACCGTCGACCTTAACGGCCTTCGTGGACAAACCGGCCAGGTCCGAACCCGCGCCGGGTTCGGAAAACAGCTGGCACCAGTTCATTTCACCGCGCAGCGTCGACGGCAGGAACCGTTGCTTCTGGTCTTCACTGCCGAACGCGATGATCGACGGAACCAGAAAGCCGGCAATGCCCAGCATTGGGCGCCGGACCCGGGCGGCGCTGAATTCCTGCGCGGTGATGATCTGCTCGACTGGCGTGGCCGAGCGGCCCCACGGCCTGGGTAGGTACGGCATGACCCAGCCACCTTCGACGATCGCGTCTGTGCGCTGTTCGGATGGAATCGCCTTGAGGCCTTCGATTTCCGCGCGGATTTCCGCGCGGATCTTCTCGGTGCCGGGGTCGAGGTCGATGTTGAGTTTGCGCACGCCAGTGGTGGTGGCGGTGTCGACGACGCGCTGCGGATAGTCGGCGGCGCGGCCAAAGGCGGCGGCGAGCCCGACCGCCCGACGGTAGTAGACGTTGGTGTCGTGCTCCCAAGTGAAGCCGATACCGCCGTGCACCTGGATGCAATCCTGGGTGCAGCTCTTTGCGGCCGCCGGGGCCAGCGTCGCCGCCACGGCGGCCGCGAATTCCCAGCCGGATTCCGGCTTTTCGATCCCTTCGTCGATAGCGCGGGCGGCGTCCCACACCGCCGCGGTTGCCCGCTCGGTGCGGGCCAGCATCTCGGCGCACTTGTGTTTGATCGCCTGGAACTGACCGATGGGACGGCCGAACTGCTCCCGGATCTTTGCGTAGGCCGCCGCAGTTTCGGTGGCCCAGCGCGCAATGCCGACTGCCTCGGCCGACAGCAACGTGGACACGATGGCCTGCGCGGCGTCGCTGCTCAGGTTGCCCAGCACGCGGTTCTCGCCGACCTCGACGGCTCCTGCGCGAACATGGGCGACCGGCCGCAGCGGGTCCACGCTCACGACCTGCTCGAGATCGAGCTGGCCGGCGTCGAGCGCCACCCATACGGAGCCGATGTCGGTGGACACCGGCAGCACGAGCAGCGTCGCCTGTGCGGCCGCGAGCACCGAACGCGCTTCGCCACCGACCACGAGCACACCACCTTGCCGGGTGGCAGTCAGCGACGAGTTTGTCCCATCGAGTGCGTACGCGGCGATCACCGCGCCGGATGCAAGCTCGCCGAGCAATTCCGATTCCGGATCGTGGGCCGCGATCAGGGCACTGGCGATAGCCGACGGGACGAACGGGCCTGGCACGGCACCGCGGCCGAACTCGGCCAAGACCACTGCCAGCTCGAGCAGGCCGAAGCCCTGCCCACCAACCGATTCCGCCAGGTGCACGCCGTGGAGTCCCTGATCCGCGGCGACCCGCCAATACGGCGGCGGCGTGGCGATCGGTGTCTCGATCGCTTGGTGCAGCACCTCGGGAGGCACCATCCGCGCCACCAGCGACCGCACCGAGTGGGCCAGCTCCTCGTGTTCAGGAGTGATCGCAATGGGCATCAGTGCCCTTCCCTCGTGCGTTCGGCCGGAGCCTTATCCAGCGACAGATCGGTCGGGAACGAGGCTACGCGGGGGGAGCGCACGCAAGACCCGGGTCTACATCCGCGAGACCTACGAGGTGTTCAACCCGTTGATGCGGGCCCTGCTCGACGACAAGCTGATCGAGGCGTCGTTGGTGCGATCACTCAACAAGTTCCACAAACGCGAGCGCGGTGGCTCTGCGGGAGTGGCCTGACCGCCTGGACGCTAGCGGGTCTCGCTTGCGACAAAGACGGCGATGTAGCCGATCGGAATGCCCGTCCGGGTGGCGATGCATTCCCGCGCCGCCGCCTCGACGGTGACCCGTCGGACGGCGCGGGTGACACTGCCGATTTCGGGGATTCGGATCAGCCAGCCGTCGGTATCGCGACTGACTTCGATGTCGAAGCACTGACCGACCGTCGGGAAGTTCACCCGACGAGCGACACTTGGGGTACGGCCGCTGCGCAGCGCTTGTGCACGTCGCAGTGTGGTCTGAACAGGCATGAGGAGTTTTCCTAAGTCGACGAATAGCCGCGCGCAAGAATAATGCTCTTCGGGACCAAATACCTAATCCGCTGAGGCCGGGCCTGGCCGCAGAGGGCTGCTGGCGGTCAACCAACCACCGCCGTCGACCACCAGCGTTGCTCCCGTTACGTAGGACGCTGCATCACTGGCCAGGAATAACACCGCTTCGGCCACCTCGGTGGTTGAACCGGATCGCCCGAGCGGATTCTGGCTGGTGCGGTGTTTGTCGTCGCCGGCGATTCTCTTGACTCCCTCGGTTCCGGCCATCGCCCCGGGGGCAACGACATTCACCCGAACCCCGTCGGGCCCCCACTCGATCGCACTGGCGCGAGTCAGCGCATCGACGCCGGCCTTGGCCGAAACAACGTGCGCCTGCAGGGCCATGCCGCGGTATTGGATCGCCGCGCTGATGTTCACCACGCTGCCGCCGTGATCGCGAAGCCACAGGTCGTACGCCGCCTTCGAAACGTTGAATGTCCCGAGAAGATCGATGTCGACCACGGCTTTGAATCCGTTGGGGCTGAGGTCGCTGATCGGGGCCGGGAAGTTTCCGGCGGCATTGTTCACGACGATGTCGAGTTGTCCGAACGCTCGCAGCACTTCGTCGATGACAGCCGTCACCTCATCGTGGCGGCGGACGTCGCAGACGCCGTAGGCGGCCTCAACCCCGGCTTGCTGCAACACCTCAACCGCCGCTTGAAGATTGGCTTCCTTCCGGCTGCAGATAGCGACACGAGCGCCGTGACTGCCCAGTACCCGGGCGATCTCCAGGCCAAGCCCGGTAGCACCGCCGGTGACCAATGCGACCTTCCCCCGAAGGAGATCGGCCCGAAATGGGCTCTGGCGAGTGGCCACGGCTAGCCGGCGCCCTTGCCGTTGTCGACCCGATAGACGGCGCCATGGATGGCTGCCGCGGCATCGCTGGCAATGAACGCAATCACATTCGCCACATCGAGGGGCGCCATCATGCCGCGCGGCGATGCCGTGCGCATGATCAGGTCGAAGTTCGCGTTGTCAGGCGCACTGAATTGTTGGATTTGCGGTGTCATCATGCCGCCCGGACATACCGCGTTGACGCGCACGCGATCGGCGGTGTACTCGACTGCCAACGCACGGGTAAGCCCAATAAGCCCATGCTTGGCAGCGCAGTAGCCGGCCGAGTAGGCCTGGCCTTCGACGCCCGCGATCGAGCTGACGTTGATGATGTTGCCGCCCCGTTCCAGCAGATAGGGCAGTGCGGCCCTGCACAGGTAGAACGGTCCGTTCAGATTGACCGCCAGATCTTGCACCCAGTCGTCGTCGGTCATCGACTCCGTCCGGCGCATCTGGTGCCTTCCGGCGATGTTGACGAGCACGTCCAATCCGCCGAACTCTCCGACGCACTGCGCGACCGCGTCTCTGCAGGCCTGCGCCGATGCGACATCCACCGTTGCGTATGAACCACGTTCCACGTCGGCGAATACCTCGGCCAAGCGCCCGGTGTCCCGGCCGATGCCGAACACCGTCGCCCCCTGCCGGGAAAACAGCTGGGCCGTTTCAGCGCCCAGGCCCGACGACGCACCGGTTACCAGCGTGACCTTGCCCTGTAGTGCTGACATACCGGTTCTCGTTCTCCTTAGTCGCGGGGATTTTGCGCAGGAGAGCCGAGCTGGCTCTTGGGACTGCGTTTACCAGGCTGGCACACCTTAATAGGACCGCAACCGCGCAACGCTACCCCGCAGCAGCTCAAGTGGCGCAATAAAACTCAGCCCGCGGGTGCCAACCACCTCGAGCAACACGTGCTCGGCACGAGAGCTCCGCCGAATGCGGCGTACGGTCGTCAACGCGAGCAGGCTGATCGCGAGCTTCCCAAGCGCCATCCGACTCGTTCTCTGCTTCCAGGTCGGCGGCGTCGAGCCCGCGCGCCGACCGAAGTAGTAGCCGCCGCAGGTTGCCATCACGAGCGCGGCGATCCCCGCAAGCACGGTCATGGTGATGAGCATCCTTGGTCACCGTCGCGGTGAGGTCACATGCGAGATACACCTAGGCCAACAAATGATGGCGCTGAATCCGCAATTTTCGTGGACCAAAGACCTGCACGGCCCGTACCGTCGCGGCAGTCGCCGCCAACGCGGCGAGCACGAGCATAGGCGTGACAGCCCCCACTGCCGGCTTGATCGCCACCAGGAGCACTGGTAGCCCAAAACCCAGGTACGTCACGACGTAGAACACGCCCGTCAATGTGCCGCGCGCCCTGGGCGGGGACATCGTCTCGATGTCGATGAGGCCTTCGCGTAAGCAAAGGCCGTAGGCGATGCCGAGCACGACGGCAATGAGAAAAAAGACCGCTAGCGACGGAGTGTCGCCCGCGGCGGCGACGGCACCGAAGCCCACGGCGGCTACCGCGGCGCCGACGACACCGGCAGACCGTCCCCACCCGCGGCGTCTGGCCACCATTTGAATAGCCACACCCGCGGTCAGGGTGACCGCGGCGGCCACCCCGGGGACCCAGGGTCCGCTGAAGCGGTACTGCATTCGTTCAGCCATCGTCACTATCGTGACCGTCGCGCAGGAGAACACCCAAAGAGCCATCGGCAAAGCCGAACTCAGAGCCGCAACCGTGTTTCCGCCATGCTCGGCGCGCTCCTGATCGGTCTGGATGGGCTGGTACCGACTCGCCTCGTCGACTGGCACCCGGGCCAGGAAGACACCGACGACTACTGCCGTGGTTGACAGTGCGATGGTGACGATGAATGGCACGTACGCCGCCGCGTCGGCGAACTGCGCCAAAAGTCCCGAAACAAGTGGGCCGCAACCGAACCCCGCGCTCAAGGATACGCCAGCCAGAACCGATCCCGATCCCCCGCCGATCTCGGCGCTCCACGCTGTGCCCGCGCTCATCGCCACCCCTACCCCGGCGCCCACGATAAGACGACCGATGAAGATGCCAGCCTGGTCGTGCACGCAAAGCAGGGAAAGATTCCCCAGGCCTGCGACCGCCGCCCCCGATAGGAGCAGAGGTCGCCGACCTAGCCGGTCCGAGAGCGAACCTCCGCCCAGCAACGCGGGTAGCAGGCCAACGGCATAGATTCCGAACGCTCCGTCGAGAGCCTGGTGCGAGAGGCCTTCGCTCCTCGCGAAGACGGGCAACATGGCCGCAAAGTGGTTGGCCGCCCAACCCGTGGCGAAAAGCAGAAGCAGCACCGCGGGCAGAATGTTGCGCGCTTGCGCCTCTGGCTGATTCGCCACTCGCTTCCCTTCCACACTGGCCGCCACACCTGCTCAACCACTCGCTGAGCCCCGGCATTCCCCGGCGTTAACTGCGGTACCGCTGTCATGCCGAGCAGTCGACCGCAGTCGCAAGGGCGGCGCAGATGGCGTGCATCTGGGCATCGGCAAGCCGGCCAAGCCGACTGACCAGTACTTCCACGGAGACACTCTCGACAGAGTCGAGGTTTACCGCCGAACGGCGCGGGACGGGGTCGGAATCGGGTTCGAGGACAACCTCGCTGGCGAGTCCACGGATCGTGGTTGTACACGGCCCAACGAGCACGCGCCGAAGCCGAGGAATCGCCGCGTCACGCGAAAGCACCACGACTGGACGGCGACCGACGTCGGCCATCTCGCACCACCACACCTCACCGCGTCCGGGAAGTGCATTCACGAGGCGCCAGCCGCACGCCGCCACGAGGTCAGGTCGCCCCACGCGTCGGGCTCATCAGCCGGGTGGTCGTCATACGCAACGTAGCTGGCGTCCACCTCAGCGGCTCGATGGCGAGCCAGCAACGCCCCGAGCGCCTCATCGACCAGCGCTGCGTCGGTTAGGCCTGACCGCACGCTACGCGCACTGCTCAACAATTCGGCGTCTACGGTGGTGCTCAGGCGTATGCGATTCATGCCACAATCATGCCACTGCCTACGCAGCCCCTGGCGTAATCACTGGAAACTCGATCAGCGGTCTCGGCGGAGGCGGCGGCGCCTGCAACGCAGTCAGATTTCCAAGGTGTCGGCGGCAGTATGCACTCGCCGCGATCACAGTGAAATTGGTGGCGGCCGACGGTGTGAAGTCCGGGTTGCTCGCCGAAACTTCTTTGACGACATTAGGTTCGGGATCACCCTGGTCCATCAGTGCGCACGCCTCTTTGCCGACCGCAACGGCGGCAGTTTTGCTCTGGTAGGTGATCCCGGCCGTGTCGAGCGCGGCCAGAAAACTCGTATCAGGAACCGAGCCATTGCTGCCTGGATCGGCCCCTGCCGGTGTGGCGACGCCGATGACGGCGGCGAAGCCGGCAAGCACTACTAGCATTCGCATGGCCTCATCCTCGTACAGATCGGCACAGGTGTCATGCCTACCCGCACAACACTTGTCAGGCGTGAGTTCCCTCGAAACTGCACGACAAAACCGCCGATACCTGCGGCCACGCACGTCGCGGTGCTAGCAGTCGCCTACTTCGTCGATGACCTTCTGCAACGGAGCAACGGGCGAAACATTTTTGACGTAGCCGGGATTGTCCGCGGACCACGCGATCTTGGAACAGTAACCGGGGCCGTTCGGCACGAGGGAATGCCACGTCTCGAGCGCGGGTCTGCAGTTGTACGCGTCAGTCGCATTAATGGCGATGGTGCTGTCTGGCACTCGCGGTGCGTGTTGCCAGATGAGTAGGCTTCGCGTCGTTTCCAGGTCGCAGGGCAACGTGGGACCAGGGGGGGTGAGACTGAATTCGCTATGTGCCGTCGGCGCGAACGGCAGCGCAAACGCCGCAGCCACCAAAGTCGATGCGGTTATCAAGCGGATGGCCAACGCGCTTGCCCTCCTTCTTCCGAAGATGACGGTCAGATTCACGGTACTACCAGGTCAAGGCGCGAGGCTAGCGGCCCCGCTGGCGGTGCTACCGGTGGGTCGTTCCGGTTTCGATCAGCAGCACGCCAACGATGACCAGACCGATGCCCAACGTCATGACGAGAGTAAGTGACTCTGTGAAGAAGACTCGGCTTGCAATGGCTGTCAGCGCTACGCCTGCTGCGGCCCAGACACCATACGCGACTGCGAGGCCGATGCCCTGCGCCAGCGTGAGAGCCAAGAGGACGAACGCGATGGCATAGCCGGCGGCAACCGCTGCGTACCAAGCCTTTCGGCCGTTCGCCGCCATGCGGAGGGATAGCGTCCCGCACACCTCGGACACGATCGCGATCGCAAGGTACAGCCAACCCATCAGGAACCTTCTCCTTCCTGCTTTGCGGGTGTGCCGCGCCCAAGTTCGATGCACACCACTCCGGCGATGACCACCACGATGCCGACAATCATGACGGCGGTGAGCGTTTCGCCGAATATCGCTGCCGAAAGGCCCGCTGTCAGCGCGACTCCGAGCGCACCCCATATTGCGTAGGCGACGCCCAGAGGCACACCCGCGCGCAACACCCGGTCAAGAAACACGAACGAAGTGGCGTAGCCGACGGCGACCACGACGTACCAGCCCGGGTGACCGATTGCGGCCTTCATCGACAGCGAACCGGTCACCTCTGACAGGATCGCGCCGGCCAGCAGAATCCATTTCATCATCCGGAGGATTCCTTTCCAGCTGTCGCCACAGCGGTGTTGGGCGGCTGTAATCAAGCCGCAACAGTCACGTGTTGTCCAGTCAAACGACTGGAGCTGAGGGGCGGAGAACAGGACAATTACCACCATGGACGCCGAACCCCCAACCCCGGCCGCGCCGAAACCGCCGCGGGTGCACGTCACGCCCGAAGAATTGGACAGGTTCGGCGACGAGGATCTGATGCGGCGGGCGTCCAACGACGACTGGCTGCGCGACGAGGCACCACCACACCACCGCCCATAGCACGCCGCCCCGCTGGCCCTAATCGTTATCGTGACCTCCATGGAGGCACGTTCCCCGGACCAATCCGTCGAAAGCCCAAACTTCGTCAGCCGACGCCAACTGCTCCATTTCGCCGGCAGCGCGGGCCTAGCGATCACCGCCGGCGCCTGCTCACACAGGCCCATCGCGAACGCTTCACCAGATCCGAGCACCACCCCGAGTCCATCGGTCACCCCAGAAACCACGGCGGACTTACTGTGCCGAGATGCGTGGGGCGCCCAACCTGCCCGGTCCGGGGGGAGGGCCCACACCATCACCCGGATGACTCTGCACCACGAGGCCGTGGTTCTCGGCGACAACCGCAACGCCCCGGCCCACCTCCGCCAGGACCAGCACTACCACCAAGACAAGCTGGGATGGATCGACATCGCCTACCACGTCGGCGTCGACCGCAACGGCAACATTTATGAACTGCGGAGCACCAAGATTGCCGGCGACACCGCAACGGACTACGACACCACGGGCCATTTCCTTGTGCTCTGCGAAGGAGACTTCGATCAAGAGGTTGTGTCGGAGGGCCAGCTGCACGGAGCCGCCCTCGCGTTCGCATGGGCAGCCCAGAATTTTGCCGTGGCGACCGACACATTGGCGGGCCATCGGGACCTAGCCCAAACGTCATGCCCCGGTACAAACCTGTATGCCCACCTCTCCTCAGGTGACTTGAAACGTCGCATCAACGACCTGCTGGCCGCGGGCAGGGTCGACCTCCAGCCTTTTTGCGGACCCGACGCCGCGGCAAGAGTTGCGGCCATCGAAGCGGGCAATTGACCAGCGCTTCGGCTTACCTGCAGTTTTCGCTCCAACTCGTTCCGATTCAGTCCCGCTCGTTACCTGCGGTTTCGTTTTCGGGTCTTGACGGCGTCAAGAGCCCCTTTACCTAGGTCATCGTCAGGTGTCAGAGACGCTCAAACGCACGGACGTGAACTTGCGTCGCGCGATTCGCCAGCCGTCATCGGTACGAACCAACTCATCGTCGTAAATGCCGAGCGCGTTAATCCCTGACGCACCATCGACACTGATGATCCAGGCGTCGACGTAAGTGCGAGCGGTGGCTTGGTCACCATCGACGCTGATGACGTGGTTAGTCATACGGTGAAGAGTATGGCTGGCCTCGGCGTGGGAGGCCGTCTAAAATTCGGTGATCGCGTCGACGCCGTTGAACGATCCATAGTCGGCCAGATCCACCTGACAGTCATCGGTGAAGGCGGTACGAAACAGCGCCCAATCGCGACGGTCAATTCCGCTTGTGAAGCGGAGTAGGACCTGTGAGATGCCTTGCCAGTCATCACGTTCGCTCAAGCGCTGGTCCATGCAGTGCTCCATTTCGTCAGCGACACCGCACCCGACTGGTCAACGACGCAGGATCCGACGTAGTCGGCCTGTCAGGCGCTGATCTGATCGGGAGTGTTGGAGCGTTCCAGCATTCCCACCGCCGTCTCGCCATTAAATCTGTATCGCACCAACGCCTGCTGCAGTTGCAGCCCACCATTAATTTCGGGGGGCATGATCATGAACGTCGACATCATGGTTCGACCCTCGATTTCAAGGGTCTTGCCGGCAGCTTCGAGGACGAGTGAGACGTCCTCGTCGCTGGGCTGCAGCTTGTGCAGAAATGGCGCCTTGAGTACCCGGGCGCCGATGAGTTCGCCGTTTTCGACGATGTAGCCCTCGTTGTAGGTGGGCTTCCCGTCTTTGCGGGGCGGGTAGATTTGGAATCCGAATCCGAACCCGCTGGGGAACGAGGCGGCTTGCCACACATGGCCCCACAGCGACGCCAGGCGACGCACACCCTGGCGGCGGATCCGGTTGGCGCCGCCGTTGAGAGTGTGACTTTCGTTGCCAATGCTGATGGTCCCGGTGGCGCGGCAGAGTTGCTCGAAGCGCCAGGGGTAGCCGAT
>Ga0182014_10004357_pt1 | contig 16313 bp, 17 predicted proteins | sample 612S2DmetaG_FD_120489 | JGI IMG/M metagenome (GOLD analysis project Ga0182014, IMG submission 120489) | Permafrost microbial communities from Stordalen Mire, Sweden - 612S2D metaG | ecosystem: Environmental > Terrestrial > Soil > Wetlands > Permafrost | place: Sweden: Stordalen | collected... | reverse complement strand
GGGTTGGAAAAAGAGATACCTACGTAGAATATCTCTTTTAAAGGACTTAGCTGAGCGGGATATCTGGGCGCTTGGAATTCGATATGGAAGCGAGCCAAACGCGCGATTTATTGCGTCGCAAAGTGCGCGACCCTTCGGCTGCGCTCAGGGCAGGCTGCATCGCGCGGCTCGCCCAGATCCCTCGCGCGGCTCGGGATGACAATCAAATTCGGGCCGCTACGGGGCGTCTTTTTTGTTTTATCCCACTATTTTTATTATAGCTGATTGAATAGGGTAACTATGACATGATTTCAATAAATATATTTGGTTTAAGCTGAGGGAGTTGCGGGGAATTGGGTGGTTTGGGGGGCTTGACAAGATTTTGGGCGAGGGCAAAACGACGAGGAGGATCGGTTCTCAGTTCTCGGTTCTCGGTTCTCGGTTCTCGGTTCTCGGTTCTCGGTTCTCGGTTCTCGGTTCTCAGTTCTCGGTTCTCAGTTCTCGGTTCTCAGTTCTCAGTTCTCGGCCTAGAGGTCTTGGCCTTCGCCATAGGTCGGTTGCTGGGTCATTTTCGGCCACGACAGCGCGGTGCAGCCGGCAAGTCATATGGCCCTGACGTGCCATGGCTATCCCCCATCGTGCCATTGTCATGGGTGGGGAGATGCATCATCTTAGTAGTGCACACTCCATATTAGTAACGGCTGACGGAAGAAAGCGCGAGATGCTGGAGCAGACGACAAGACGGGAAGCGGGCACGACAAGGGTTGGCGCAGCTTACCAAAGTGATCGCAGCCGGTTGTACTTCGCGCTGGTGATCCTGCTGGTAGCGCTTGCCGTGGTTGTGGTAAAAGACCGCGACTTCTGGTTTGGCAATGCGGAGACGGCGGTTGCGGACGAGGCGACGCCGGAGTGGGTTCCGGGCCGGGTCGTGCAACTTCCAGCGGCTCCCGCTCCTGCTGCCAAAGCCAAGAAAGAGGTTGTCGCCGCCAAGAGTTCAACCGAGCCGGCGGCTGCGACGACTCCCGCTGTCGCAATCACGCGCGCGGTGCTTCCGCCGCTGGAAATCGAAGTGGTGGCGGGCAACAGCCATCGCACGGTCCATCTGAGCAGCAACGCGGTGAAAGTTGAAATGACGCCCGACTCGAGCTTGGGAGCGGCGGCTTCGACGGCAGTCGAGCAAGGTCCCGCCACTTCTGCAGCGGAGCGGGCGCCGATGCCTTTAGATGGAACCCAAGACAAGACGGCTACGGCTCAGGCCCAGGCGCGGCCACAGGCGATTGAGGCGTCGTATCCGTCTTATCCGTTGTTGGGCCGCCAAATGAAGGTGCAGGGCTCGGTGCTGCTGCAGGCGCTGATCGGCGCCGACGGCGTCATCCGGGATTTACGGGTGCTCAGCGGCCCCGCGATTCTGGCTTCGGCGGCCCGAGAAGCTGCCCGCCGCTGGCAATTCAAGCCCTATCTGCAGAACGGACGACCGGTTGAGACGCAGGCCCACATCACGGTGAACTTCACGATTAAGGTGCTGGACAATGGCGTGAAGGACCAGATGGACAGCGTGGTGGCATTATCACGGGGCGGAGAATAGTCAGCTCGCCTTTTTTGGACGACTTCCCGATCGGGAGATCGGGCCTTGCCTCAGACCTTCAACCAAACCACCGAAAGGTTGCGGCCGAGTTTGCGGAAATCAGAATCGCTGGTCACGAGGGTCGCCTTGTGCTCGATGGCGAGTGCGGCCGCGAAGCTGTCCACGTAGTAGAGCTTGTACTTTATCTTGACATCGGCAGCCTGGAATGCTCTCCGCGGCGTAGCGTCCAGAACCTCGATGGGTAATGGATTCACGGCATGCATCGACGTGAGCGCGTGATCAGGCCCGTACTCGCGAAGGATTGTGGCATAAACCTCGCCGTAATTCACCGCAGACATCAAGACCCGGGCACGTCCACGCATTGCATCCTTCAAGAGTTCGCTGACCTTGAGCGCTCCGGGTTTCCTCTGGAGAAAGGCGAACAGCGCGCTGGCATCGAACACGTAGGCTTTCATTTGTGGTCGCGCTTATCTTCTTCGCGATGCTCTCTCTCCCAGTTGCTCAGAAGATCCGGCCCGTTTGCCATGCAGCCCATTACGCGATCGATGTACTCCTCGGTCATGGGCTGAAGGACGATGCGGCCGAACTGGTCCTCCAGCAACCGGACCTTGGTGCCGGGCTCGATTCCATGCTTGCGTCGAAGCTCGACCGGAACTACAAGTTGGCCCTTGGACGTAAATGTAGCACATTTTTCTTTCATGGCTTACAGCGTATCATAAGTAAGAAAGCCATGATCAAGGTCATACCTATGATCCACGATGCGGAGCGATCGGTCCTGGCTCCGGGTATGACCGATTCTCGCCCTTGGACAACAACCAAAGCAGCAGCAACACGGCGAAGAGTGCGATCAGGAAAAAGAATATGCCGCCTTTGCGGTGCAGGTTTCCGTGCAGGAATCCAGGATCGACGCGGGTTCCAAGCATGGCGATGGTGAAGATTCGAAGGCCATTCTTGGCAATCGAAAGAGGAATGGCCACCAGGACGACGGCAGCTTTCCGCCAAAAGGAACGCAGAAACAGATGAGCCAGAACCATGCTGGTGACTACCAGCATGAGGCTTGAGCGCAAACTGCTGCACTCCTGGGCGACTTCGAGGGTCAGTCCGGGTATCGACAGGAGGATGCCATCTTGCGAAACCGGAATACCGACTGCCGAGAACAGCAGGCTGGCGGAGAGAGCGGAGCCTTGTTGCCAGATGGCCACGATTTTGTTTAACGCCAGCACGGGAATGGGAACCAACCAGAACAAGAAGCACAGAGGAAACAGAAACCGCCGAGCGACACGGGGACCAAAACAAAACACGAAGGACCCGATCCACCAGATGACAATTGCCAGCATCGCCACAGAAAGCCGGATGTCGCTGGGCAAGCCGGCGATCCAGCGGGCGCAGGCAGCGAGCAGAATCGCGATCGCCAACAGAGCTGAATCAGCGGCGGTCGGCTCGAACCCGCGCTGCTGGAACCCAGGCTGCAGTCCGGCCCGCTCGGTGAAGATCAAAGCCGCGGTTATGGGCAAGATTAGAAGCAGATGCGTGTACTCGTCGGAACCCAGGGCCAGGGCCAAAGTGCTGGACAGGGGGTGCCAGCCGATCACCAGCGAGATGGCGCATAGAAGAGCAAACCTTCTATACGCCGCTAGGCGCGTCGTGGTTTTTGCGGAAACAGCGAAAGGGATCAAGATGGGGCTCCGACCGGCGATGAGGTGCTTCGTATCGGACTGGAGGGCCAACCCGGCTGTAACCGGGGAAGATCGGGAGGAGGTGCTGCAAAGTTTTTCATGTGATCTAAATCACAGACCTCAATGTGAGAATAGCGGATACTCGGCAACCAGAGGTTGCATGTTATGCTTCAGCCCTCCCACATTATCGCCTATTTATTAGCTGCCGCTTTCGGCTCCGTCGGAGTCGTGGTCGTGCGCCGAGCCTTCAGGCCGAGTTGCCGGATTTGCCTGCACCGGGAATCCTGCCCAAACCGCGAAGGAGATCAGCCTTCGGAGGCAGTGAAATCAGCCTGCCTGGGCGGATGATAGCCTAGATTGCCGCGGAGCAGTTAGCAATCCTTAGCCCCGCGCATCCATCTCACGATTCGTGAGCAGGGTTTCGTGTTTCGTCAATCTTCCGTCAATCTTGAAGTCGAGGGATCAACGATTGGCTAGTGTCCGGATATCTCCCAACCCCAGCAACCTTTGGTCAGCAGTAGCCAGCGTTAGATCCAGGACCTGTGCGGTAGCCGCCAGAATGCGGTCGGCCGGATCTTGGTGTAAAGACAATTGCCTGGCGGCCAAAGCGATTTCGTGCGTGAGCGGAGCCTCATGGGTGCCGGCGGTCGCGCGCGCTAACCATTCCGCCAGATCACCATGCAAGCGGATTCTGCCCTTGAAGTTCAAGGTCAGCACTTCCCAGGTACTGATGGGCGAGAGCCAGAGTTGGTTGGCTTCGTTTTTCAATTCCTGCAAGAGCCTTCTCCCAAGACGCTTCGGATCCTGAACGACCCAGAGCCAGATATGGGTGTCGAGAAGCAGGTTCATTTGCGGAGCGCCTCCCACTCGCTCTCCTCGTTGGCGGGAGAAATAATATCGCCGAGGATTTCGATGGAGTCTTTCATCGAGCCGATCCACGCGGCTCGTCCTTGAACTGAGGAAGGAGGAATGACTTCTGCGATCGGTTTTCCAAACCGGGTTACGCGAATCGGCCTCTTTGTCTTACAAACCTGATCCAGCAGCGCCAGGCACTTGGCTTTGAATTCCGAGATGGCTACTTCTTGCATAAAGCTTCCCTATAGTCATATTATCGTACCATGGTCATTAATAATGGTCAATACTACAAATCCTAGTTCGAACTTACCGATGAACTGGGGGCTGCTAAAGGAATTCGAGCTGCAGCTCTGAAGCGCTATCGATCGTGCGAGAGTTACGGCACGGCTGAAGAGGTTGCGGAAAAAGTCGTCCAGGACGCGAAGAGCGCGCCTCAGGCGCCTAGACATTTTCAGCGACTAGCGGCCCGACTGAAGTCGGGCTCTTCCCACAAACCTGCGTGAATCAGAGTTTTCCGCAACCACTGAAGCGAATGCCCTGATACGAATCAAGTGCTTTTCAGCAGGCTGCGAGGCCGCGTCCTCAGGACACTGGGTTCGCTATATACAGACGCCGCGGCTTGAGGCAGGGGACTGTACGCCGCAATTCGAATTCGAACTGATGAAACCCGCGGCATCTATGCCGACAGGCTGAACTGAAGAACATGACTCGGCTGCGCGCAAGGTTGCGAGCGTGCTAGAGACAATCTCAACGAACGGGATTGGAGGTTCGGCTTGGCTGCGGACCGCGGCGGCAAGCGCCTCCAACTCGGCGCGATGGCCCTTGTCCTGGCGGAACGGCGAGCGGAATGTTTGTTTGTGGCCATGGCGCACGAGTTCCAGGCGGCGAAAATCTTCCAGCACGGCCACGGCGCCTCCGCCCAAGACTTCCAGTCGCTCCTTGGAATAGGTCCGGTCGCCATTGGCCAGATAACTGATCGTGCCTTGCGATCCATTGGCAAATCGCAGTGAGATGACGGCGTTGTCGTTGGAGGACGGATCGAGATTGGCCACTCTGCGGGCTTGCACTTCGATCGGCAAGGCGTCCGCGAAAAAAGTTAAGAGGTCGACGAAATGGCAAACTTCGCCGAGAATTCGTCCGCCGCCTTGTTCGGGATCGTTCACCCAGTGATCGCGCGAGAGGAAACCAGCGTTGATGCGGTAATGCATGGCCAAAGGTTCCTCAATCTGGCGGAGAAAAGCTTTCATCTTAACCGCCATGGGAGCGAATCGACGGTTGAAACCCACCATTAATATAAGATCACGGCGGGCAGAGATGCGGTTCGCGCAATTGCGGACAATTTCCGCCAACTCGGCTTCACGCAAGCAAAGTGGCTTCTCGCAGAAGACGTTCTTGCCGGCTGCAATCGCGGCCAGCGCCTGAGCCGCGTGCAGATGATGACGCGTGGCAATCACGACGGTGTTGATGTCTGGATCGTCGAGGATTCTCTGCTCCTCGGTTGCGCAGTAGCGGAAGCCGAACTTCTCCGCGGCATGACGGGCGTGCGAGCCGTTGGCGGCGCACACCCCGATGAGTTCGGCCTCGCGAAGTTGCTTGATCGCAGGGAGTAGCGTGCTCATGGCAAAACTGCCGGCACCCAGAACTCCGATCGCCATTGGCTTCCCGCTGGCAAGAGAGGGCGCAGTTCCCTTCCCGACGAGTTGGATTTCGTGCGTCTCTTCCGCCTGCTCCGGATAAGCGATCAATACGCCGAGGAATGAATGGCCCACCTTTCCGGTGATCAGATCGTACGCGCCCAGCGCGCGTTCGATGGGAAAGCGGTGAGTGATCAGCGATTTCACATCGAGCTTGCCTTCCGAGAGGAGTTGAAGGAAGGCTTCCATGTTTCGCGTTTCAGTCCAACGCACGTAGCCGATGGGATAGTCGCGGCCCTTCTGTTCATAGGCAGAATCGTAGCGGCCGGGTCCATAGGAACGCGAAATCCGGAAATCAAGCTCTTTTTCAAAGTAGAGCTTGCGTTGGATGTCCATGCCAACGGTTCCCACTGCGACCACGACGCCGCGATCGCGGGCTACTTCTCCCGCCAGGTCGACAGGTTCGCTGCTGGCGGTTTCCGCGGTAATCAGGACTGCGTCGGCGCCATGTCCGCCGGAGTGCCGCAGACACAAATCGCGCAGGCCGTCGCCGGAGACGCTGACACCATCCGCACCGAGGCGTAAGGCAAGGCCGGCGCGGTCAGGAGCAATATCCATTCCGAACACGCGGCAACCGGCTACTTTGAGAATCTGAACCGTCAACTGCCCGAGGAGCCCAAGCCCGATGACCGCGACCACGTCTCCCAGTTTCACCTCCGCCATGCGAATGCCGTGCAGAGCCACGGCGCCGAGAGTGGTGAAGGCCGCATCCTCAAAGCTGACGGCTGAGTCGGGGGGAATCCTGGCAGCCAGCAGACGAGGGATACAGGCAAATTCGGCGTGTACAGCGTAGCTCGCTCCGGCACAGGCAACCCGATCGCCCAAGCTGAGATCGGTCACGCCTTCCCCAACGCCCACGACTGTTCCGGAACTGCTGTAGCCCAAAGCATTGGGCTGATCGAGACGGCTGCGAACCGCAGCGACCGCGGAGAACACGCCATCCCGCCGGATTTTGTCGACTACTTCGCGAACCAGATCGGGGCGGGCTCTGGCTTTTTGCAGAAGGTTCTTGCCGGCGAATTCGCACGAGGCACGTTCGGTGCCGGCTGAAACCAGCGATGCCGCCATGCGCACCAGGACGCATCCGGGAAGCAGTTTGGGGGCAGGCACCTCGATCACCGCAATCTCGCCGGTGCGCGCTTGTTGCAGCACTTGTTTCATGCGGTACCCGCTTGGATTGAATCTTCAGTCATGGGCGCTAGTGGTTGATCGCTTGGTTGCCATCTTACTCGGAATCCGAGAGTGTTCCGGTGACACAGTAGGCACTGCCGGTATGTAGGGAAAAGCTACTGCAGTCTGAATCGCCAACCGGGCGCGGATGATGAAAGCGCCATCGCATCCTTTGTGTACCTTCGTGTGCCTTTGTGGTTCTAGCATTTGCACTTCATAAACCACAAAGGACACGAAGGTACACAAAGGAAGAACGCAACGGAATTGCACGCGACCGCCCGTCGCAACCATCGGCACCCTTAGCCAGGGGGACCATGGGCCGTCCCCATTCGGAATGGTTCCCGGCCTTAGCTCCGCGTGGATATTTACGGTCTGCTGGCGAGCTTTCAGTGACCTTCGTAATCTTCTCGAACCAACTTACACAATACACAATGAGAAGTTGATCGGTGGAAAGTCCGATTTGTCCACCAATCCGTGCGGGAACCTATTTCCGAAAGCTCGAAGGGTGAAAATCCCAAGCGACTAGAACTAGAAATGACAGGCAGTCTTTATGAAGTGTCGGATTATCGCGGTCCTCGGCACCCGGCCGGAAGCCATCAAACTGGCGCTGGTAATTCACGCCTTGCGCCAGCGCTCGCAAGAATTTGAGACCGCCGTGGTGCACACCGGTCAGCATCGAACGATGCTCGATCACGCTCTGCAATTCTTCAAAATCAAGCCGGACTTTGATTTGGATGTTATGCGTCCGAATCAGACGCTCAACTCGCTGACCGGGCGGGTATTGGACACGGTGGAAAATGCGTGCCGTCGCTTTGAGCCCAACATGGTGCTGGTGCAAGGCGACACCACCACTGCGTTTGCTTCCGCTCTGGCGGCTTACTACTGCAAGATTGCCGTGGGTCACATCGAGGCGGGCTTGCGGAGCCATGACCTTTACAATCCGTTTCCGGAAGAAGCCAACCGGCGGCTGGCTTCGGTGCTGACCGAGATTCACTTTGCGCCCACGGCGTTGGCGCGGGAAAACTTGCGAGCCGAGGGAGTGCCCGACGAGAAAATCGTGGTTACCGGCAACACTGTCATTGACACACTGCGTGCGCTTAGCGTGCTGCCGCATTCCTGGGAGAACACCCCGCTTGCGGGCATTCCGGACGACAATTCGCGGCTGGTGCTGGTAACTTCTCATCGGCGGGAATCCCTGGGGCTGGATCAGGAACATATGTGCATGGCGCTCAAGGATCTGGTCCAGATGCATCCCGACATTCGTATCGTTTATCCGGTCCACCTGAATCCCAACGTGCGCAGTACGGTGAATGCGCTGCTGCAGAACACGGACAGAATCCACCTGACCGAACCGCTCGACTACATCACCTTTGTCAGCCTGCTGCGGCGTTGCTTTCTGGTGCTGACCGATTCGGGCGGCATTCAAGAAGAGGCGCCCACATTCGGAAAGCCGGTGCTGGTGCTGCGCAAGCTCACCGAGCGTCCGGAGGCTTCGCAGTTTGGCATGGCAAAAATCATTGGGATGTCGCGTGAGGGCATTGTCAACGAGACCAGCCACCTGCTCAACGACGCGGAAGCGTATCAGGATATGTCCGAGGGCGAAAACCCATACGGTGACGGACACAGTTCGGAGCGGATTGTGGAGGCGGTGGCCCGCTGGTATCAGAAGAAGACTCCTCTGTTGGAAGCCGACAAACAGTTTAAGCTGGCGCCCCGGCCGCATCCCCGCCGCCGGAAAAGCGACGCCGAGGAAAACGCAGCAAAGGCGGCCGCGGCAGGCAAGGAGTGACCCCGCAGAGCCCGCGTTCCGGCTGTGGGGGCGCGCCATGATCTACGTTCTCTACGCTATTGTTTTCGTCATCTGCGTCTATACCGGCCGCCACTACTGGTTCACGCTGAATCGTCTTTTCGGTTTCCAAAGGCATCCTTACATCGACATTGACACCGCCGACTGGCCGCCGGTCAGCGTGCTGGTGGCTGCGCACAACGAGGAAAAGGTCATCGCGAACATCCTCGAGGCCTTGATGACGGTCAAATATCCGGCAGACAAAATGCTGGTGATTCCAGTGAACGACCGTTCTACCGACCGCACCCGCGAAATTATCGACAAGTTTGTGGCGGACTTTCCCGGACGCATTCAGCCGTTCCATCGCGTTGGGGGCAAAGGCGGCAAAGCGGCGGCGCTGAAAGACGCGATGGAATTGGTGGACACCGAGGTCATCCTGATTTTCGATGCGGATTACATCCCCGGTGCGGGCTTGATCAAGCAACTGGTGGCGCCGTTCTTCGATCTCGAAGTCGGTGGCGTGATGGGCCGGGTGGTGCCGATGAATGCGGGAACGAATTTGCTGACGCGTCTGCTGGATTTGGAACGGTCCGGCGGCTATCAGGTGGATCAGCAGGCGCGGATGAACCTCCGCCTCGTGCCCCAACATGGCGGCACGGTGGCCGGAGTGAGGTTGAGCGCGCTGCGGGAGATTGGGGGATGGAACGAAAATTCGCTGACCGAAGACACCGATCTGACTTATCGCCTGCTGTTGAACGGCTGGAAAACCGTGTACCAGAACCGGTCGGAGTGCTACGAGGAAGTCCCCGAAGTCTGGCCGGTTCGCATCAAGCAGATCATGCGCTGGGCCAAGGGACATAACCAGGCGATGATGACCTACGGCCTGCGCCTGTTGCTGGGAAAACATCGCGCCACCCTGCGGGAACGGATTGATGGCACATTGCTGCTGGGAGTGTACGCCATGGCGCCGATCACGCTGGTCGGCTGGGCGCTCGCGCTAGGTGTGTTCTACCAGGGTGTAGCTCCGCTGCATGGGGTGATCGCCCTGCTCTCGTTGACCGCCTACGCCGCGCTGGGCAATCTTGCTGCATTCTTCGAGATAGCGGCGGCCGCGCGGTTGGATGGGACGCGCAAACGAATCTCGCTGTTGCCGTTCCTCATTCTGGGATTCGGGGTGAGCATTTTTTCGGTCTCCCGCGCTGCGGTATCGCAAGTAAGCGATCTGGTGACCGGAGCTGAGTTTCATTGGGATAAAACCGAGCGCTTCCGGAAGGTTCTGTGAATCCTATTCTCGCAGTCGGCGCCCTGGTTTTTATGGTCAGCCTGATGTTCCTGCTGCCTCTGATCCCCGGACTGGTGGAATTGCGCCGCAAGTCGGATGCGCTGCCGCTGCAGGTGGTTCAGCAGAATGCGGGAGAGATCCGCCATTTTGCCATTGGCTTTCGGGAATATATCAAAGGCCTTGAGCTGACCATGCAGCGCTGCGTGGCCGATGGGACCTCGGCCACGGGCACTCTACCGGACGGCGAGGAATACGTGGTTCTAGGCCGGATCGACGAACCGCTGGTGCTCGCGCTCGAGCAGCGAGATGCAACCCATCCGGTAGTGATGGCGGCTGGCACCGACCTCACCTTGCCTCCGGACGCTACGTTTTCGAAAGACATCTATGCGGGCGGCCAGTTCATTGGCGGAGACAAGAACATTTACCGGGCGATCCTGGGAGAAAGAAATGTTTCCCTGGGCAATTCAAGCCGGGTTTTGCGTTGGGTTCATGCCGTGGGAGAGTTCTCTGCCGGCCTCGGCTGCAGGCTTTTCGGGCGCGTCTCCTCGGACTCGCTCATACGCCTGCAGGCCGATTGCAGTTTCTTGCGGCTGAACGCTCCCCGCATCGAGATTGGGCAGGCATCCAGCAACGCCGATGCGACGGCGCCGAGCTTGAACAACCCGGCAAACGCGGTCTCGGGGATGTCCCGTCGTTTCCTGCACGACGATGACTTCGAGATTAAGGCAGGCCAAGTCATCACCAGCAACATCGTTATCAGAGGCCAACTGCACATTCGCTCTGGGGCGCGGGTTTGCGGCAGCGTGAAGAGCGTTAAGGACATGGTGCTCGAGGACGGGGTCGCGGTGGAAGGCAGCCTGATCAGCGCAAGAAAGATGCGCATTGGCCGGCACTGCGCCATTCATGGACCGGTGGTTGCCGAACGCGAACTGGCCATTGCAAGCGGAGTTCGATGCGGGACCCTGGAACTTCCGACCACGGTCAGCGCGCCACGGATCGAGGTCGAGGAGGGTGTAGTCGTGTTTGGTACATTGTGGGCCCGCGAACATGGCCAGGTGGTGGCCAGCCAATGAAGCATCGCCGAACCATTGTCGCAACCGGCAGCGTAATTCTTCTGCTCCTGATCGCATGGTCCTGGGCGACGCACGACCGCTTTCGCTCCACTGCCGACCGACTGCTCCTGTTGGTGCCCGACGGCATCAGCTTCTCCAATCCGAAAGTAACCATGTGGCTGGACGCGGGCAGCGAAGAAGGACTTCATGTCGTCCCGGTGCATGACTCCGAATTCCTCCGTCCTTTGTGGGGAGAGTCCAAGTGTGCGGGAGTGATTTTGCCCGATTCCATCCACCAGCAGGCCAGCGATCTGTTCATCGCGACGCTGCACCACTATGTAGCCGACGGCGGAAAACTCATGCTGGTCTACGATGCCGGCACGTTCTCGCTGAATGGCGCTTATGCAGCCGGACGTTCCCGGCTTTCGGACCTGGCGGGTGTGGATTACGCGCTCTACGACCAGCTTGGAGATAAAACGATTCAATGGAGCGCAGTCACCAGCACCAATGCGATTGTCAGTCAGATGGAAATACCTCCGGGAAAGTATTATCCCTTTCACGCGGAAACCAGCGCCTCCGCCGTGAAGGATGGCTCACCCATTACTTCCGGTGACACCTTCGACGTGGAACTGAGGCGCTACAAGTATGGGGATCTGCAATATCCCAGCTTCGTTACTTCGGGCAACTATGCGGGCGAGACTTTATTTCACTCCAGCAATGGACTCGTGGCCGGCCAAAAGTCCTATCAAAAAGGTTCCGTCTTATTCGTGAACCTGCCTCTCGGATATCTGAAAGGCAGCACCGACGGGTTGCTGCTGCACGCCTTTCTAAAGTATTTCGCGGGGCATGCGCTGTCTTTGCCCTATTTAATGCCGGTGCCGGACGGAGTCGGAGGGTTGGTGCTGAACTGGCACATCGATTCCAATGCCGCCATCAAGCCGCTGCAGGAGATGAGTTCGTGGACCTTGCTGCAACAGGGACCGTATTCGATTCACATTACGGCCGGGCCTGACGCCGGGAAGCTGGGCGATAGAAAGGGTTTTGACGTTGACCACAACCGCGTCAGCCAGGATCTGATCCGCAAATACATGGGCCTCGGTTATGAAATTGGCAGCCACGGCGGCTGGATTCACGATTACTTTTCCGCTCACGTCGAAACCGACAATCCGAAAGACCTCGAACAGTTTCTGGCGCTCAACAAGGCCTCGCTGGAGAGAGTTACCGGGAAACCGGTTGAAGAGTACTCCGCGCCCAATGGCAATCAGCCGCCCTGGGTTACGCACTGGCTGGAGGCTCACGGCTTTGTCGCCTATTACTTCACGGGCGATACCGGGATGGGGCCCACGCAGGGTTATCGCAACGGCGAGCGTGAAGCCCGCAACGTCTGGGCTTTTCCAATCCTGCATCTGGATCGGGCCGCGGGTTTCGAGGAAATGAGCACGGAAGGGTATTCCAACTCCGAAATCGAGCGCTGGCTGACAGCCATCACGGACTTTACGACAGATCAACGGTCGGTAAGGCTGGTCTACTTCCATCCACCGGGAATTCTGCAGTATCACGACTTGGTAAATCGCTGGGTGGAACAAACCGGCCGCCTGAAAGCGCAGGGCCGATTCCGCTGGTACACCATGACCGAGTTAGCCGAATTTCTGAATTCTCGCAAGCAGGTGAAATGGAAAATGTCGGACAACGACGGCCTGATCACGGTCGAAGCAACTCATCCGCAGAGTCTTGATCATCAGACCTGGAGGATTTCAGCCAGCAGGTTTGCGCAGCCGAAAATCCTCGAAGGCTCCGCCAAAGTAGTCCGCGATAACGACGCCTGGATGATCATTGCGGGAGACGGGAAAGGTCTGCGGTTTGAGACCGGGACGCTGGCCAGATGACGATCACTCACCCGCTACGGCATCGTTTTGCGGCAGCGCTCCTGCTCTTGAGCCTGGCCATGGCTGCGAGCGCGCGGGCCCAGGACAGTGCGGTTTCAGCCAGTTCTGCGTTGGGCATTTCTGCGTTGGCCAATGCTGCTTCTCCCGATCAAGAGCAAACCTCTCCGCAGCAGCCTGGGGCTGATGTCCCTCCGCAACCCGGACCGAAGCAGTTGAGCAACTATGTGGAAGCGGGCGGTGACTATCAGGCGTTGACCAACGGCTTTGGCCACTGGGTCGGTGGGTACTCGCGCGGTGTACTGACTGAGGGCAACAACATCTGGAATGCCGAGGTGAACGGTCAACACGAATTCGGAGACGCTGGCGTATACCTGGCGGCTGGCGATACTTATAACTTCAATCCTGACTGGTACGGTTCGCTGACAGTGGGTTCCAGTGTCGGCGGCTTTTTCTGGCCGCGCTTCCGAGCCGATGGATTCATCAATAAGAAGTGGCTGGCTCGCAAGCAATTGATCACCACTTTCGGTTTCGGTTACTACGCTGCCAAGGACGTCCACCGCGATCACAGTTTCTTCGTGGGCAGCACTTACTACTTCATGAAGCCCTGGATTGTTGAGGAAGGCATTCGCTTCAACGTCAGCAATCCGGGATCGGTCTTCTCGCCGGCGGCTTTTGTGGCCGTGACCCAGGGACGAAATCTGCGGCACTACCTTACCCTTCGTGCTGGCGTTGGCAAGGAAGCGTATCAACTCATTGGGCCAACTGTGGCCCTTACCGATTTCAAAAGTCAGACCTTCACCGTGACCTGGAGACAGTGGGTGGGCAAAAACTGGGGCGTAAATCTGGTGGGGGACTATTACCACAGCCCCTTCTACCAGAGAGGCGGAACTAGCATTGGATTCTTCCGGGAGTTTTGAGCGCCACGAGAAATCTGCCAGGGGACTTGATGTCACGAAGCTGGCAGACCCTGTCCGTACCCGCGGACATCGGGGCGGTGTCATCCCCATGCATCGCGCGCTGGCTCACTTCCGCCTGGGTCCCATGAACCTGGTTATCGCCATCTTTCTTTTTTTGTTCTTCTCGGCCATCTGGCTGCTTTTGCTGCCGAAGGTTTGCCAATTCTGGAATCGTATTCTGGTGCTTGGAATTCAAGTCTTACCCTTGCGCGCCGAAATCGGTTTGGCCGAGCATCATCTGACGCCTTTCCTCCGCTTCGACATTCCCTACCTGCGCATGGAGCCGGTGCTGCCCAACGTTCAAACCTGGGGGCTCACCTGCTTGCTTACGTTAGCCCTGTTCGCCGCCAGCTTTTTTCTGCCCAGCAAGCTGATCCCCGTGACCTACTTGTTGCGTGGAATTTTGTTAGTCCCGGCGACGGCGCTTTTGTATTTCGCGCTTCTGCCGGCGCGTTTTCCCCACACTCCGGACAGTTATATGCAGGGACTCGTCACCGCCGGGATCGCGTTGATTTCCACCGTGCCGCTGTTATTCGGATTGACTTATTACATCTTCGACTTCGGTTTGCTGAAGAAGGCCTTCCTCACCGCCATCACCATGACTCACCTGGCCTTGTTTCTACCCCTGCAAGTCCTGCTGCAAGCGTTGTTTCTGCAGAAAACGGTTCTCTTCATGCCCATGCTCTACATTATCTTCGGCATGCCTGTAAACATCCTGATCATTGTCGCGTTCTACTCGTGGGGCATGACTTGGTTGTTCCGCTCGGCCGGGGAAATTTGATAGCGGCCGCCATAACTCACCAAGAACAACATTGGAAGTAAATCTGCCCGCGCCCGTGGCTGATCACGAAGCTTGGGACTCATGAAGATCAAGCCGAAGTTGTCGAAGTTTGGTCGCCTTCTCGGGGTCAATGCCGGGCTGCAGATCGGTTTCTTCCAGGAAGTAGCGCCAGCCGGCGTTTCGGTCTTCCGGGCTCTGTCCCCATTCGAAATCGTGGAGGGCTCTTTGCCCGTTCTCGGCGCCTCTGACGACGGCCATGACCCCACCAGACTTGTAGTTCTTCTCGTTAAACCGAATGATCGCGAATGAATGGCCGGCATTGTTTGTCATTTTTGATTTCCCCGTGGAAGATTCCGACGGCCAGCATGTGGTCATCGAACAACGCGATAACTCATCGAGTCAAAGGGCGCTCGTCGAAAAACCTTGCGCCAAAACTCTTCGCCGAAACAATACTTTCTCCCAGAGATTTCGTAAATGGCCTGTTGGTGTGATCGCATAGCACAGGCGTGGTGAGCCTGCGGCTTTCCGGGACAGGGCAGTCGGTGGGAAACCGTTTAAACAGGTCCGGCGTTCGCAACCAGCTTACTTGGGCGGGCGTTTCCGGGGAGCTTCTTCCAAAGTTGCAACTGTGTCACGGCTGCATCCACCAAACCGATGAGCGCAGCCTCCACGTCAGGAGATAAAGATGTTCCCCAACCCGTGTTTGCGGGCTGTACGCCGAGCACGACAATATCCTGAGGTTGGGTCGACACCAAGGCTAGAGCCGCAATCAGATCGGCAACGCCCAACTGATGAACACTCCATCCGGTCGATGCGTCGAGCAAATCTCTCGCCGTCATCCGAGTGAGAGTTCCGGGAGCTCCACCGGAGTTCACGGCATCGAGGAACAGCACGCGAGATGCGTCCGAAGAATACGGAAGTAGTTCGAGGCCGATGGTGCCGCCGTCGAGAATCGTCACCCCCGCGGGCACTCTCGGGTCACCCTGCAGCAATCGTGCAGCATGCACGCCGACGCCGTCATCCGACAGGATCGTGTTGCCAACCCCTATCACCACCGTATCTGAAGAAAGCAACTCGCCCATTGCGGCCTCTTCCATTCCGTTCGTCTCCGCGCTGCCTGCTTCGTGTTGCAACGGCAGCTTCGGCTCAGGTCTCGACACGGGCGTGAGTTCGGCCATGAACATCGACTACGTGGACGGCACAAGCCAAACACGGATCGAAGGAGTGGATGGTGCGAAGAAGTTCAAGTGGGCGCTCTGGATCCGCGACCGGCGTCTTAATGAGCGCGGCTTCGTACGCGCCGCGCTGACCCTGGGCGTCTCGCGGGCCTGCATTCCACGTGGAGGGCACCACCGCCTGGTAATTTTTGATCGCTTGATTTTCGATCTCCACCCAGTGTCCCAGAGACCCGCGCGGTGCCTCAAAGAACCCGAATCCTCGGGCAGTGTCGGGCCAGGATTTCGGGTCCCAGTTTTGCCCGTTGTGAATCAGCAGGTTTCCTGTCGCCAAATTGTTTCCCAGCTCTTCGATCCATCCAACCAGGTGATTGGCGAGCAACTGGGTTTCGAGGGCGCGCGCCGCGATCCGGCCAAGGGTCGAAAACAGAACAGT
>Ga0182014_10004356_pt1 | contig 16314 bp, 12 predicted proteins | sample 612S2DmetaG_FD_120489 | JGI IMG/M metagenome (GOLD analysis project Ga0182014, IMG submission 120489) | Permafrost microbial communities from Stordalen Mire, Sweden - 612S2D metaG | ecosystem: Environmental > Terrestrial > Soil > Wetlands > Permafrost | place: Sweden: Stordalen | collected... | reverse complement strand
GTCGCAGTAGAGCTGGTTGATGCGTTCGTCCACGCCCTCGTAGCGGCCGCAGATCAGCACAATCCGGTCGAGTCCGGCCAGTTCGCGGGCAACAACCTGGGTGAAGGGACGGCCCTGCGCCGAGAGCAGGATGACGCGTGTACGCGATTCCTCCGGGGCTAAAGCCCTGACTATGGTTTGCTGCAATGATGGCACGACTGAAGTCGTGCCCTGACGCGGCTGGCAGGCTGGAGCTTTGCCGGCCGCTGAAGGATCAATGTCCGAGTCAGAATGCACTTTGTCAGAAAGCCCTGTACAAGAATGCTCTGTATCAGAATGCCCTGTATAAGAATGCTCTGTGTCAGGGCACGACTTCAGTCGTGCCGAAATAGCCCCATCATCGGCGGGGGCTTTAGCCCTTGAGGAAGGCTGCTGCTTCTTCCTGGGTTCGATCCCCAGCGAGGCCAGCGCCTCGGCAAGCGGCTCGGGCTTCAGAACCATGCCCTCGCCGCCGCCGAATGGCCGATCGTCCACGGTGCGGTGCCGGTCATGCGTAGACTCGCGCAGATCGTGAATGCCCACCTCGACCAGATCCTCGGCCAGCGCGCGGCGTAAAATCCCGTGCTCGAAGATGCTTGCGAAGAAGCCGGGAAAGATGGTGACAATCTCGAATCGCATACTCATCGATGATATAGGGCCAGGGGAATGTGTTCTAATGTTGGCCAACCGCCATGGCTGACTTGGATGCACTGCTAAACCGCTGGCAAGAGGCCGGCGTCCTGGATGCGGAGGCCGCGCACCGCATCCGCGCCTTCGAACTCGATCTGAAACGCCCCACCGGTCTGCGCTGGCTTGGGATCGTTGCGCTGGTTCTCGGAGCCATCCTGCTGGCCTGTGGCGTGGTGCTCTTCGTCAGTGCCCACTGGGACGATATTGGACCCGGTCTCCGCTTTGCTTTGGTCGTCGCCATGGTCGCCGTCTTCCACCTGTGCGGGGCGTGGACGCGCGAGCACTTTCACGGGCTGTCAACCGCGCTGCACGCTGTGGGAACGGTCTCCACGGGCGCGGCCATTGCGCTAGTGGGGCAGATCTTCAATATCCAGGAGCATTGGCCAGCGGCAGTTCTACTTTGGGCCATTGCAGCGCTGGCCGGCTGGATTCTGCTCCAGGACGAGGCGCAGCAGATTCTCGCCCTGCTTCTGTTCCCGGCGTGGATTCTTTCGGAGTTTTCATTTGCCGCCGAAGGTCACATCGGCGAAAGCGTCTATGTCGGCCGCTTTCTGATCGTCTGGGCGGTCCTGTATCTGACTTTCTTTCTCGGCTCAAAGCACAAAGTTATCCAAGGCGTTCTATTTGCTGTCGCGGCTGTCGCCGTGCTGGTTGGAATCATCTTCCTGCTGGAAGGTTGGCCTTCCTGGGGGCAACAGACTTATTTGCCCTTCGGGACTCGCGTCTGGGGCTGGATTGACATTGCCGTGGTGCCGCTCTGCATTGCTCTCATCCGGCTGCGCAAGAGCATGGTTCCCGTAGCTATTGCCATCGTTTTTTCGATTGACCTGCCATGGTGTCAGCGAATCTGGACGGAACACTTCGACTACCGCGCCATCCACTCCTCATATGTCCGCAACGAGCCCAACTTCGCCGCCCATGCCCTGGTTGCCGCCTTCGCCATCTTCATCATCTGGTGGGGCGTGCGGCAGGCCAGCAGGGCGCTGGTCAACCTGGGCATCGTCGGCTTTGCCATTGCGGTGGGTTGGTTCTACTTCAGCGACATCTACGACAAGGTGGGTCGCTCGCTGGGCCTCATCGGCCTGGGCATTCTCTTTCTGGCCGGCGGGTGGGCGCTCGAAAAAGCGCGCCGCCGCCTGATCGACCGCATGGGCCAAACCAATCCTTCCACGCTGGAGGCCAAATGAAGCTCTCCAAAGCATCCATCGCTCTGCTTCTGATTCAGTTGGCGCTGGTCTCCTCCATCGCCGCCAAGTATCTCTACCAGCGCTGGCGTTGCCCGCGGATCTGGACGCGCACCATGTCTTACGACCCTGAATCGCCGATGCGCGGCCGCTACCTGAGCGTGCAACTGATTGTGGACGGCTGCCTGAGCACGCTCCCCTCGGCGAAGGAGGCCGCGATGCCGAGGAACCTGGACGGCCTGCCGGTGGGCAGCAGGTTCTCAATCAACGCACCTGGCGTGGTTTCGTTCCCGGCGACGCTCAAGGTGGAGGGCAAGAAGCTGGTTGCCATCCGCATTCCCGAGGGCGACAGCCAGGCTCGCGGCCGGATGGTCTCAGCCCAGCCCGGTTCGTTATGCGAGAACCTTCGCCTCGATGTTCCGGTCGACTTCTATATCGCCGAGCACGCCGCCAGCCCGGTGCCGGTCAAGCCCGGCCAGGAGTTGTGGATTGAGGTGACGGTCCCGCCGAAGGGTCCGCCCCGGCCCATTCAACTGGCGCTGAAAGACAACGGCGCATGGAAGCCGCTGGGGCTCAACTAACAACTCCGTGATCGAGAGGAGAAGGATGACTGCGCAATCCGATCTGCTTTCCCGCACCAAGCCATTGGCCGATCCGGTGCGCGTGATAATCATTCTTATAGTCGTGGGAGGAGCAGCTTTCGCCGCCGTTCAGGTCGCGGCCATCTTGGTGGTGGCCGCCGTCGCCTCCCAGCGAGCACAAGCCATGGCGGCCCAGCACCAATCCGCCGACGCCGTGCGTGCCATGGGCGGCATGGCGTTCACGGCAGGCATCGAGGGCATTCTTATCGCCTTAGGCCTTGGTGCGGCACTGCTGAGTTTTGCCTTCCTTACCGGGGTGTGGGGCAAGCCGAATGCCATCTATTTGCGCGCCTTCAGAACCGACAAAGCCACCGCGAAGCTACGTGACGAGCTAGTCGCGATCCTCGGGCCCGGCTTTCGCCTCTCCGGCATCCGGCCGCCCACCAAGAAGACATCGATGTTTTTCCGCTTTCTGGCGCCCGGCCTCGTGGCCCTCCGCTATGCCGGCAGCAAATTCATGGAGCTCGAGGCGGGCGACGACTGGATGGCGCGCCTTTGGAAGACCTATCAAAATACGCGCCTTGTTTTCATCGACGTGCGCGACATCACCGTTCACGTTCACAACGAGATTCAGATGACCCTGGAGACGATGGGCATCGAGCGGTGCATTTTTGTCGTAGATTCCTCGAAGACAGTCGAGCAATGGCGCGAGACGATCGCGGCGATCGCCGGACCGGATCAGGATCCGGCGCGCTTCCAACTCCTCAATGCCGACCCGGAGCGCATCAAGAACAGGCAATTGCACGCCGACCTGAAAACCATCCTCAAGTCGCTGCCTCCGGGAGTGTTCGGCGAAATCGATCGCGGGCGTCAGTTCATCCTGGAGCACGTGAGCGAAGAGCAGCTGAGAATGAGCCGGCGGACCTCGCCGATGGTGGTCCTGACCTCCGCGGCCGGGCTTGTGCTGTCGGTATCTCTCGGCTTGCTTCCGCAGAAGCTGCAGATCGTGCTTCTGCCCATTGCCCTGCTCACAATGCTATTCGTCGTCAGGGCCTTCTTCCGGGCGATCGGCCGCATCTGGCGCCTGGCGCGCGCCGGCCATCGCGGGGCTGCGGTAAAGGATTCGTTTTTGCTGGCTGTTCCGTTGTTGCCCCTCTTTGCGGTCCTCCTGCTGATCCTGATCGCGATTCCGACTCTTGCGAGGGCTAGGCAGACAGCGGAGGGGCAGTCGGCGATCAACTCGCTGCAAACGATCAAGGCGGCCGAGCTTCAATACAGCGCAGCTTATCCAGAACAGGGATACGCGTGTCGGCTCTCGGCGCTTGCGGGCAACCCGCAGAACGGCACGCCCACGGCCGATGCAGCCGGACTTATCCAGGACGATCTGGCTTCAGGCAGAAAATCCGGCTATCTGTTCACCTTTGTCGACTGTAGCCGCGCAACGATTCAGGGTCATCAGACAGTGACGGATTTTCGCATCGTGGCCACGCCGGATGAAGGCCTGGGCAGCGGCAGGCGCGGATTCTGCATGGATGCAAGTGGGAATATCCTCGTTGATCCCAACGGCGGAACGAGCTGCACTGAACCACTGCAGTAGGCGATCCGGTTCTTCGGACTCATCGGCTCTCTAATCTTTCAGCCTCTCCGGCAATGCGTTTAAGCCGACCAACCCCTCCGGCAGGGCCATCTCAACGCGTTTGCCGGCCAGATCTATGCCGCGCAGGTAGCTTTTTGCAAAGGGAATGAGGACTTCGCCGGCCGCTCCGTGCACCACCAGCAGAGCCACCGGCCCCGCCGTGCGATCCACTTCCCCAATTTCGCCCACTGTCACCGGCGCTTTGCCGGCCACGTCAACCAGCGTGCAACCGATCAGGTCGGCAACATAGACCTCGTCCTCGCCAAGCGGGGCGCGCTCAGCCAGTGGAATTGCCACGATCAGCCCGGCCAGGGTTTCTGCGGCAGAGATGGAATCCACCCCGGCAAAGTGCAGCACCACGCCGCCCTTGTGCAGCCAGTGGTTGATTAGCTCAACCTCGCGCGGGCAAGCTACAGGCGCGGCCTCGGCCAACAGCCAAAGCCACTGGCGCTCGGCGAATTTTTCGGGGAAGTCGGTAAGAATCTCGGCGAAGACCTCGCCTTTGCGTCCCTGCGGTCGACGAATGCGGGCCAGCCAGACCCACGATTCAGATTCCTCGGGTGCGGTCATGTGTGCCTCAGGCGTGGGATAGAGGTAACGTTAAAGCATGCTCCGGGTGGAAATTTCGGACCGTCCCTACGGGACAATGAGGCCAATATTGACGCTCACTCAGGACGGCGTTGCGCTTGTCCTGGGCTAGTGTCAATACTCCCTCCGAGAGAAAAACGCAGGCGGTTTTATCTCCCCTGAGTCGACTGCGCCGATGGACGATCGACGCAGGGCTGATTCTTGAGATACGCGTTACTCGTCTTCTTCCAGGATGTCGAGTGTGTAGCGGTGATGGAGCTTCATGCTGACGGCGCCCAGAATGGTGCGTACGGAGCGTGCGGTGCGCCCCTGTTTGCCGATCACCTTGCCCACGTCCTGCGGCGCAACACTTAGCTCGAGAATCGTGCTGTCGCCCCGATCCACGGACTCCACCTCGACGGCTTCAGGCTCATCCACAAGTGCCCGCGCAATCTCGCGGATCAACTCGGCGGCTGACGTCTGTGCGACTGTATCTTGCTGGGTCATACGCGTGCCTCTGACCAGGTGGTTCTTGAATACACGGCCCGAAAAAGCTGATTAACTTTGTGCGCCGAATACTATCAGCCCGGACCCGCCGCCGTCAGCAAGCGCGTGCGAACCGGCACCGGCGCGCAGAGATCGAGCAGCGCGGGGATCAGGCCGCGGCCGATTCCTCAGCCGGAGCCGGGGCCGGGTTCTTGGCCACCAGCTTTGCCACTATGGGCGACAGTTCCGCGCCCACGCCGCGCCAGTAGGCGACGCGCGCGTGCTTCAGGTCGACCGTTGCCGGGCTGGTGCGGGGGTTGTAGGTGCCGACGACCTCGATCGAACGGCCATTGCGGGCGCGGTCCTTCTCAATGACCACGATGCGGTAGTAGGGCTGCTTGCGGGCGCCAACGCGCGCCAAACGAATCATCACCACGGCGATACGGTTCCTTTCATACTCCAGTGCTCTGTTGCGGTCTTTAGGGGTTTTCCGGCCGGCGGAAGCTTCACTCACGCGCCTGGCCGAATCGACGGCCAGACAGGAGCGCCCAGCCTCACAAGACTCAACGTCTAAGTATCGCCGAAAGCGGCGCTTTCGAGCAAGTTTTGAACCAGAGACATTGCGCTAGACTGGGAACAAGATCGAAAGAGGAATGTGCAATGAGCGAATTGAATCCCTACGACTGCTTTCTCGACGGCCGGCCGCTGGAGGCAATCCTGGCCGCGACTCCCGGTGCGCTTGGCTACGTGATTGACGTCCTCGGCGCGGAGAGTTCCGCTATTCCGCCGGCTCCCGGCAAGTGGAGCGCTGCGGAAATTGCCTGCCACCTGGCCGACGCTGAGCTGGTCTTCGCGTTCCGCTTGCGCCAGACGCTGGCCGAGGATGCGCCCACGATCCAGCCCTTCGATCAGGACAAGTGGGCGGCGACCTATCACGGCATCTCCCCCAGCCAGGCGGTTGAGGTCTTCACCGCGTTGCGCGGGTGGAATCTGCGCCTGATTCGCGCCGTTCTGCCTGATGCGGCGGACCGCCCGGTCACCCACCCCGAGCGCGGGACCATGACGTTTATGACCCTGGTTGAGACCATGGCAGGTCACGACCTGAACCACCTGGGGCAGTTGCAGAGGTTGGTTGAGGCACAGCCGGTAGCCTGATCGATGGGGTCGCGCGTCTCTTGAGTTTTCTGTTACAAGCCGGTTCGCTCTCCTGTAGAATGAGCGGCATGAAGGGTAATCCGAAGGTCATCGAGCAGCTGAATCGTGCGCTCCGCGAGGAGCTCACCGCCATCAACCAATACTTTGTTCACGCCGAAATGTGCGAAAACTGGGGATACGATCGACTTGCCAAATACATCAAGAAACAGTCCATCGGCGAGATGAAGCACGCCGAGTCGATCATGGAACGTATCTTGTTTCTGGATGGCACGCCGAGTATGGAACCGCTGGCCCTTTCGATCGGCGGCAACGTCAAGAACATGATCCAGGCCGACCTGAAACTGGAGATCGACGCCGTGGCCATGTACAACGAGGCCGTTCGCATCGCCTTTGAGGAAAAGGACAACGGCTCGCGCGATCTTTTCGTCGCTCTGCTCAAGGACGAGGAAGAGCACGTGGACTGGCTCGAAGCCCAGGCGCATCAGATCGCGGAACTCGGCTATGAGCGTTATTTGACCACCCAGACAAGCGAAGACTAGGTCTTTGACCGCATGAAGTTGTACCAATGTGGGTGCCCCATCCATTCCGCAGCTTCACCGCGGAATGGGTGGGAAGGCACAAAATCACACGGTCAAGAACCTAGCAGCTTCAAGGCTTACAAGCGGAGGCGCATTCGGAAGAGTCCGAACGCGCGAGGGTTCGTGTGCCAAAGAGAGCAATGACCCGAGATGATCTGAAAAGCCACTTGCGAAATTACTTTCAGGCTGCGATATGTGTCAGGGCACGACTTCAGTCGTGCCGCCAGTGGCTCTATCTGGATTCCGGCTTTAGCCGCTGCGGAATTGCAAATAGCTGATAATAAAAGATGCATGGGCTAAAGCCCATCCTCTTTTTGCTGATCTTCCGGCACGACTAAAGTCGTGCCCTGACACTTCTTGCAATTCCTAGGTAATTTTACAAGTGACTCTGGAGCATTTCATTGCGAGCGCAGGAACCATTTTCGACTCGCCGGTGTCCAAGGGGATAGCATCCCTTTGTTGATCCCGAGGAGGTTTCATGCGCCGGATTCTAGCCGGATTCTTTCTTGCCGCCTTCACGCTGACCCTGGCCGCGCAATCCGCAGCCGGGCCTACAGCCAAGTCCAAAGCGCCCGCGCCGGCTGCCGGGGCGGCAGCGGCGGGGCAGCCTCTGCCATCCACCATCAAGGATCTGCCAGTGCGCAAGGTCGTGCTCTACAAGAACGGCGTGGGCTACTTTGAGCACGCCGGCACGGTCAGCGGCAACCAGCGCGTGGCCATCGACTTCACCTCGCCGCAGTTGAACGACGTCTTGCAGTCGCTCACCGTCCTCGACGAGGGCGGCGGGCGGATCGGCGGGGTCAACTACAACTCCACCACGCCGCTGGCCGAGCAGCTCAAGTCGCTCTCGCTGGGCATGAGCGACGACCCCACCTCCACCGATCTCTTCCAGGCGCTGCGCGGGCAGCGGGTCGAGGTGCTGGGCGGGCCGGGCGGCCCAATCACGGGCCGGCTGCTCTCCATCGAGTCGCGCACGGAGAAGTCCGGCACGGGCGACAGCACCGTGGACAAGTTCTATCTGACGATCGTCGCCAGCTCCGGCGCGGCGCGGGTGATCGAGCTGACGCCGTCGCTGAGCGTGCGGCCACTGGATGCGAATCTTCAGGGCCAGCTCGACCGCTATCTTGAGCTGCTCAGCTCCACCCACTCCACCGGACTGCGCCACCTCACCCTCGACGCGCTCGGGCAAGGGCAGCGCGAGCTGCGGGTGAGCTACATCAGCGAGGTTCCGGTCTGGAAGTCCACCTACCGAATGGTCTTCCCGCGCACGCCCAACGGAAACGCCATCGTCCAGGGCTGGGCTGTGGTGGATAACACCGTGGGCGCCGACTGGGACAACGTGCAGCTCTCGCTGGTGGCCGGCGCGCCGCAGAGCTTCATCCAGCCGCTCTCGCAGCCGCTCTATACCCGGCGGCCTGAGATTCCCATCTCCACCGAGGCGCAGTTGACGCCACAGACGCATGAGGCGGCGGAGATGAAACAGGATAGAGCCGCTCAGTCGCCAGCGAAGCCCAATCAGCCAAACACCGAGGCCGATGCTCTGACGGTGCAGGTGGACTCAAATGTGGTTTCTACTCTTGTCAACAGTCAGCAGATATCGAGCATTGCGGCGAAGAACCGAAACTTCTCGGCCCTGGCCGCCCTTGGTGCAGGCGTCAGTTCTGGAGGAGGCATTGGCTCCGGCTCCGGCCGCGGCTACGGCGCAGGTTATGGCGGGGGCGTGGGCGGCGGCGTCTACCGCGCTTCCGACGCCATCCAGGAAAGTGACGTCTCCACCAACGCCTTCGATGACTTCTTCGAGTACGCGCTCACCCAGCCGGTCACCATCCACAAGAACGAGTCGGCGATGGTGCCCATCCTCCAGCAGGAGCTGCCCGCCGAGCACGTCACGCTATGGAGCGAATCGGAGAGCACGCCGCTGCGCGCGGTCTGGCTTGAGAACAAGTCCAAGCTGACCCTCGACTCGGGCAGCTTCTCCATCTTCGAGAGCGGCGAGTTTGCCGGTGAGGGCCTGCTCGACCCCATCCATCCCGGCGAAAAGCGGCTGCTCTCCTACGCCGCCGACCAGGCCGTCCGCGTGAAGGTGACGGACCGCGACAACCAGCGCGTTCTGCACCACGTGAAGATACTCAAGGGAGTAGTCGTCGAAACCCACATGGATGTGGCTTCAGTGACCTACTCGGCCACCAACCACGCGGAAGAGGACCGCATGGTTCTGCTGGAGCATCCGCGCCGCAACAACGGCTGGACCCTGGACGAGGGGCTAAAGGCGGATGAAACCGCGCCCGACCTCTATCGCTTCAAGCTGCCGGTGGCCTCGCACTCGACGGCCAAGCTGGAGGTGCGCGAGCGCGGCCCGGAGCACACCCGCGTCACCCTCAACTCAGGCCAGGACCAGACCTCCTATCTGTTGGACCTGGTCAAGCGCGTCCCCGATGCGCTCGACAAGCTGAAGCCGGTGATCGACGCCCAGACCGCGCTGGCCGATCTGGATCGGCGCATCAACGAATCGAAGGAGACCGAGACGACCGCGGCGGCCGACGAGGCGCGCGACCGCGACAACCTGACCGCGCTCAAGGGCAACGATGCCGCCAAGCGCTTTGTGGACGAGTTGAACCGGGCGGAAGACTTGCTGCAGACCACGCGCAAACAGACAGCGGAGCTGGAGCAGCAGAAGAAGGCGGCTGTGGAAAAACTGAATGAGACGATTGCCGGGCTAAGCTTCGATTGGGACGTGGAGCCCGATCGTTTCGTGAGGCCACACTAGCCCACTCCATCTTCACCACTGGGTGGCCCAGGTCCCTCGCATTTGGGGACCTGGGAAAGCACCTCCCTCCATATCTGGTTATCCGCAGCCTGACTTTATACCCCCGTGGGGTATAGGGGTGGGTGGGGGTATTAATTATCTGGTAACGGTGCGAACCGGGCCATCGTCGGCTGACTGCCGTGCTCTCCCAGGTCTCGGAATCGAGACCTGGGGCACCCAGCTTTGGCACAACTTCATACGGTCAGAGACCTTCTACGAACCATTGTGCGACATTGGAAGGTAATTCTCTGCACAAACGAGCGTATCCTGCCGCGACAGCGATTTTGGAAGAAGAATACAGTTTTGCTCAAGCGGATCGATTGCGATGGTAATGTATCCAGTAAAACTGGCTTTGTAAAAGGGCACGACTTCAGTCGGGCCGATTGCCGCCCCAATCGAACTTCGGCTTTAGCCGCTGCTAAAGCGCAAGTGGCTGAAAAAAAATGCAGCAGGGGCTGAAGCCCAACCCCTTCTCTCACGTTTTCGGCCCGACTGAAGTCGTGCCCTTTTACAAAGCACCCTCTGACAATGTTCTACTGGAGTGCCGGAGTTAAATCGATATTCATTTTTTGGAATCCGCCCGGACGCGGAAGCTGCGCTATTGGCTGTTTTTGCCGCTACTTGCCGAAGAGCGGAACGTGGAAGGGAAGCTCGGCGTTGGACTGTTTCTTCGATTTGCCGTTCGAGTCGGCGCGCAGCAGTGTGCGCTGGGAGTTGATGCACAGCCAGCCAGTATGCACGCGTTCGTAGACGTGGGTAAAGATGCCCTTCTCGTCGGCTGTCCCGGAGCCGGCCTTGTGGTGCATCTCATAGGTTCCGTTGGCCACCGCGATGTCGCCCAGCATGCGCACCGTGATGACGCGCTGATCCAGGTGAAGGGTCTTGTCCTCGCCGGAGATCAACATCACAATCTGCTGATTGCGGGTGGTGGTGTCGCCCGTGGCGGAAACATCCAGGAACAAAGGAGATAGCACGAGTTCCAGGCCGTACTGGTCGCGCGAGTTGACGGCGTCGGACCAGGCGTCCTCGATCTTCTGGAACTCCCGTATCTCAGGACTTTCGGTGGAGGTGACGTTGGGCTGGGCAGGGGCCGCGGCCGGGGTTGAATTGGAGACCTGGGCAACCAGTGAGCAGCAAGAGAGCAAAAGCAGTGAAAAGCAAGTCAAAAAACGCGTCATACGCAGAATGAACTCCCACTTGAACGGTTTCTTAGAGATCACGGATCGAAGATGGGAGATCAGGGGTCAGCGCCGCCGCACCAACGAGATTCTGGCGCCATCGATCCCTGAAGTTCGATCCCTATCTTTCGATGATAGCTCTTTGACTTGGGAGGCAGACCGGAGGGGAGCGTTAAAAAACGAGAATCGCAGGATAGAGTGGCGAATTCATTGTTCACTCAAGAATTCAAACGAAGGAACCGCAGATCCTTCGAATGGGTTAGGCACAAAAAAGCGCCCAACGCCGCCCCCGATGAACAAGGTAGTTGGATGAGGCGGTTTATAAATAAAATCAGCAAGTTGGCCACCGTTTCGCGGTGATAGCGAGTTGGCAAGTTGGCGGGTTCATTGCAGGCGCAACTTGCCACGGCGATTCGGGCTGCTCAGGATGACAGTGTACTCAATTGATCCATTTTGACTCAGGACACTAGAGCAGCGTCCGCAGTTCCTCGGGATTGTGAATGGTGACCAAAGAGTCTTCGATCGAGATCCAGCCGTCCTTGCGGAACTGGCCGAGGGTGCGCGTGACCGTCTCCCGGGTTGTGCAGGCCATGGAGGCCATCTCTTCGTGGGTGAGCAGCAGCGGAAAGCGGAAGTCGCCGCTGTCAAGATGTTCGCCGATCTGGTTCGCCAGCTCGAGGAGCAGGCGCCCCAGGCGGGCGGCCACGGTCTCAGCCAGCGCAATCCTACATGCATCCTGGAGGGCGAAGCGGTATTCCTGGCAGATGCACTGCACGGCGCGCATCTGCGCCTCTTTATGGCTGCGCAGAAAGCCGAGGAAGCGCTCCCGCTCGACGGGGCGGAGCTGGGCTTCAGTCAGAGACTCGGCGGAGACTTCATAGACGCCGTGGGAGAGAACCGCGTAGAGGCCAAGCATGGAGCCGGGTCCGGCTACGCGGACGATCATCTGGCGATCCTCCTGCCGGCCAGTGGTCAGCTTGAGATAGCCGCCGCAGATGAGATAAAGACAGCGGGCATCCTCACCCTGGGTGAAGAGGGAGGCCTGCGCGGGCAAGGTGATGGTGCTGGTGACCAGTTCGAGATCGGCAAGAACGGCGCTGCCCAGGGAACAGAACCAGCCGGGACGGCGATTGGCGCAAGCCGCGCACCCCACCGGAACCTGACGGGCCAGGTGTTTCTGCCTGGTGTGCGATCCTGCCGCGATCTCTCCGTCTGCCATGGTGTTACCGTTTCCAACGCCGGTTGAGCAACTTCAACTCTTCAGCCTCCAAGGCAGCGTCTAGCGCCGCCAAGCCTCAAGACGAAGTGAAGATGCTCTCAGCATCCAGGAAGAAAGGCTCTTCTTCACTGAGAGTTTGCCGGAGCAGGCAACCCCAAGGATGTGATGGGCCTCACGTCTCTGATGGCTTCGGTGCGGCATTTGATTTCTCCCGCAATCGCTAACTTCGCGGGCTATAGTTTGCCGGTTTTTCCCGTCGGCCGCCCTGGGCCCGGCAGGCGCTGGGACTGTTCAACCTCCGCTTGCCTGAAAACGCCAGGCCTATGCCGGAAAACGCCTAACTCTTTGCGATAGGTGTCCGGTATTGCACAGAAAACTGGCCACAATCCTGTTTCTCTGCCAATGGGGCGATATGGTTGCGCCTCCGTTTGCCGGGGTTCCAGCAGCGGCGGGAAACGCGTCAGGGCGGGGGATTCCTGAGGCCAGGAGGGCTTTCCCGAGCCGGAAATGGAATCCATGTCACTCTGCATCAGGAAATCCGAGGCCCGACTTGTCCTGTTCACGGTATGTGATGGGCGTCACCGTTTGTCGTACAAATGTCGACGTAACATTCAGCGAATGAAGTGATGCTCCGCACAAAGAGCTTCCTTCCAAGACGTTGTGAAAGCCAACCCACGAACCCTTCGGCGATCCCGGTAATCAAGCGTCGGGCTGAACCGCTGGTCACTGGTACAGTTGTCTTCGGAGGCAGCTATGAGATCACATAAGGCGGTATTTTTCATGCATGAAGATAGGCCTGTAACGCAATTGCAGATCGGTGCGGCTCCGGGCAAGTGGCTGGGACTGCGAGCTTGTTGGATGGTTATGGGCGCTGGCATAATCTGCGCCACTGCTCTGGGGGCTCCGGCTCCTCAAGCCGAGCCGGTGGCCAAACCGGCTGCTGCTCAGGTCAAGGATGTCGCACCAGGAGAATTTGTGGGCAGCGAGACCTGCGCCACCTGCCACGAAGAGGTAGCCAAGGGATTCGCCTCCAATCCCCATACCAAGATGGCTGAGATGCACGGCAGCAACGGGGCCACCTGCGAAAACTGTCACGGCGCAGGCAAGGCGCATGTTGACGGCGGCGGCGACACGACCAAGATCTTCAATCCCGCCAAGGCCTCGGCTAAAGATGTGGAGGCCAAGTGCCTGACCTGCCATGCAGGGGCGCATCCCAACTTCGAACGCTCTCCTCATGCCAAAGCCGGAGTCAGTTGCATCAGCTGCCACGACATCCACGGCAGCAAGGAGGAGTCGCTGCTGAAGGCGCCTCAGCCCGGGCTCTGCTACCAGTGCCACGCTGACCAGAAGGCGCAGTTCAACATGCCTATCCATCACAAGGTCAACGAAGGCCTGGTCAAGTGCAGCGACTGCCACGACGTGCATGGGACGTTCTTACCTAATAATCAGAGGTCCACTGAAGACCAGAACGCGATCTGCACCAAGTGCCACACCGATGTGCGCGGGCCATTTACCTTCGAGCATGCTCCGGTCAGGGCTGAGGGCTGCACCACCTGCCACACGCCACACGGAACGCAGAATCCGCGGCTGCTGAACATGCCGTCGATCGCCTTGCTGTGCAACCAGTGCCACAGCCCGCTTTCAGCTGGGGGAGTACACGGTCTGGATGCGGGGTCAACGACTGTCACGCCCTGCGTCACTTGTCACACATTCATTCACGGCTCGAATGCCAGTCAGGCATTTGTCCGGTAATGAATCCGTGCCGCGCCTTCCTGGGGTGGCGCGGCACGAAGTTATGAGAGGCGTGGACGTAAAGGATTCAAGGATAGGCGAGTTTTTTCTAGCGAGGCTTCATATGAAGAAAAACAGTTGGTTTTCAAGACTTCTTGATCGGCAGCGCTCTTCCGCAAGAGTGCGCCGCGCAGCAGGCGCCATGGCAGCCGTCATGATCCTCTCCACTGCTGGAATCGCAATCGCGCAGAATGCCAATCCTGCCTCCCCGACTCCGGAAGTGAAGTTCACTACGCCAGATGGTTATACGAGTCACCACACGATCGACATGGGCGGGCGCATGACCAATCTCTCGGGCAGCGGCGCCATGTACGACACACTTGTCAATCTCCAGAGCGGACCGCGAGTCGAGGGTGAGACCTTCCAGTTGCACGCGCTTCCCGGCAGCAAACATACCCTGGTCGACGATCTCTCCGCATTCGGCACGGGCTTCGGCGGCGACCCAAGCATCATGGCCAAGCTGGATGCCTCAAAGAATAAAGTCTACGAGTTCTCAGGTATCTTCCGGCGCGGCCGGCTCTACTCGAACTACGATCTGCTGGCAAACCCGAACATTCCCAGCGGACTGTCCATTCCCATTGGGCCTGCCAATGCGCCGACAGCCAAACTGGCCTGGCCGCAGGTGAACAGGTCGCCGGTAATGCTCAACACTGTGCGCCGGATGACGGACACGAACCTCACAATCAGGCCGTTCGATACATTCACATATCGATTTGGGTACTCTCACAGCACCATGGAGGGTCCTGCCCTCAGCCCCTCCTACACAATCATGAAGTACAACGCGATGCTCGAAGAGTATGAGCGCAACGGCAGCGACGATTTCCTTGGCGCGCTCGACTGGAAGCCTTCACAGGCGACCAAGATCAGCTTTGAGATGCAGGCGAATCACTACAAGTCGGACACCTTCTTTACTCTGGATCCGAACGGTTTCATAGTCCAGGAGGCGAATGGGACACCTGCTTACCTGGGTAACTTTACCAGCTTTACGCCTTACGGAATCGCGGGCTGCAACACGGGCAGCATGGGCAGCGCGTACACCAGTTCGTCGGTATATACCATTCTGTCGCCCGCCAACACACCTGGCGGCATGCCTATCATCAATCCGGCTTGCGATGTGGTGACAAGCTACTTGCGCTCGCAGCCCACTCGGAACTGGACACCGACCGGGACGATTCGCCTGCAAAGTTCGGCGATCCAGAACGTCAGTATGAACGGCAATGTTCATTACACGGGGGGCACCTCGGACATGCCGAACTATTACGAGAGCGCCCAGGGTCTGAACGGTGCGGTTCGTTCGGTTGTCTGGTCGGGCGGCCATTCCACGGCGAAGCGCTCGGTCATCGGAGCAGACTACGGCATCGTTTGGAGGGCGACTTCGACAGTGAGCCTGGCAGATCAAGCGACCTACTCCAGCGTTCACGAGCCAAGCAACTCGATCATTCCTCCGCAGGTTACGCTGTCCACACCCACAACAACCGTAGCCGGGAACAATGGCTTTGAAACCATCAACTACTCGGGTCCGCTGAACACCGGCGTCGGCTCACTGCCGCACGGCATCAATGGCACACTCACCTTCAACTACTACGGCCAGGAGTATGTGATCAACAATCTGACGGCGAGCTGGGATGCTTCGGCGCGCGCGCGGCTTGCCTTGACGTATCGCTACAGCAACCGCAACATCGGTCAGGGCATTCCACATCAGGGCCCGATTCCGATCGTGGTAAGTGACCCGGTAAGCGGAACGATCTCCATCAACGAGAATGCCGGCGTCTTCAATGCCGCGCTGCATCTTGCCAAGGATTGGGATCTGAACGGCACAGCTGAATTCGGCTATGCCGACAATGCGTTCACCGCGGTGGGCCAACGGCAGTTCAGACAGTACCGGGTGCATACGATTTACCGGGCGAAGAGCTGGGCGACCATCTCCGGCTCCTACAGCGATCGCGAGCGGCACAATAACACCAACAACAACCAGGCTGCCGTGTCCGCGGGCGATTCGAATTACAACGGCCCGATCAATCACATCGACTACAGCCGCGTGGGCAGCATGGGCCTGGCACTGACGCCGAGCGAGCACTATGGAGTGAACCTGAACTACTCCTACAGCGATGTGTACGCGGCAACCAACATCTGCTACAGCAGCGGCGCGGCAGCCGCTACGGCCACCACCCCTGCCTTCGCCGGAGCTGCCACAGTGACCAGCTCCGGAGCACCCAACCTTTGCGCTGGTAACGCGACCTGGATGGCCAGGGACTTCATGAGTGCGCCGACCCAGTTTGGATCGGTGTCGCTCTCCTATACCCCTACTGACAAGGTTCATGCGAATCTGGGCTACACGGCCAGCGCTGTGAATGGCAGCCGCTTCTTCAACGACGCTCGCGACGTGAATGGCTCGATGGTCTCGACCTATCAGTCCCCGTTTGTG
>Ga0182014_10004354_pt1 | contig 16319 bp, 12 predicted proteins | sample 612S2DmetaG_FD_120489 | JGI IMG/M metagenome (GOLD analysis project Ga0182014, IMG submission 120489) | Permafrost microbial communities from Stordalen Mire, Sweden - 612S2D metaG | ecosystem: Environmental > Terrestrial > Soil > Wetlands > Permafrost | place: Sweden: Stordalen | collected... | reverse complement strand
GACACCGAACTCGACGTCGTCGAAGGCATGCAGTTCGACCGCGGCTATCTCTCGCCCTATTTCATCACCAACGCCGAGAAGATGATCGCCGAGCTTGAGGATCCCTACATCCTCATCCACGAGAAGAAGCTCTCCTCGCTGCAGGCGCTGCTGCCGGTTCTCGAAGCCGTCGTCCAGTCCGGCAAGCCGCTCGTCATCATCGCCGAGGACGTCGAAGGCGAAGCTCTCGCCACCCTCGTCGTCAACAAGCTGCGCGGCGGCCTCAAGGTCGCGGCCGTCAAGGCTCCGGGCTTCGGCGATCGCCGCAAGGCCATGCTCGAAGACATCGCGATCCTGACCAATGGCACGCTGATCTCCGAGGAAATCGGCATCAAGCTCGAAAGCGTCACGCTGCAGATGCTCGGCCGCGCCAAGCGGATCCGCATCGACAAGGAATCGACGACGATCATCGACGGCTCCGGCGCCAAGACCGACATCGAGGCCCGCATCGTCCAGATCAAGGCGCAGATCGCCGACACCACCTCCGAGTATGATCGCGAGAAGCTCCAGGAGCGCCTCGCCAAGCTCGCCGGCGGCGTCGCGGTGATCCGCGTCGGCGGCGCCTCCGAAGTCGAGGTGAAGGAAAAGAAGGATCGCGTCGACGACGCGCTCAACGCCACGCGCGCGGCCGTCGAGGAAGGCGTGTTGCCGGGCGGCGGCGTCGCGCTGCTGCGCGCCATCAAGGCTCTCGATCACATCAATGTCGAGAACGCCGATCAGAAGACCGGCGTCGACATCGTCCGCAAGGCGATCCAGACCCCGGCCCGCCAGATCGTCGACAATTCCGGCGCCGATGGCGCCGTCGTGGTCGGCAAGCTGATCGAGAACAGCCTCTACGCTTACGGCTATAATGCCCAGACCGGCGAATATGGCGATCTCGTCAAGCTCGGCATCATCGACCCGACCAAGGTCGTGCGGACGGCGATTCAGGATGCGGCCTCGGTTGGCGGCCTCTTGATCACCACCGAAGCGATCATCAGCGAGCAGCCGAAGAAAGACAACTCACCCGGCGGCCTGCCGGGCGGCGGCGGCGGCATGGGCGGCATGGGCGGCATGGATTTCTGATCGAAATCCGCCCTCGCTTCGCAGAAAGCATCGGAGCCCCGGAGAAATCCGGGGCTTTTCTTTTGCGCCGCGCAGTGCGCGAGGCGATAATTGGCCTTATTGGGCAAGAAAGCGTCCTCCCTGCTTTCCAACGGCTCGAAATATGCTCTAAGCTCTTTGTGAAATATAATAGCAGCGGGGGACACCAGAGGTGCGACAAGCGTCGGAGCCGCAACCGGATGCGGCCGTTACCCGGAGGACAGCGACGCGCGCGGCGCTTCTCGATGCGGTCTACGCCTCCTGTCCCGAGCTGTCCCGCGCCCAGGCGCGAAACGTTTTCGAAATGGCGCTGGAGGAAATCGCAGCGACGCTGGTCCGCGGCGAATGCGTCAAGCTGCGCTCCTTCGGACTGTTTTCGGTCCGCTCCAAACGCGAACGGATCGGCCGCAACCCGCGCACCGGCGTCGAAGCGCCGATCAAATCGCGCCGCGTCCTCACCTTTAAGCCCTCGCCCGTCCTCTCCGCCTGCGTCAACGGGGCCGTTCCGCCGGAAGATTCATCCGCTGATTGAGGCGGCGCGGCGCAACCCGAGGCGTGACGCCCCGCGAGCGCAAGACTCCGCCCGAAAGGCCGCCTCGGCGCCGCGTTTTTCAAAATCATTACAGAGTTTTAAGATGAGATCGGGCGCCGAACCCTGTAGCGCTCGAAGGCTGGCGCGGCGGGGGTCTCGCCGGGCGGCGCTGTAACTCGATCTCGGGGCGCGGGCGCCGCACGGCGGAGCAAAAGCTTTGTTGATTTCACGCCGCACGGAATTTCGCGCATCCTCAACCAAAGCCTCGAAAAACGCGCTGCGTTGAGGCGCCCGACAGATAAGGCAAGCCATGCATGTTCTCGCCGCCGTCGTCGCCATTTTCTCCGTAATCACCGCCGTCATCGGCGTGAAACACGGCGACGGGATCATCCTGCTTCTCGCCGCGACCGGGCTGCTCTGCGCCTACACTACCTATCAGACGCCGAAAATCTCCAGTTTCCTGCGGATTTTCGCGGCGATCTTCGCGATCGAGACGGTCGCCTTCGGCGTCTTCTTCCTGATCGCGCAGGTCGGCCTCTGGCCTGAATCGCTGCAGGATTACGCCTTGCCGGAAAGCCTGCCGCTCACCGTCGCAATCTTCGCCATTCTCGTCTATGCGATCTCCTTCGTCCCGGTGGTGCGCCAGATGACGCGCATCGGCGATCGCTATTTCAATTTCGCCGGACCAACCACCGCGTGCATCAGGCCGTTCCCCTCCTTCAGCGTCGGCGAGCGCACCCTCGCCATCGCGATGGTCGTCTTCCTCGTCGTCGTCAATCAGGCGCAGGTCGGCATGCAGCTCAGGCTGTCATTCTTCTCGCGCGACTGGTTCAACGCCATCCAGAACAAGGACCAGGCGACTTTCTGGTCGCAGCTCTTCGCCGTCTTCATCCCATGGGCGTTCATCTATATCTGCTCGGCGATCCTCGAATTCGTCATCGCCTCGACCCTCATCATCCGCTGGCGGCGCTGGCTGACCGAGGATTTCGCCGGCCGCTGGCTCGATCGCCACACTCATTACCGGATGTCGCTCGGCGGCGGCGCCGATAACCCTGACCAGCGCATCTCCGAGGACGTCAACCGCTTCATCAACGGCGGCGAAACCGGCGGATATGGCATCTACAGCTTCTCGATCCTCCTCATCTCGACTTTGAGTTCGCTGGTCTCCTTCTCGATCCTGCTGTGGCTGCTCTCCGCGAACTTCACCCTGCCCTATACGACGATCGCCTTCCCCGGCTTCTTGTTCTGGGTCGCTCTGATCTACGCCGGAATCGGCACCTGGATCACGCATCTCATCGGACGCTCGCTGGTTCAGCTCTCCTTCACGCGGCAGCGGTACGAGGCGGATTTCCGCTTCTCGCTGGCGCGGCTGCGCGAATATGCCGAACAGGTGGCGCTGCTCAAGGGAGAGACTTCGGAAAAGCATTCGCTGCGCGAGCGCTTCGCCGCGATCATCGGCAATTACTTCCAGATCGTCGCCGTTCGTAAAAACCTGATCGGCTTCACCTCGTTCTACGGCCAGCTCAGCCCGATCATTCCCTATATCGTCGCGGCGCCTTTCTATTTCGCCGGCAAGATCACCCTCGGCGTGATGACGCAGACCGCGCGCGCCTTCGGCAGCGTCAATGAGGCGCTGACCTTCTTCGTGAACTATTACGTCTCGCTCGCCGAATTCAAAGCCGTGCTCGATCGCCTCACCTCGTTCGATTCCGCGATCGAGTCGGCGGACGCGCCCGCGGGGCTGGCAGCGCCCGCCGCGCCCGGCGCCGGCGAGCATATCGGCCTCGACGCCGTAACCCTGCGGCTGCCGGACGGACGCGTCATCGTTCGCGACGCGACGGTGCGCCTCGCCCCGCAGGAATCGACGCTGCTGACGGGCCCCTCCGGCTCGGGAAAATCGACCCTACTGCGCGCCATCTCCGGCATCTGGCCCTTTGGCGAGGGCGCCGTCTCGACGCCGCCCGGCGCCAAGGTGATGCTGCTGCCGCAAAAGCCCTATATCCCCATCGGAACCCTCCTCGCCGCCGTGACCTATCCGGCGGCGGCGGACAGTTTCAGTGAAGAGACCGTGCGCGACGCCCTCGTGTCGGCGCATCTGCCTGAATTGCTCGACCAGCTCCATGTCGTCGACAATTGGGGACAGCGGCTTTCGGGCGGCGAACAGCAGCGCCTCGCCGTCGCCCGCGCGCTGCTCGCCAAACCCGACTGGCTGTTCCTCGACGAGGCGACGGCGGCGATGGACGAGACCATGGAATCGAACGTCTACGAGGTCCTTTTCAGGGAGCTGCGCAACACGACGATCGTCTCCATCGGCCATCGTTCGAGCCTGCTTGACATCCATCAGCGCCATATCGAGCTGCAGCCGCAGGGCGAGGAAGGATCGCGGATCGGGGAAAAGACCGTCGTCGCGTAGAGGCGCGCCGCAATCGCCGAGGATGTTCGATGACGACCAATGCGTTCGAGCTGCCGCCAGACCTGCCCCGACCTGTGGATGACGGCGCGTGCCGCCATCTCGTCGGCATGCGGCTGCCGCCCCTGCGCCTCGCTTCGACGACTGGCCGAACGGTCGATCTCTCAGCCCTGCCCGCTCCCCGCACGGTGATTTACGGCTACCCGAAGACGGGCGTCCCCGGCGTCGCTTTGCCCGAGGGCTGGGATCTCATTCCCGGCGCGCGCGGCTGCACGCCGCAAGCTTGCGGCTTTCGCGATCATGCCGCCGAACTGGCGGAGCTTGGCGCCGCAGTCTTCGGCCTTTCGACGCAATCAACCAATTATCAGCGCGAGATGGCCGAACGCCTGCATCTTCCCTTTGAAGTCTTGAGCGACGCAGGATTTGAGCTGATCGACGCCCTGCGGTTGCCAACCTTCGAGGCCGCCGGCCACCGGCTGATCAGGCGCCTGACGTTGATCGTGCGCGAAGGCGCGATCGAGCATGTTTTCTATCCGGTGTTTCCGCCGGATGAGAGCGCCGCCGAGGTCGCGCGCTGGCTGCGCGCGCATCCGGCCGATTGATTTCGCCCGGCCGCGCGCGGGTCAGTGGTCGCCGCCGCCATCCGCCAGCGCAGCGGAGAGCGCCTCCGGGCCGACCTTCACCGTGCCGGCGAAGGGATGGTCAATCGCAACGATGACCACCAGACCGGCGAATATCAGGGCGCAGAGCGCCGCGGTCATCGCGGTTTGCGCGAACAGATTTTCGGCCGCGAAAAAAAAGGTGAAGGCGACGGTCAGGATAGCGCCGCCGAACAGCACGGCCCAGACGATTTCCGGCACGATGCCGGACGCCAGAACGATCCGGCTTCGGCGCGCCTGGGTCATCCGGTCGAGCTGGTTCAGCGACTCCGCAAGCAGCTCCGGACCGCCGAGGTCGGTCGGTCTATAGGTCGTGAGCGCGGCATAGACGGATTTGATGGCGCGGGTCGCGACCGGGCTCGCTTGGCCGCGCTCCATCGCCGGCCAGTCGTCGCTGATCGCGGACTGCAGATAGTTCGTCAGCGCGTCGCGAATGGTGGCGCCGGGCTTTCCGCCGATGCCGTCTGTCAGTTGATAGAGCGTCGCAGCGGCGCCGGCTTCCTGCACGACTCCATTGTCGGCTTCGCTGAATTTGCCCCAGACGATGATCACGGCGAAGCCCAGCAACACGGCGTAGACGGCGCCTATGGTGTTGAATTTGAAACCGGCGACCTGATTGTTGGTGCTAAGCTTCTCCAGCGCCACGAAGCGGCGCACGAGGATCGGTCCGATCATCGAAAGAAGCACGGGCAATACGAAAAGAACAAGGATGATGAACCACAAGGATTGCGTGGCCAGCGTCGCCAACATAGCCTCCTCCCATGAGCCGAACGAGGAAAAGCGAACGCTCATTTCCTTCCAGCTCGAAACGAATGAATTCGATTGCGTTATTCGGGACCGGGCCGAAGCAGATGAACGCACCGCGATCCACGATATTGATCGCTGTCATTCGACTCTATCGCAGTCCGGCTTCCGCTTCCTCCAGCACCCGGGAAATCGGCTCGGGACCAACCTTCACCGAGCCGGCGAAGGGGTGGTCAATGGTCACGATGACGAGCAGCCCGGAAAAGATGATGGCCGTTAGCGCGCCCGACATCGCCGTCTGCGCGCGCAGGCTCCTGGCGCCAAAAAGAAACGAGAAGGCGACGGTGACAATCGCGCCGCCGAACAGCACGAACCAGATGATGCCAGGAACGACGCCGGACGCCAGCACAAGCCTGCTGCGGCGCGCCTGCGTCAGCTGGTCGAGTTGGCCGAGCACTTCCGTCATGAGCGCCACGCCGCGCCGGTCGGTCGGGTCATATTCCAACAGCGAGGCGTAGGCCGCGTCGAGGGCGTGCGTCGTGGTGGGGCTCGCCCGGCCCGACTTCTCCATTGCTGGCCAGTCGTCCTCAACCGCCGCCTTGAGATAATTGGACAACGCATCATGGAGGTTGGCGCCATGTTCCCCGCCGATGCCGCCGACGAGCCGGTAGATGGTGACGGCGGCGCCCGCCTCGCGCCCGACGCCTTTCTCGGCGTCGTTGAATCTCTCCCAGACGACAACGACGGCGAAGGCGAGCAGCACCGCATAGAGAACGCCGACAGTCGCGAAGTTGAATCCGGCGACCTCATTGTTCTCGCGCAGCGTCTCGAACGGGACGTTTCGCCGAATGAGAATCGTCACGCCGATCGCGATGATGACGGGCAGAACGACGACGATGAGGCCCGAAAGCCACAAAGGCAGCATCGTCAGGACGGTCACCGGCCTACCTCCCGCCCCTACTCGCCTTTGCCCCAGGCGAGCTTGATCCTGAACTCCGGCGAGGCGTCCGGCGGGACGATCCATAGATCGCATTCCTGGCTCAGCGTCGCGCCGAATTCGATTTCAACTTTTTCCGGCCGGTTTGGCAGCGCGGCGATCGACGCCTCGAACGCCTTCACGATTTCGCCGACCGAACTGAGCCCGGCGATGAACTCCTCGGCGCTCGCGCGCGTGAAGCCGTCGGAAAGTCCGACGGCTGGCGACCCCTCTACCGGCGCGCCGCCGAAAAGCACGATTTTTCCATCAAGAATATCCACGATAATGCGCGCCGACATCATTCTTTCTCCGTCATCTCAACGCCGTCCGGCCAGCCGCGCGACGAGTTTCTCGTAAAGCGGATTGGCGGCCGAAAACACATAATCGAGCGCTGCGACGCTGACATGATCGGCGCCTTGCGCGATCAGCCAGTCGGCGAGCGGCGCGACCTTGTCGAGCGGACAATTCAGCGTCAGGCGTCCATCCGCCATGCGATGGCGCAACCGCGCGGAAAATTGCGTCTCCGCCTCCGCGATCAGGGCGGGCGCCGGATTGGCGAGCGCGGTCGACACTTCGCGCGTCGTGCGCGCTTCTTCTTCGGCGGCGATGCGCGAGAGAATCGCGCGCGCGCTCTCGCGCGTCGCTTCGCTCCAGTCGGCGCTGAGCGAGGCGACGAGATTGGCCTGCGAGCGCAGGATCACGCCATCGTCGAGAATCTTCAGCGCATTGGCGGCCAGAGTCGCGCCGGTCGTCGTGATGTCGACGATGAGTTCGGCCTGCCCCGCCGCCGGCGCGCCTTCGGTCGCGCCGGAACTTTCGACGATGCGATAGTCGCTGATGTGCATCTTGGCGAAGAAGCGCCGCGTCAGATTGATGTATTTGGTGGCGACCCGCATGCGCTCGCCGCGCCGCGCCCGGAAGCTCGCCGCGACATCCTCAAGATCGGCCATGGTGCGCACGTCGATCCACGCGCGGGGCGCGGCGACCACCACATTGGCGCCGCCAAATCCGAGCGGCGTCAACAGCGCCACTTTCGCGTCGGCGTCGGCCAGCGTCTCGCGCACGAGATCCTCGCCGGTCACGCCCATATGGACATGGCCGCTGGCGAGCTGCGCGACGATGTCGGACGCCGAAAGAAAAGCGATCTCGACGTCTTTCAGGCCGACGAGCTGGCCGCGGTAATCGCGCGCGCCGCGCCCCTGCACGAATTCGAGTCCGGCGCGCGCGAAAAAGGCCGCCGCATTTTCCTGCAGCCGCCCTTTCGACGGCACGGCGAGGACCAGCGTGTCGCTCATGCGCCCTGTCCCTCCGCGTCGGCAGGCTCGCCGAGACGATCGACCCAGATCGACGCGCCAACTGCTGGAGCAGCGCGATCGGCGCCGAGCGTCTGCAACAGCTGGTCGTAGCGCCCGCCCGCGACGATGGGTTTTTGATCGGGCCGCGCGCGGTCATGCGCCTCGAACACGAAGCCTGTGTAATAATCGAGATCGCGCGTGAAACTCGCCTCGAAGCGCAGCGCCGCGACATCGAAGCCGAGCGCGGCGATGAAGCCGATCCGCGTGTCGAGCGCGTCCAGCGGCGCGGTGAGATCGAGGCCGGCCTCGCTCGCGAGCTGGCGCAATTGCGCCGAGGCCGCGTCGGGTTCGCCCTCGATGCGCAGGAAGCGCTCGATGATCCTCACCTTTTCGGCCGACACGCCGACGCCGCTCCTGAGCGCGGCCTGTTCCATGAAGCGGTCGGCGATCTCGCCCGCCGTGCGTCCGCCGACCGTCGCGATTCCCGCGATCGAGAGAAGATCCTCGACGAAGGCCCGCGCGCCCTGCTTGTCGGCCCCCTCCAGCATGCCGAGCACGCCGGAATGATCGCGCCCGGCGCCATTGCGCGAGGCGTTGAGGATCGCCGCGACCGGCTTGCCCTGGCTGTGGCCGCGCGCGATGCGGCGGCGCCATTCGGGTGCGAGATCGAGCGCCGTGAGCAGCCCCGAGAACAGCCCGGCGTCGCCGATGCGCACGCTTAGATCGAGATTATGGGCGATCGCCGCCGCATCGAGCGCGAGGGTCAGGATCTCGGCATCCGCCGCCTCAAGGTCGCGGCGCCCGAAACTCTCGACGCCGGCCTGCGTGAATTCGCAGCGCTGGCCGGCGGCATAGCGGAACACCGGCCCGCAATAGGAATAGGCGGCGATCCGCCCGGCCTCGCCCGAGGCGAGATAATGCCGCGAAACGGGAATGGTATATTCCGGCCGCAGGCAATATTCGGCGCCCGAGAGATCGCTCGTGAGGTACAGCTGGCCGCGCAGATCCTCGCCGGAATCGAAGAAGATGGAGGCTGGCTGCAGGATCGCCGGCTCGCAACGCGCATAGCCCGCATGGATGAGATGCGTCGCGACGGCGTCGGCGGGTGTTGGAACATGCGTCACGGCGCGGCTCATGGCGGTTCGGAATCGGCGTTTTCAGCCTGACGACAGCTGTTTAGCAGGCGAAAGCTTGAGCCGCGACAGGTTTTGCTGGGAAAAGTGAACGGGGGAATGCAAGCCCTCGTCGGCCCCGCGTCGTCATGGCCGGGCTTGTCCCGGCCATCCAAACCGGGGGCTTTGGCGACTAGATGCCCGGGTCGGGCCCGGGCATGACGTTGGAACTAAGGCCCACGACCCAATCAGCTCTGGTGGCGATCGAGAACCTCGCGCACCGCTGCGACCAACACCGCCTCGGAAACCGCGAATTGCGCTTTGGCGCGCAGTTCAAGGTAATCCGCTCGGTCCTTCGTCGAGGCGGCGAGTTCAGCGCCAAGCACGAGATCGCGGATCGCCACTTCGCCCTTGTCGCGCTCGTTCGAGCCCTGAATGACGGCGCAGACCGAACCGCGCTTGTCGGCGTATTTCAGCTGCGCGTTCATGCCGGACTGGCCGAGATAGAGTTCGGCCCGGATGTTTTCCGCCCGCAATGCCGCGACGAAGCCCTGATAGCGCGGCAGTTGATCCTTATCGAGCGCCAGCACGATCACCGGGCCGCGCTGCGGCTTCGCGCTGACGACATGCGAACCGACAGCCTTCAGCGCCGCATAGAGGCGCGAGACGCCGATGGAAAAACCGGTCGCCGGGACGTTCTCGCCGCGAAAGCGCCCGACGAGCCCATCGTAGCGCCCGCCGCCGCCGACCGAGCCGAAGCGGATCGGCTTGCCGTCCTCCCCTTCGACCTCAAAGCTAAGCTCGGCCTCGAAGACGGGCCCCGTGTAATATTCGAGGCCGCGCACGACGGAGGGGTCGATGACGACCCGGCCGTCACCATAGCCCGCCGCATCGACAAGCGTGGCGATTTCCCTGAGTTCGTCCAGTCCGCACTGAAACGCCTCATTTTCCGGAAACACCTGCCGGATTTTTTGCACTATTCTGAGATTGTTGGCGTCGCGCGCATCGGCCCCATCGCCGACGCCGCCATTGACGAAAGCGAGAAGCGGGCGGATCTGATCTTCGCCGAGGCCTGCGCCCTTCGTGAAATCGCCGCTCTCATCCTTGCGCCCCAGCCCGAGCAACAGCGCGACTCCCTCCGGCCCGAGCCGGTCCAGCTTGTCGATCGCCCGCAGCACCGTCAGCCGGCGCCCGGCGTTTTCCTCGCCGCCGAGCCCGATCGCCTCGAGCACGCCGTCCAGCACCTTGCGGTTATTCACCTTGATGACATAGCCGCCGCGCGGGACGCCGAGCCGCTCCAGCGTATCGGCCGCCATCATGCACATCTCGGCGTCGGCGGCGACGCTCGCCGCCCCCACCGTATCCGCGTCGAACTGCATGAACTGGCGGAACCGTCCCGGCCCCGGCTTCTCGTTGCGAAAGACATAGCCGGCGCGATAACTGCGATAGGGCTTCGGCAATTTGTCGAAATTCTCGGCGACATAGCGCGCCAGCGGCGCGGTCAGGTCGTAGCGCAGCGACAGCCAGCTCTCGTCATCGTCCCGGAATGAAAACACGCCCTCGTTCGGCCGGTCGAGATCGGGCAGGAATTTACCTAAAGCGTCGGTGAACTCGATGAACGGCGTCTCGACCGCCTCGAAGCCGTAAAGCTCGTAGGACTCCCGGATCGCCGCGAGCATCCTTTCGGTGGCGGCGATCTCCGCCGGCCCGCGGTCGGCCAGCCCGCGCGGCAGCCTGGCGCTCGCGCGCGGCGCATTTTTCGTCTCGTCGTTCATTAAATCCTCGTAACGGTGCTGCTTCTTACGAGGCGCGGCGCGCGGCGGCAAGGGAGCGCGCGCGTCCGCCCCCTTGGCGGGGGTGGAATCAGCGCTATTTATGAGGCGGCGCACGCCTGCGCCATATTTTTCACCGGAGAAGGCTATGTCACCCGAGGAACGTCAGTTGCTCCAAGGCCTGTTCGAGCGCATCCAGAACGCCGGCTCCGCGCCGCGCGACAAGGACGCCGAGGCCTTCATAGGGGACGCCGTCAAGGCGCTGCCCTATGCGCCCTATCTCCTGGCCCAGACGGTCATCGTGCAGGATCAGGCGTTGCGCGCCGCCAATGACCGCCTGCAGCAGCTTGAAGCGCAGGTGCGCGATCTCGAACAGCAGGCGCAGCCGCAGCAGGCCGGCGCAGGCGGATTCTTGGGCGGCCTCGGCTCGCTGTTCGGCGGCGCCGCCCCGCCGCCGCCCCGCGCGCCTTCGCCCGGCTGGAACCAGCAGCCCGCGCAGGGCGGCTGGCAGCAGCCGCCGCAGCCGGGTTACGGCCAGCAGCCCGGCCCATGGGGGGCGCCGCAGAGCGGACCCCAGGGCGGTCCAATGGGAGGACCTGGCGGCCCCTTCGGCGGCGGTCCCTTCGGTGGCGGCGGCTTTGGCGGCCCTTCTCAGGGCGGCGGCTTCCTCAAGGGGGCCCTTGGCGCGGCGGCTGGCGTCGCCGGCGGCGTGCTTCTCGCCGATTCGATCAAGGGGCTGTTCGGCGGCCATAATAATTCGCTTGGCATCGGCGCCGGCGTGCCGGGCATCGATCAGGGCCTCGCCGGCCTTGGCGGCGGCCGGGAAACCGTCGTCAATAATTATTACGGCGACGATGCGCTGCGCCAGCAGGACGCCCAGCAGGACGCGGATCAAGATCAGGACGACGCGCAGGACGCCGCCGACTACGGCTCGGATTTCGGCGGCGACGACGGCAGCACGGACGTCTGATCAGCGCGCCGGAAGCGTTGCGGCCGGGGAACCCCGGCCGCGGCCGCGCGCCGCGAATCGCCGCGCTCGCGGGGCGTCAAGCTGAAACGCCGAAGCCGCGTTTCAATCGCCACACTTCCATTTTGCTGCAGGCAAAATATTTTCTCGTTAGGCAATGGAACGGCCGGCGCGGTCATGTCTTTTATTCGTATCCCATTGTAAATTATAGAATTTCAAAAAAGTTTTTGATTTTGCTATATTCGAAATGCTATATGGGCGCGACACGATCGGCGACGAACATCGCGCACCTCAATCCCGTCAGCCCGCGCGGCGGCGTGGAACGAACGCATGAAGAGGTCGCAGATATTGATCAAACCCGCGCCTGAAGTTTAGATTTCATAATTGTAGTTTGCGATGCGCCTTCTTCCCGCTGATTCGCGACTGGCCTCGCGCATGGGTGACGCGCAACTGTCGAAGTTGAATGTCGACGCTCCCTGGCAATCGCCGCCGCGCATTGCTGACCGACTGGACGCGCCGAGGGAGAAAATGGATGTACAAATGATCGCCCTGATTGCCGGAACGGCGCCCCCGTCAACCGCCGCTTCGGTCCGTCGCCAGCCGCGCTCGTTCGCGCCGCGACTCGTTGGGCTCGTGGCGGAGCCATCCATCCGCGAGCGCGCTCGGCCCGCTTCGGACGGTCGCCGGATTGGTCTCCTCTCCCGCCAAATACGCGAAGCGATGACCGACATCATCCCGGGCCCCCTTACGATTTTGAAGTGGCGCGCTTACGCAATATCTGGAGTTCCGGCATGATTTCGGTCGTCCTGTACGGCAGGAACGACAATTACGGTTATAATTTGCATAAGCGGGCCGCGCTCAGCCTGAATTGCATAGCCGAAGTGCTGTCGGATCCCGCGGACGAGATTTTATTCGTCGATTACAATACGCCGGATGACTGCCCGACCTTTCCGGAGGCCATTCAGGATACGCTCACGCCGCGCGCGAAGGAAATCTTGCGCATCCTGAGGGTCCGGCCACGGATTCACCGCCGCTTTGCGAAACGGACGCACCTTCTCGCGCTGGAGCCGATCGCCCGCAATGTCGCGGTGAGGCGCTCCAACCCGGCGAACCGCTGGATCCTGTCCACCAACACCGACATGATCTTCACGCCCCGGTCTCGCGCTTCGCTTTCGACGATCGTCAAGGATCTGCCCAAGGGATTTTATCACATCCCGCGTTTCGAGATTCCGGAGACGCTATGGGAAACCTTCGACCGGATGGACCCGGCGAATACAATCGATTCAGTCAGCGCGTGGGGACGCGCGGCGCATCTCAATGAAATCGTCTTCGGCGCGCCAACCATAAAATATGACGCGCCCGGCGATTTTCAGCTGATCGAGCGAGATGATTTGTTTCGACTCAAAGGTTTTGACGAGAACATGCTTCTCGGTTGGCATGTGGACGCGAATATGGCCAAGCGTCTGCATCTGATCTACGGGGAAGTTGGCGATCTCGTCGATGAATTATTCGGCTACCATTGCGACCACACGCGCCAGGTCACCCCGATGCATAGCGCGAACCGCGTGGAAAACAGCATCGGCGATTTCATTGATCGCGTTAACGTAGCTCAAAAAAGGGATCAGGCCGAGACGTGGGGTTGCTCCGAAGACGAGATCGAAGAAATCCGGTTAAACCACACGCGAAATTCTTGCTATCTGGACGCCATGAAGGCGGTCATCAAGACCGAGATGGCGATCCCGACCTATGCGCGCTACACGGATGACTCCTATGATTCCGTCACCTATGACGCGCGCCATGTGCTGCCGTTTCTCGCCGACATTTTCATCAATGCGGCGCCGGGCTCCAGGATCGCATGGATCGGCGGTGGCCGGGACATGTTTTTGGCCTTTTCCGCCTTCTGGAACGAAATGCGTTTCGGCGGCGAGCTTCTGATAGAGCGCCAATTCGCCCGCCAATTCAGCGGCGGGGAAATTCGCGACGCCAGGGTGGCGGATCTCGATCACCTCCTTCGGGAAGCCGATTCCTTCGTTTTTGATTTCGCTCTCAAAGGCGCCGGAACGACCGCGCCAATGGACGGTTCGTCGTCCGGGGAGGCTGAAGGCGAGGTTTCATCGATAAGATCGATGTTTCTCGACGTCGTCGCCGAAGAGCGCGAACGATTCTTAGCGGGCAGGCCGCTGCGACGCCTGGTGTGCGTCAATGCGATCCACAATAGTTTTGAGTATCTCGTCAATTCGAAGGTCGGCGTGACGCGGACGCCATTCAGTTCCCGCATTCGGCAGGGCTTCGTACTCCCTCCCGAAGCCGACCCTTTCATCATCGTGTGCGCGCGTTTCCTGCATTTCCCAATTTTGAAGCCTTTCGCCGAGTTTCTATGCACGGTCGGCCGCGCGCTCGGCAACGATCGGATTCAAGAGGCCGGCGTGCAATTGTGGAACTATCGCCACGACCCAAAGATGAATCGGCGCCCCGATCGACCCGCATTTCATTTCAGGACGTGGTTATAACGTAGGGCTGTCCGACCACGATCGTCAGATCCCAAAATCTGGATTGGAGGCGCAATCCATGCGGGGCGATGGCGCGGCGCGAAACGGCCACCATCGCCGATTCCCGCCGCAATGTCCAAACGACAAAAGGCGAATCCGCCGAGCTAATCCGCTTTCTTCGCGCGGGATAACGCATTGCCGACGCGGAAACGGAGCTTTGCAAACGCCAGCGAGCGTCGGCTGAAGCCAAGCCGCGCCAGCCAAGACTGCGTCTCGGCGACGCCAATCAGTCCAGCGAAAGTATCGAATTCGGCCATTATTTTTGTGGCGAGATAGGACTCGCATGGCACGCCGGACGGACAAAGCCGCGGCCATGAATCGTTCAACGCCCCCAACGCCCTCATATAATAATCAATGCTTGGAAGCAGCCTCAAGAAACTGCTCGCGTTAGCGATCATGTGATTGATCAGCATCTTCCGGCAATGCTGTTCCTCATCATATTTGCCTCCGCGTTCGAAATTCACCACGCCGTTGAGCGTTGGATGCTTCGAAAATATGTTCGAGCCGTGAATACGATAGAAAACCAGAGGACGATCAATCAGGACGCTTCCAGTCAGCACGCTGATCCCTCGAAGAAGATAGCTGTCAAGACATCCCAAAAGGTCGCCAAGGCTCTTCTTGTTCAGAAACAATTTCACTGCGTCACGGCGAAAACAGTTAGCCGATGTTGGCGACCACGCCCAATTGGCGTCCATCGGCTCCACGAAACGAACTTCGGACGCAAGCGCCGCGTCGGGGCTTGGCAATGGCCAAAGTTCAGGGGCGCTTTCATCAATGCGCCGCAAAAGATCTAGCTTGACGCCTTTTCCTGATCGCATGAATTCTGTCTGATTCAAGTAAGTGCCGAGCACAACTCGCGTTCCCGCCACTTGAATCATATCAGCGGACGTTACGCCCACAGCAATGCGAAGCGACAAGTGCACAAAAATATGTGTTTCGACACATGAGTCGAGCAAAGCATCGTCTGCATCCAGGAAAATGACATATTCGCCTGTGCTCGATTCGAAACCTTCCGTCGCAGCTATGCAAAGACCCGCGTTATCGGCTCGTCGCAATATGGCGATGTCCGGATAGCGCTTCGCGAGATCGGTGATGATTTCGGAGCTGTCATCGGTCGACGCGTTATCGACAATGATGCACTCTATGTTCGGATAGTTTTGCGCAAAGACGGAATCCACGGTTTGGCGGAGAAAACGCCCGTAATTGTAATTGACTACTATTACGCTTACCAAGGGCAAGCCGAACGTTGGCGAACCGTCCGCGGCGCCCCCGTGCGCAAGGCGCGCCTCATTAGAAAAATTCATTTTGATCTCGTGTATTTTTGAAAATTTACATAATCAGATCGAAATATCCGGAATCTCTTAGGCGGCATTGCTGTTCGATTCAAGTTCTGGTCGCTTCTCTAATCCCTCTATATCGCGCGTCGCCATGGCGCCGGGGCTGGGCCATCGTTCGAAGGGAAGCGATAGCTGCGGCCGGCCGATCTGTTGACGCGATGCAGCTTGACTTTTTGCTGCAAAGCAGCGATATAGCATCCATCTGCTCAAAAGTAGATGTTGGCGCGCCGATTGCGTGAAGGATAGGTTTCTATCCTCCTGTCGGACGCCCGGCGCAATCCGCTCGACAGCCCAGGCCACGCAGGGCGTCCAACTATTTTCAGCCCGTTTCCCGCCGCCCGGCGGCGCGTATCGAGCTTATCGAAAGATCCCCACTTGCAAGATTTCTCCGGACTCGGCCTCGCCGCGCCCCTTCTCCTTGCCCTGAGCAAACTCGGCTACGTCAAGCCGACCCCGATTCAGGCGCAAGCCATTCCTCACCTCATGGCGGGCCGCGATCTCGTCGGCATCGCCCAGACCGGCACCGGCAAAACCGCCGCCTTCGCCCTGCCTATTCTCAATCATCTGCTGGCCAATCCGCAGCAGCCGCCCCGCGGCGGCGCCCGCGTCCTGGTGCTGAGCCCGACGCGCGAGCTAGCGAGCCAGATCGCCGAGAGCTTCCGCACCCTCGGCTCGCAGATGCAGCTTTCTGTCGCCGTCGTTTTCGGCGGCGTGCCGCATGGCGCGCAGATCCGGGCGCTGGCGAAGGGCCTCGACGTGCTCGTCGCGACGCCGGGGCGCCTCGTCGATCATCTCGACAGCCGGGTCGCCCATCTCGGCAAGACTGAATTCTTCGTCCTCGACG
>Ga0182014_10004353_pt1 | contig 16325 bp, 13 predicted proteins | sample 612S2DmetaG_FD_120489 | JGI IMG/M metagenome (GOLD analysis project Ga0182014, IMG submission 120489) | Permafrost microbial communities from Stordalen Mire, Sweden - 612S2D metaG | ecosystem: Environmental > Terrestrial > Soil > Wetlands > Permafrost | place: Sweden: Stordalen | collected... | reverse complement strand
TTCACCAGCGCCAGTCCGATGCCGACTCCCTGGTACTTGCGCTTGGAAGAACCGTCTGCTTGCCAGAAACGATCGAAGACGTGCGGCAGGTTTTTCTCCGAGATCCCCATGCCCGTATCGGCAACCATGAGCACCAGTGCTTCACCCCGCTTCTCCGCGCGCAATTCCACCCGGCCGCCGGCAGGCGTGAACTTCAGCGCGTTGAAAAGCAGGTTCAAGACAACCTTTTCCAGCTTGTCCCTGTCCGCCAACACCGTGCCCACGGCGGGATCCACGAAAGTCTCCAACCGCAGCCGCTTGTCGTCCGCAACCTGGCGCGCCGCGCTGGCCAGGCCCTTGACAAATTCCGCCACTTCCAGCGGCTCGCGTTTGACCTCCATCCGGCCCGATTCAAGCCGCACCAGATCCAGCAGGTCATTGATCAGCTTCAGCAACCGCATCCCATTGGAATGCATAGTCACCAGCATATTGCGCGTCTCCTCGTCGAGCGACCGGTTGAAACGTTGCAGCAGCGACTCCAGCGGCGCCAGGAGCAGCGTCAAGGGCGTGCGCAACTCATGGCTGATGTTAGCGAAAAACCGGCTCTTGACCTGGTCCAGTTCGCGGAGCTTTTGGTTGTTCTCCTCCAGGGTCTTCTTGTTCCGATTCAGCTCGAACCGGAGGGAGAACTCGCTGAAGCGCAAACGATTGAAAAAGTAGTTGCCGGTGACCACGGTTATCCCTGTCAGCACGAGAAAATAGTAATTATTGACAATCATCGCCACTTCCCACCCAGTCAATCGCCCCGCAAGCACATTCGGCAGGCAAACCAGGGAATACATCAGGAGCACGCTGACTATCGCCGCCAGCGATTCACGAACGCTCCAGTGCACCACAACGCTTACCGCCAGCAGGATCAGATTAAGCGCGGCGTAATAGGGCGACACCGGGCCGTAGTAGGACGACTCCAGTGGTCTTCCTACGTAAATCATCCAAGTGATAAAAAGAGCAGGCAAGAGAGCAATCGGCAGCCCAAGCAGTTTATAGTGTTTACACCCGAACGCCGTTGTGTGCAGAAACCAAAGCAGCCCCACCAGGGCCGAACACGCCAGACGCAAAACGAGAAAGTCCTGCATCTGCCCCCTATAGAAGAAGAAGTCGAGTACGGTTCCAACGGGCATTAAACAAACGACCAATGCACACGCCACCTTGCCGGTCTTGATGCGCTCCTGTTGCTCACTGGCCAGGAAGGCAGCCCGGAATTCCGGCTGACTCATGGACAGCTCATCCTGCATGGCCGGGCTTTCTTACCTCGATAAACACGTTCACTCCCGTATCATCGCATCGCACACAGACCGAGTCGGCGTCCGCCCCTTGAGGCTTGAGCGCCCCGAGTTGCGCCGCGGTACGATAAATCAGGTGCCAGTCCAACAGATGTTCCATCCCGTGGCGAAGTGGATTCGAGGGCTCAACGTTCGTGGCGATCAGCAAACCGCCCGGGGCCAGCCACGCATACATGATGTTCATCAGCCGTTGGCAAACCTGATCCGACAGGTAATCGAACAACCCCGCGCAATACACCAAATCGTATTGGTCCTGCGCCGACCGCTCGACGGTACGTCCGCTCTCTTTCAGGATGTTCTGGACTGACTTCCTGATGTATTGGAGGGAGGCAGATGGCCCATGCCGAGCTACTTTGTCGTTGAGCGCGTTGCGGGTGTATTGGAGGGTTTCTTCATTGAAATCGAGCAGGGTGACACGGGTGTGCGCGCTGATCGGCTGCTCGAGCAAAAACTGCTGCACTTCCTGCGCCGGCCCGCAAGCCACATTAAACACCCTCATGTCCCGGCCCGCCGCGCTCACTCGCACCGTTTCCATTAGCAGCCTCTCCACCAGATACCGAATGCGATTGCGGTGCGCCTGAGCCGGGGGTTGCCGCAAGAACCAGGTGTTGACCACTTTTGCGAACAGCGAGCCGCCTTCCTGCCCATTCCGCGCCATCATATTCACCAGCTCATAATCCCCGGCATAGCCGAGTGGCTTGTAGAAAGCGCGGTGGGCAAAAGGCGCGGACAGAACCCAGGAATGGAGTTGCCGCCGCATATAGCTCCGGTGCGCCGGTTTGAGTTCCTCCTCCACCCGGTCCGCCACCGCCTCGAATTTCTCGAAGAGCACATTCAGGGGGCCAATCACCGGCTCAGCCGCCTCCTCGGCCACCGTTTGCTCAAGTTTCAGCCGATCTGCCGACGGCGACGAACGGATGCCCAGTTCCACCTGGTCAAGCCAGAGCCTCAGGTCCATGAAAAAGCTCTGCATATCAGCAATCACCAGCTTGTAGTCCGACCCGACCTTGTAGAGCTTCTGCCACTCATGCATGAAGCCCGTAAATTCCTCACGCAGTTTCCCGTTACCGCTCTTGGCCGCGGTGAACGCCACGTCCATCCACGAGCCTTCGTCTAGGGTAGTCTCGCAGACGACCGTTAGCCCGGCGTTCACCACGCTGCGGATGACCGCCCGTCCTGAGTATAATGTGCGATCCTGCACCACGATCCGAAACTCACTCAACACCTCGGACAGGCGCAGGATTATTGTGGGGCTGTAAATCTCGAACACTACGGCAAACCGCGTTAGCCGCAGCAGACTGCCGCGAATCTCAATGCCCTGGTTGTTCTGACAAACCACCAGGCTTTCTTTAATCTCGCCGTTTTCTGTGCTCATGCTGCTTCTCAAATCGGACAACCGTGCGCTACGCTTTCGCCCTTGCTCATCCTCTGGCTCGGTGCGCTGCTTCACGCTAGGCCTAATACCATCTTCCGGGCCAGCGACAAAACCAAATCCCAGTAGTTGCCGGGCGGCCTCGCCAGCACCACCCAAGCCGGATTCTGGCCTCGCACTGTCCAACTTCTTGACATTGGCCGAGCCTCCTCCTCCCGTGACTGGCCAAGATATCACGCAAGAGCAGGCTGCCAGTCAACGGCGGCGGGTCAGAAATGCCATCCGGCCGTCACAAATACCGCATGACTGAAGCACTCATATTGCCCGTCAGCGGTCTGCAGCGGTGCGGCAAAGCCGGAGGACGCGCTGCCGCTGACGGTCCTAGTCGGGCCGTAGCCGAATTGGTAAGCGACATCGAAGCTGAAATGCTTACCTTTATGCCCCGTGCCGACACTGAGGAAGTGCCGGTCTAAATCTGCCACGAGCGGATTATAAGTCGCGTCCGGAACCGAGTTTTCGTTGTAAATATAGCCAGCGCTCACCGACCAGCCGCTGCCCAGGTAGCGTGTCGCGCCAAACTCATAATACCAGCTCCCCTGCCAATTGAACGCCAAAGGAAGACTCTGCGGCAATCCCAGTATCCCCCCTCCGGCCTGATTGATGGTGACAGTCCCCAGGCTGCTCCAATCCGTGTAGTCAGCATTGAACTCGAAATTCCAGTTCGTGGTAGGCCGATAAGAAATGCCACAAACCACATTGAGTGGGAATTCGAAACGGGCATTTGCATCAGATTTTTGGCTCGGAAAGGCTGGCACTGCCCCGACCCCTGGTGGATAGGCCACATTATTGTAGTACTCGGTATGTCCTTCAACATTGAAGCTTGTTGTGCTCTTGAACGCCGCGCCCAATGAAACCTTCTCGTGCGGCTTCCACAGTATCCCCACATCATAGCTCGCTGCCCACCCGTCGCCTTTGAAGCGGAACTGGTCGTACGCCTGGCTCGGCCAGAACATGCCCTGCTCCAGATCAATCTCGCCGTAGTTGGCTCTCAGCCCCGCACCCAGCGACAAATTCGGCAACACGCGCCAGGCCACCGTCGGGTTGATCGTGTAGGTGGTGATCGCGCCTTCAGTGGCCACTTTCCGAAAGCCTGTTCCTGGGTCCCACTGCGAGCTTTGACCGTAAGGGGAGTAGACGCCGAGGCCCACAGCCAGCGGCAGCGAATCCAAGTTCCAGGAGTAAAAGAACTGCGGGATAGCATGCAGGTCTTTCTGGTTGTCAAAAGTCATCCCGGTACTGGGCGACGTGAAACGCGGATCGTAGTACAGGCCGTAAACCCCGCCGCGCAGGTCTTGGCCCTCTAGCTGGGTAAGGCCAGCGGGATTGTAATAAATGGCCGATGGATTATCGGCCGTAGCGACAAACGCCTCGCCGCGCGCAGTGGCGAAGGCGTCTTGATCGGGAAGCCGGATCCCTGTGGCTAAAAGCGTCAGGGCGGACCCGCCCAAAAAGGTTGCGGAAATGATCGTCAACGCAGAGCACGAATGTATCTTCATAAGGTATTCTATGATTCATCAGTCCGAACGCCGGCAGCAATTACCAACGGCAGCGCTCACAACACAGCGCACGTGCCACGTAAGCAAGTCTCTTGCCGAACAATGCCAGTCCCAGCAGGTCTTTCTGCGGCACTGCCCGCGCTTTTCCAGTCGAACCACCGGCAGAATCACGCATTTCTATCCGACATTCCCTATCATTTGTGGTTTCTTCTCTGCGCTTCAGCCACGGTTCGGAAGAAGTCGTGCGCGCCGAGGATCTTGTCCGTAATCCAGGCGCCGAGGGAAGGCGACAAGGGATACAGCGCAAGCAAGGGACGAACTGGCAGCCTGCTCACGATGATCTCCGGCAAGTCCCGCTCAATGGCCCGCACCACTGCTTGCGCCACGTGTTCAGGTGAGCATACTCCCGCGCCCAATAGCCCGGGCGCTGGCCGTCCAATTTGCTTCTTCATTCGCTCATAGATCCCCGCTTCGACGAATCCCGGGCACACTACTGAAGCGCTCACCCCGGTCTTGCGGTAGGTCCCTCGCAACGAAAAAGTAAAGGCCGTTAGCGCTGCTTTTGTAGCCGTATACGCTTCCTGGAAACCTGGACCAAACTTGCCTGCCAGCGAAGACATATTCACGATATGCCCGTGCCCCTGGCGCAACATTCCCGGCAAAACTGCTCGCGTAAGCAGCATGGGCGCTTCCAGGTTCACCGTGAGGATGTCCTTGATCTGCTCCTCCGACAGCTCATGGTAAAAGGCGGAAGCTTCGAGCCCCGCGTTATTGACGAGCACATCGACCCGGCCGAACTCCTTGAGGGTCGTTGACACCACTCGCTGTCGCTGTTGCGCATCCCGGAGGTCGAAGTCCAAAGCTATGGCCTTAACGCCTTCCTTCGTAACCGCCGAACAGACTTCAAGAAGGCCTTCGCCAGGAAAAGCCACAAGAACGAGGTTCATCCCGGCTCTGGCCAGCGCCGGGGCAATGAAGCTGCCAACCCCACCGGAAGCCCCGGTGAGGATCGCTGTTTGTCCGCGCAGGTTCCTCATACGTCCATAATCAATCCTCAATTAGGGTCAAATAGCGAGCAGATCGCCTGCCAAAACCGCCAGGCCAGTTCGCAACGAGCCGCAGAAGGTCATCAATAAGCTGGTCTCGCGTTCGTCAGGTCTATTTCGTCACCGCCATCGCGGAACCAATAGGCTGCGTTTTGCTTGCGGGGCTGCCTCTGGGTTTAGATCCGGGCTGCCGCGCATCTCTCGGTTCTTCGTGGATTCTGCGGAAATGGTAACCAAGGATGGCCAACCCCAGGAAGTTCGAGACTGACCTTGGCTTGCGAAAGCAAGTCCAAAAGAAAACTCGCCAGAAATGTGTTCGGCCCTTTCGGATAAATCCCAGCCAAAAAAAACACCGCAGGACAGCCAGCGCGACGTCCTTCGTCATCGGAGGCTTCTCTTTCGGCTCTTTGAGCTGCACCAACAGATTCTGCACCCGGTTGTAGTAATTCTTAGACTCATAGAGCGCCGCCACCAACGCTCGATAGCTGCTGCGGAGAGTCTCCCGGTCCATGCGGGTGATGATGTTCGTGTCGTCCATCACATTGTTTCCGGAAAACTCGCCAATCAGCCGGCCCTCTCGTTCCAACCGCTTAAAGAGTTCTGTGCCCACCGGCGCCTGCAGCAAGCCAACCATCGCCATAACGATGCCGTTGTTTTGGATCAACTCATACTGCCGCCGAAAAATGTCCGGGGGATCGTGGTCAAAGCCGACGATGAAGCCACCCTGGACCTGCAACCCATTTCTCTGCAGCCGGCGAATCTGCTCCGGCAAATCCCGATGCAAGTTCTGCTTCTTGTTACACTCAGCCAGGCTGCCCGCGTCGGGAGTCTCAATCCCGATAAAAACCCAGTCAAATCCGGCCTCATACATCAGGTCCATGAGTTCCTGATCGTCCGCCAGGTTCATAGTAATCTGCGTGTGGAAAGAAATGCCCCGCTTCCCGCGTTTCCACTGGATAATCGCGGGCAACAGCTCAGTCTTGAGGCAAGGCTTGTTGGCCATTAGGTTGTCGTCCACGAAGTAGATTTTGCCCCGCCAGCCGCTCCGGCAGATATTGTCCAGTTCGGCGATGGTCTGCGCTGCGGTCTTGAAGCGCGGACGCCGTCCAAAAAGGGTCGTGACATCGCAAAAATCGCACTGGTAGGGGCACCCGCGAGAGAACTGCACGCTCAGCGCGCCGTAGTACTTCGTCTCGAGCAATTGGTAAGCCGGAAGCGGTGAATTGCACACATCCGCAAACTCGGCACTTGAATAAACGGGCTTCGCTTCTCCCGTGGCAAGGTCCGCCAGAAACCCGGGCAGCGTCACCTCCGCCTCGTTGAGCACCAGATGGTCAATGTCGCTGAATTCGCCCGGCTCACTCGTGAACAATGGCCCTCCCGCCACGATCTTGACCCCGGCGTGTTTGCAGCGGTCGATAACCCGGCGCGCAGACCCCTGCTGGATGCTCATGGCGCTTAGGAATACGTAATCCGCCCAGCCCAGGTCTTCATCGCGCAGAGGCTCCACATTCAGATCCCGGAATCGCCGTTCGAACGTCGGCGGAAGCATCGCGGCAACCGTCAACAAACCAAGCGGCGGCGCGTAGGCCCGCTTGCCCATAAACCGCAGCGCATGCGTCAGGCTCCAGAATGTCTGGGGGACTTCCGGATAAACGAGCAGGATCTTCAGTCGTGTCATGCGGCCTTTTGGGTTAAGGTGCTATACGGCCATTTTCTCTCGGAATTGGGGGACTGTCGAGCATTTTAGCTGTCTTCTTGACCACGCGCGAAGTTCACGCATCCAAGCAAGCCGGTACAAATGCCACACGAAGCCACGAGCACTTCATCTGAACCCCAACCATAAGCGACGCCGGAATTAGAGCTGCACATTCTTCTGGAGAGGAAGCGATGAGGCAACTCGGACGAATGTCCTGTTGTAGGACAATAGGGAGAGGCTTCTCTGGTACCAGGGTATGTCCAGGGCAGGTCCAGAGTGGAGACAGGGGATGGCCGGTGCAGCCTGCTGCTTCTGCTATTTCAAATGCTTATCCTGCGCGGCTGGCCACTCGACTCATCTGCAGCATAGCGCAGCCCCCAGATTCAGAAATGCAGGCCCACCGTCAACATCACAGCGTGGCTGATGAAATCATACGTGCCGTTGGCCGTCTGGCCGGCAAACTGCCCGGGAGTGGAGGATGGCGTGCTGCCGGTGACGGTATGCGGGGCGCCATATCCGAACTGGTATGCCACGTCGAAATCAAAGCGTCTGCCCTTAAACCCGGCCCCAGCGCTGATGAAATGCCGGTCCATGTCCGCCGCCAAAGGCGTGTAATACGCGTCCGGGACTGAGTTCTGGTTAAAGACATATCCAGCGCTCGCGTGCCAGCCCTTGTCAAAATAGCGCGTCACGCCGAACCCGAACATCCAACTCGGCTGCCAATTGAGTGTCACCGGAGTGTCCACCTTCAAGCCGAACGGGGGGGCCTGTTGGTGGATGTTTATTGTTCCGAAGCTGCTCCAGTCGGTGTAATCAGCATCAAACTCCAGGTTCCATTTCGGTGTGGGCCGGAATGAAACTCCAAAGGCAACCGTCATGGGGAACTCAAACTCTGCGGATGCGACCCGGCTTGTGGCCGGGTAAAGACCGCGAAGGGGTTGCTGCTCGAAATCCGTGTGACCGTCCAAACCAACCGTCGCCGAGCTGCGGAACGTCGCGCCAAACGAAACCATCTCGTGCGGTTGCCAAAGCACCCCCAAGTTGTAACCCGCGCTCCAGCCGTTCCCCTTGAAGCGAAAGAAGTTGGCCAAGGGTTGTTCGGTAGCAAGCAGGCCTTGTTCCATCTTCAGGTCCGCATGGTTGACCATCGCTCCGGCCGCGATGGACAGACCGCGCGCCAACTCCAGGGCCACAACCGGGTTGATCGTCATGTAGGTCAGCGAACCTTCGGTGGCGACCGAGCGGAAGCCGGTATCCTGAGGCCAGCTCATCTTCCCGCCGTAAGGCGAGTAAATTCCTAATCCAAAGCTCAGGGGCAAAGCCTCTAGCGAGTATGAGTAAAAGAGCTGCGGAACAGCGGCGAGATTGTCCTCGATGTGGTATGTGCCACCGCTGTTGTTGGCGCCGGCTGGAGGACGGAAGGTCGGGTCAAGATAGATGCCATATAGGCCGAAGCGAAGATTACTGCCCTCAAGCTGAGCGAGGCCAGCAGGGTTGTAGTAAATGGCTGACGCATTGTCCGCGGTTGCGACAAAGGCTTCGCCACGCGCGGTCGCAAAGGCATCTTGATCGGCCAGCCGAAAGCCATTGCCCGAAACACTCATAGCCGAGGCCCCGGAAACCAATACCGCAAGAACAAGGGACGTATTGCGCCTCTTCATGTTCGCCATTCAATCAGTTCGAGCAATTGGGCTGATGCGCCAGATAGCCACGGAAAGCGCGCCTAAGCAAGCAGGTTTCTTGTCGCCTCGCGTCCTTCGTGCGTCGGACTGCCCGGACCAAGCTCGGACCGTGGACGATGCTCGGGCTGCGCCTTCGATTGCGCCCCTTGAATTCCATCTTGACTTTTGCCGGGCACGAGAGAAGCTAGTGCCGTGAACAGTTTGGTGCGATTGATCTTGCTCCTGTGGTTGTCAGGAACCGCCGTCCTTAGCTCCGAAGCCGCATTCGACTCTCTCTATGTTTTTGGCGACGGAGTTTGCTCCTCAACCGACAACATCTACGGCGGATCACTTTACTACCCCGACACTTACTGCAATGGCCGGGTTTGGGTCCAGGTTCTGGCGCAGCGGCAAGGAGTGACCTATGACGCGAGCAAGAACTTGTCTTACTTCGGCCATTACAGCTTCTACCTGTCAACGGATGTCAGCCAGTTCTCCACGACAAATGCGAATACCTCGCTCTTTGTGGTGTGGGTCAACAATGCCGACTTTGTCTGGAACATGCAGAACATCTATCCCTCGACAAGTCTCGTCACATGGAACAACGCCATGAATAGTTCTCTGGCCAACCATTCTCAGGTCCTCACCAATCTGTACGCCAAAGGCGCCCGCACCTTGATCATGCCGAACGCCGTGGATATTACCAAGATTCCGCAGTACTCGGGCTTGGCTTCCGGCGACAAGATCTTCATCCGTCAGAGGGTCATTGATTACAACACCGCGTTCGCCGCGATGCTCGATCAAGCAAGGGCATCGCTGCCCGGCATTGAGATTTATATGCCGGATATGTTGGCCCTCTTCGACGATCTCGTCGCGCACCCCGGCAACTATGGATTGGTTAATCCCGGCGCTGCCGCACTCGGAGACCCCAACCTGACCGACTACTCCTTTGATGGCCCAGGCGCAAACTACGTCTTTTGGGACCCGTTCGACCCGACTGCGAAAGTCCACGAGATAGCGGCGGATACAGTTCAGCAGCTCATCTCGCCGGTGAACATCACCAATCTCGTACTGCTGAACGGCAGCAACCGTCTGGACGCTGCAAACATCCCGATCGGCCTGAAGGGGTCCGTGGACGGCTCGTCGAATCTTGTTTCCGGCGCCTGGATGCCCGTGGCCGACATCGACAGCACCAATACGACGCAAGCGATCTTTGTTCCTGTCCCCAGTCCGTGGCAGTTCTACCGGTTGCGTTTCCCCTTCGCTTGGTCCCAGCCATAGCCTTTTGCGCGCGTGACGACATTTGGGGTTGTGCTGGGGCAATGTGTCCCATATATGGACATACCGTTGTGACCTCAATTCCGTCGGCAGGACCAGTTGCCCCAGCCGGCGAGATTCATGGGAGCCTCATGGGAGCCTCGCCGTTACTTCGCCGTAGTACCTCTGATCGGCGATCAGAGGTACTACGGCGAGGTTCCGGTGGGGCCCGCGGGAGGGTCTGGTGCAGGATTGGAGCAATTGGGAGCCAGACGTCTGGCTGTTTGGGGCGCCAAGCTGGGTTCGGACGGGTCGCCGGGACACGAGAAACCGGCCAAAGACGAGAGCCGGGGCACCGCTTGGGGTGGCTGATGCTTCAGGAAAGCGCAGTACCGACCCCGTCATCATCGAGAGCACCAATTTCTGGCCTTGGCTTGGCTTGGCCCCTTGCGCGCCCAACTGGGCCAACTGGACCCGCCTCCACCGCCGTTTGCAGCTTTTTCACCAACTGCGGCCCCAAGAACGCTACCTTCGCCGTGCGGAAACCAACGCGCCTTAGAAACCAACCCGCCCGTCGGAGCCGCCGGTTCCGGCCTTCTTTCGGCCTTCGGGTTTCAGGGCTGCCGGATTTGCTCTCCCGTCACCCGCTCGGACATGCGAGCAGCCCTGTCCGTTGCCAAGCCGGCTCGCTTTTCTGTGTCGGCGCGCTTTCTTGTTGGCGTCTCGTCCAAAAGGCACTACCATAAGCTATTCCTTGGCAACGGTTTGCGCCGTTGACTGGTTTGACAACCGTGACTGTTGCCCGCGTTAACGCCTCCTCGCGTGCGGCGTCAGCGCCGACCCGGTTAGGCAGCCGCTATTTTAATGAGCATGTCGGCCAAAACTGAAAAGACCCGCGAACCGCTGAGCTTCGCAACCGTGTTGCGCAATCACCTCGCTTGCGGCGTCCTTCTCATTGACGGCGGGAAGAAGGTCGCCGTCCTGGCCGGCCGCGCCAGGCAACTTCTTGGCCTGGACCCGGATCAGACGAGCCTGCCCGCTTTCGAAGCCCTGCCCGCGCCGATCCAGGCAATCGTTCGCGATACCCTCGCCTCGGACGAAGCGCCGGCCGACCGCCAAATTGAAATGGAGGCCGGCAGCCGCGGGAGGATCACACTTCACGTCAGCATAGTGCCACTGGAGCCGAACCGGAAGGATGCAGGCGTCGTGGTCGTGCTCGGCGACCTGACCACAGCCCGGCAGCTCGAAGAACGCCTCGTGCAGCTCGACCGGCTGGCCAACCTGGGCACCCTCGCCGCCACCATGGCCCATGAAATCAAGAATGCCCTGGTCGCCGGTAAGACGTTCATCGACCTTCTGCTTGAAAAGCATAAGGACGCCGAGTTGGTAGAAGTTGTCCGCCGTGAGTTGAGCCGCATCGATGGCATCGTCAGCCGCATGCTCAAGTTTTCCGGCCCGGCCCGAGCCGCCTTCGCCGAGGTCCACCTCCACGATGTCCTGGAGCACTCCCTGCGCTTGGTTCAACCCCGACTTGAGGGTCAGTCGATCGATTTACGTCCGTCGTTCCAGGCCGCGCCGGACCTCGTGCAGGGTGATGATTACCAGTTGGAGCAGGCCTTCCTGAACCTCTTCCTCAACGCGTTCGAGGCAATGGGGTCGAACGGCACACTATCTGTCGCTACGGAAATCTGTTCCCGCCAGGCCGGGTCCGGTGGGCGACGGGCTTCCGTCAACCGCCCACAGCTTCGCGTTACGATCAAAGACACGGGCGCGGGCATTCCGCCGGAGAACTTAGCCCGCCTGTTCGAGCCGTTTTTCACCACCAAACCCAAGGGCACCGGCCTGGGCCTGGCGATTACGCGGCGCATCATCCTGGAGCATCGCGGCGACATCACCGTGGAGAGCCATCCCGGCCAGGGCACCACGTTCCAGATCCTGCTCCCGGTGTCGGCCTGACTGATTGCTCCTCCAACATGGGCGCCATGGGAACCTGCACGCTTGGCATCCTGAGCGACATTCATTACGCTAGCGCGGCCGAACAGGCGCGCGGCGGGGATTTTGAGTTTCGCGGCATCACTAATCCCCTGGCCCGTCCCTTCGCCCGCTTGTTCCGCCACTTCATCTGGCTGCGGGAGCCGCTGCGCAAGAACCACCTCCTCGACCAGTTCATCGAACGCGGCGCTTCCTTCGATTACGTCATCGCCAATGGCGATTACTCCTGCAACAGCGCCTTCGTCGGGCTAAGCGACGACGCGGCTTACGAGAGCGCGCGGGAATGTCTGCAAAAGCTCCACCAGCGCTTCGGCGCCAATCTCCGCGCCAATTACGGCGACCACGAACTCGGCAAGATCGCGACGTTCGGCTCGCGCGGCGGCATGCGCCTGGCCAGTTGGCACCGCACCCGGGACGAGCTCGGCCTGCCCCCCTTCTGGCAACTCGACATCGGCAGCTACACTCTGCTGGGGCTCGTCTCAACCCTTGTCGCTCTCCCGGTGTTTGAAGCGGAAATCCTGGCCGCCGAGCGGCCCGAATGGGATCGACTGCGCGCCGACCATCTGGCGGAGATTCGCCGCGCCTTCGCCGCCCTGCGGCCCGGCCAGCGCGTCCTGCTCTTCTGCCATGACCCGACCGCCCTGCCCTTTCTCTGGCGCGAGGAAACCATTCGCGCCCGCCTACCGCAAATCGAGCACACCATTATCGGTCACCTGCATACAAACCTTGTCTTGTGGAACAGTCGCCTGCTCGCCGGCATGCCGTCCATTCGCTTCCTCGGCCACACCGTCCGCCGCCTGAGCACCGCCTTGCACGAAGCCAGTCATTGGCGTCCCTTCCACGTCCGCCTCTGCCCTGCCCTGGCCGGCATTGAACTCCTCAAAGACGGCGGCTACTGCACCATCGAACTCGATCCCGAGGCCCGCCACCCCGCCCGCTTCCGTTTCCATCCCTTGCCCCACTGCCGCTGAATTAGGGAAGATAGCCTGCGAGACGCGGTGGTTTCTCCCTCTCCTCCGGCAGCGCCACGGCATCGCCACAGCATCGCCATAGCAGAGCAATAGTAGCGCAATAGTAGCGCAATAGTAGCTAGCATGTTGCAAGCATGTTCCTAGGATGTTGCTTGCTTGTTTCTAGCTTTCCAGCCTCCTCCTCTCCCGCCACTCCGACCCCGCGCGGTGATCCTCTCACCCCGCCTCGATCCCCCCCGCAGCCGGGGACTACAATCTACAGACGCCCGAGAGGTTGCCAAGGTTACACGGATCAGGTTGGCGGCAGATCGTCCAACGGGCTGGGGACCCCCTGCCCGCCTTGTTGGACCACATGCGTGTAAATCATCGTGGTGGCCAGGTCGGCATGACCCAGCAGCTCCTGGATGGTGCGGATGTCCGTCCCCCGCTGCAGGAGATGTGTTGCGAAGCTGTGCCTGAAGCTGTGCGCGCTGATTACCTTGGTCAACCCCACCCGCCGCGCCGCCACCTTGATCGCCTTGTTCACCACCGCCGGGTCCACATGATGCCGCCGCACCACGCCGCTGCGCGGGTCCGTGGATACGTCCCGCGCGGGAAACAAATATTGCCAGCTCCAATCCCTCGCCGCCCCCGGGTATTTGCGCTCCAGCGCGTAGGGCAGATACACCGCCCCATGCCCCGCCGCCAGGTCCTGCTCGTGATACGCCTTCACCCGCTGGAGTTGATTCTGGAGCAGTGGAATCAGCGAGGCGGGCAAGGTCGTGAATCGGTCTTTCTCACCCTTGCCCGAGCGCACCGTCACCTGCTTCATCGCAAAGTCCACATCCTTCACCCGCACGCGCACCGCCTCCAGTACTCGCAATCCGCTGCCGTAGAGGAGCTTGACGATGAGTTGCGGCACGCCTTCCATCACCGCGATGATCCGGGAAACCTCTTCGCGCGTCAGCACCACCGGCACATTGACCTTCCGGTCGGCCCGCACCGCATCAATCACCTCGTCCAATGGCTTGGCCAGCACCTTCTTGTAAAGGAACACCAGCGCATTCATCGCCTGGTTTTGCGTGGAGGCGGCGACCTTGCCCCTCACCGCCAGATCGGTGAGAAACGCCTCAATCTTCCTTTCCCCGTCCGCCAGGTCCTCCCGGCAGGTCATTTTATGAAACTCGACATAACGCTTGATCCAATCCACGTAGGAGCGCTCCGTATGGATCGAGTAGTGGTGGAGCCGCATGATGTCCCGCACCTGACGGAGTAATCTGGGCGATTCTGGTTGACCTTCCATAACAATTTGCCAATATTCCAGCATGAGTTTGACGCTGATATTGGCTCAGGCACATTTGACCTGGAAACATACCAATACGAGATTACCAGGTCAAACCATCCTGTCAATCAATGGTTGGAGCGCCGGAGATTCCACGCCCTCGCGGCTTCATCGTCGTCTGGTTGAATCGGTCCTGTCCGCGCCCCGCAGGTTGTACACTGAGCGCGCCTGCCGAGCAGTGGAATGACGTAGATGAATGCGTGTCCTCCACAGAACGGGCACTCCAACAAATCAGTGGAGCAGACGGCGGGATCGCCGGTCAGTCGAGTGGTTTCTGGCGTGCTCTGGCTCATGTGGTTTTCGCGCCGCTGCTCACTTCGCCGTTCGATGAGGATCGCCCACCATGCCCTACATCTTTGACATCACGGTTTCAGCATCATTAAAGGACGGTGACCTGATCTCCCGCATCCTCGACTTCAAAGAGGATTTGCACCGCGAGTGTTTTCGGGCCGAGTACGTCACAGTGTCTGACCCAGCAGCGGTGGATTCGGCCTTGCGCCCCGTGAGTTTCTCCGTCCGTTCCAAAGCGGGATTGGCTCAATTCACAAAGCTGATCCAGAAGTCACAGGCGCTTCACAGGGTCGAGCACGCAGTTCACGTCACCAGGCGTTAATCATGGCGCACAGATCATCGAACAAGCGCGGTGCAGGCAAGGGCGGGTTCGCCGTTCTGTGGCGTGCTGGACGCGCTTGCCCCGCCCTGCCTGACCGCGAACGTTCGGCCGCAGGGCCGTAGGCGCAATGAAAAAGCAATACATCCCTGTTTACCTTGGGCTGGGACTCTTCTTGACGGCCTTCGTGGTCTCGGCGCTCTTGGAATGGGCGGGGGACAAACAGGAGAGTCGAATCGTCGTGTGTATCTCGGTGATGCTGTTCGGGCTGACAATTTTGATAGGGCTCTACTCCAACGTGAAGAACTACGGATTCTTTTTCACGCGTGTGCGCGAGCACGATGCGAACTTGAGCATTGAGGAACTGGACGCAAAGTACCCTAGAATCAGCAGAGGCACCACGGGGTATCGAGTGGGAATCGGCATTGCGGCCTTGTTCGGGATTGCTACGGTCATCTTTGGCATGGCGGTTTTGCTCCGCCAGTTGAGCGCCGGCGGGCAGTAGCAGCCATTTCCACACTTCATGAGAAAGCCGAACCAGAGCGTGGAGCCAACCGGAGGCAGCCGGTCCAGTCAGCCTGTATTCCTGAGCCAGCGGCGGCTGCCTCCGGTGGCTCACGCTTGGTGTTGGACCATGCGAGCCGTGAAGATTATCGCGTCACTCCTCATTTTCGCGGGGTGCCAGCTATGTTTCGCTGGCCGGGATACAAACATCATCGTGATGAGCGAATGGTCCAAACCCGTTTCACTCACAGACGACCAGGGCCATGACGAGGCCATCCGCGGACGGCTATTGATCCTTCAGGGCATGGAACCTGCCTACGGCGGGCCGCCAACAACCAATGGAGCGATGACGTTTGTGGAGCTTCAAAATGTTGGTATAGGGGGCCTCGAAGTCTATTTCGCTGTGACAAACCTGCATTGCGAATTATCAGGTGCCACCGGCAAAGCTGTCCCTATGCCGAGCGGAGGAGGATGGGGTGGACGCGGCCCGTTCTTACCTTGTTGGGTGAATCTACCCTATAATTCGACGATCCGCCTATTCATTAACGGCGGAACCATGAATCCCTTGGCGGTCTATCCCAGTGGCGAACCTTGGAGCCACTGGTCCATTCCGGCAAACGACACGAACATTTACTTTCTGTCAGGGACGCTGACCCTGTCCACGCACACCAATCTTTCTCTGTCGCCCCCGTTCAGGGAGATGGATTACCAGCAACATCGCACCGCGACACTGGCCTTCCCAAGGACGCGGATCATGGCGAGCAGCGTGGGCAATCACGAGAACGCGAATTAGGAATGAACAGAAGGCCCAACAATCCGGTCCAGCGAATGAGCGCCGCGCGCGTCAGGGAGGATTCGGATGTCTTGGGGGCGCTCATCGCTGACCTTTCTCGTTGGCTTTCAGATGCATTGGTACGAGGACCCGCCATTTGAACCCCCACCGCCGCAGTTTTCGCACGTCGCGGTTGCGGTAGCACACGAATATGAGCGTATCGTTTGCGTTTTGCAGCATCT
>Ga0182014_10004351_pt1 | contig 16327 bp, 11 predicted proteins | sample 612S2DmetaG_FD_120489 | JGI IMG/M metagenome (GOLD analysis project Ga0182014, IMG submission 120489) | Permafrost microbial communities from Stordalen Mire, Sweden - 612S2D metaG | ecosystem: Environmental > Terrestrial > Soil > Wetlands > Permafrost | place: Sweden: Stordalen | collected... | reverse complement strand
GCGTCATCGAAAAACGCCGCCAGGCGCTCGCCGCGATCGTTAAGCCGAAGGCCGAAAAGCCCGACGAGGTTTAGCCGCTAACTGGACAAACCAGCCAGCCGGCGGCCTACGCCGCATGCTTACGGCATACTGGATCGTCCGCTTTCGCGGACGATGACAGCGGAGGATATCGAAGCGGCTCGCTCCTATCTTCTCCCGAACAGCTTCTCGATATCGCTCAGCTTCAACTCCACATAGGTCGGCCGGCCATGGTTGCACTGGCCGGAATTCGGGGTGTCTTCCATTTCGCGCAACAGCGCGTTCATTTCTTCGGGCTTGAGGATGCGCCCCGCCCGCACCGAGCCGTGGCAGGCCATGGTGGCCGCGACATGCATCAGCCGGCGTTCCAGCGGCAGTGTCTCGTCCCATTCGGCCATGTGTTCGGCGAGGTCGCGCAGCAACGATCCGGCATTGGCCTTGCCGAGCAGCGACGGCGTCTCGCGCACCGCGACCGCGCCGGGGCCGAAAGAGTCGATCGCGAGTCCGAACGAACACAGCTCCTCGGCGCGGTCGAGCAATTTTTCGACAATGGCCTCGTCGAGCTCGACGATCTCGGGGATCAGCAGGATCTGCCGCTGCACGCCGTTCTTCGCCAGCGAGGCCTTCAGCCGTTCATAGACAATGCGCTCATGCGCGGCGTGCTGGTCGACCACGACGAGGCCGTCGCGAGTCTGCGACACGATATAGGTCTCGTGGATCTGGGTTCGCGCCGCGCCCAGCGGACGGTCGAGCAGATCGGCGGACGGGGTTTCCTGGAAGCGCACATCCGCGGTGGGGTTGCCGACGTCGAAACCGGCCTGGCCGGGTTCGGCGAAGGCGGTCGCCGCCGCGCCTTCGAAACCGGGCCTCGGCCCGACCGGGTAAGCGGGCGAGCGCTGCCAGTCCCAATTGGCGCGCGGCGTGAAAGACGGGCGGAACGAGGAGATCGCGGCGCCATCGCTGTTGGCGGCGGTACGCTTGCCTTCGCGGGCGAGCCCTTCCTTCAGCGCGTGGACGATCAGCGCACGCACCAGGCCGGCATTGCGGAACCGGACCTCGGTCTTGGCCGGATGCACGTTGGCATCGACCTCTTCGGGCGGCAGCGTCACGAACAGCGCCACCACCGGATGGCGGTCGCGCGGCAGATAGTCGGAATAGGCCGCGCGCACGGCGCCCAGGATCAGCTTGTCGCGGACCGGGCGGCCGTTGACGAACAGATACTGCCCGAGCGCGTTGGCGCGTGTCAGCGAGGGTGCGGCGGCAAAGCCCTCGACCACGACGCCTTCGCGCTCGGCGCGCACCTCGATGGCGCTGGAACGAAAGTCCGCGCCCAGGATATCGCCGAGTCGGGTCAGCCGGCCGCTGGCGCCGGGCAATGCCGCGGCCCAGGTGACCGGCGCGCGTTCCTCGCCGGCCAGCGTGAAGGCGATGTCGGGCCGCGCCATGGCCAGACGCCGCACCACCTCGCGGATGGCTTCCGCCTCGGTGCGGTCGGTCTTGAGAAATTTCAGCCGCGCCGGGGTGGCGTAAAACAGCTCGTTGACCTCGACCCGGGTACCCTGCGACAGCGCCGCCGGCATGATCGCGGATTTCGCCCCGCCTTCGACCGACAGCGACCAGGCATGCGGCTCGCTGGCATGACGCGTGGTGATGCCGAGTTTGGCCACCGCGCCGATCGAGGGCAGCGCCTCGCCGCGGAACCCGAGCGTGCGGATCCGCAACAGGTCCTCGTCGTCGAGTTTCGAGGTGGCATGCCGGTCCACCGCGAGCGCCAGATCGGCATGGGTCATGCCGCTGCCGTCGTCGGTGATGCCGATCCGCCGCCGGCCGCCGCCATCGGTGAAGATGTCGATCCGGCTGGCGCCGGCGTCGATGGCATTCTCGACCAGCTCCTTGACCACGCTCGCCGGGCGTTCGACCACCTCGCCGGCGGCGATGCGGTTGACGAGCTGTTCGGGGAGCTGGCGGACGGGCATGGGCTTTGAGCGACTCGTGGGCAGCGGAAGCTTCAATCTAGGGGCTTTTGCCTGATGGCGGGAGGCCGATGAGGCCATCTCTCCCCATTGTCCACGGTGAGCCCGGCCTCAATCGTCGAACCCGCCCGAGCCGCGTTTGGCCTTGACGTCGCTGCGGCGTTTCTTGCCCTCGAGCCGTCGTTTTTTCGATCCCAGCGTCGGCTTGGTCGCCCGCCGCGGGATCGGCCGCACCATCGCTTCGCGCAATAGCTCGAGCAGCCGGTCGATGGCGTCGGCACGGTTGCGCTCCTGGGTGCGGAAGCGCTGGGCATGAATCACGATCACGCCGTCCTTGGTCATGCGCTGGCCGGCGAGCCGGTTCAGCCGTAACGCCGCATCTTCCGGCAGCGTGATCCGCCGGGTATCGAAGCGCAGTTGGGCTGCGGTCGAGAGCTTGTTGACGTTCTGTCCGCCCGGGCCGGAGGCGCGGACGAAGGAGATGTCGATATCGTTCTCGTCGATCGAAAGGTCGCGGGAAATCCGCAGCATGGCGTCACCGAAAGGCCGGGATGATCCCTGACGGGAATCGGACAGGCACAGGATAGCGGTTTTGTTGGGAGGTTGCTGCGGCCTCTCGTTCGGGCATTCCCTCCCCCGCTTGCGGGGGAGAGGGCCGAGCGTGCCGTGTCCGGAGACCCTGTCGAACGCGAAAAGCGCTCTCAGTTCTTCGCCGTCGGCGGCGGGGTCGCTGCGGCGGGCTGGGCGGCGGCCTGCGGGGCGCGGCCGACGATCACGGTGAGCAGACCTTGCCCCCACAACCGCTGGGAGGCTTTCCTGACGTCGTCGAGTGTCACCGCATCGACGATGGCGTTGCGCTTCTCGATATAGTCGATCGGCAGCCGGTCGTTCTGGTATTGCAACAGCGCGGAGGCCAGTTTCGACGAGGTGTCGAGCGACAGCATCTGCGAACCCTTGAGATAGGATTTCGCTTCATCCAGTTCCCGCTGCGTCGGCCCTTCGTCGGCCATCTTGCGGATTTCCTTGTTGATGGCCTCGACGGTCTCGCCGGCGCGGTCGGCGCGGGTGCCGGTATTGCCGATGAACAGCGCGGAGTGGTCGGCCCACAACAGCGACTCCGATACCGAATAGGCCAGCCCGCGCTTCTCGCGGACTTCGTGATAGAGCCGCGACGACAGCCCGCCGCCGCCGAGAATGTGGTTGGCGACATAGGCGGCCATGAAATTCGGATCGTGGCGCATGAAGCCGGGTCCGCCGAACATCACCACGGTCTGCGGCACGTCGAGCGGAACGAACGCGCGCTCCGGCGGCTTGGTGGCCTCGACGTCGGGGACCCGGGTCAGGCTGGCCTTGGCCGGCAATCCGCCGAAGGTCTTGTCGAGCAATTGGCCTAGCGTGGCCGGGTCGACATCGCCGACCACGGCGATCTTCAGCGTATCCCGGGCGAGCACGCGGCGGGCATAATCCTTCAGATCGGCAACGTCGATCCTGGCCACGCTTTCCAGGGTGCCGGCGGCCTGGCGGCCATAGGGATGATCGCCATAGGCGGTTTCGAGGAATTTGCGCCCCGCCAGCGCGGACGGATTGGTGGTGTCGCGGCGCAGCCCCGAGATCACCTGCGACCGGATGCGCTCGACGTCGGCGCTGTCGAAATGCGGCGATGTCAGCGACATCCGCAAGAGGTCGAACGCTTCGTCCCGGTTGTCCTTGAGCATGCGCAGGGAGCCGCGGAAATAGTCCCGCGTCGAGGTGAAGCTCAGCTCGATGGCGCGGCGGTCGAGGCGCTCGTGAAACGTACTGGAATCGAGGTCGCCCGAACCTTCATCGAGCGTGTCGGCGACCAGATTGGCGACGCCGGCCTTGTCCGCCGGGTCCTGGGTGGCGCCGCCGGCGAAGGCGTATTCCATGGCGATCAGCGGCACGGTTGATTCCTGAACGAACCAGGCCTCGATGCCTCCGGGCGAAATCAGATGCTGGATTTTTGCCGCGGCGCGCGAGGGCGCAGCCGACAGCGGCAGGATCGCCAGGCAGGTAGCGGCGGCGAAGCAGAAGCGCCGGGCGTAAGTGCTGAAATTGATCACGAGCGCTTCTCCTCGCGTTTCGCCGCGGTGTCCTTGATCAGATAGCCGGTCACCGAACGCTTCTTGTCGAGCCATTGCTGGGCGGCGGCACGGACCTGTTCGGCGGTGACGGCGCGAATGCGGTCCGGCCAGCTGCGGATGTCCGCGATGCTCAAGCCGGTGGTGAGCGCGCCGCCATACCAGCGTGCCAGCGCCTCCTGGTTGTCCTGGGCGTAGATCGCTTCCGCGATCAGCTGCGTCTTGACCCGCTCGAGATCTTCGGCATGCACGGGGTTTTTCCCGACGTCCGCGATCACGCTGTCGATCACCTGCTCGACTTGCGAAAATTCCACGCCGGGCCTCGGCGACGCCGAGATCACGAACTGCGTCGGGTCGAGCGATGTGCCCTGATAGCCGGCGGAGGCGCTGACGGCGAGCGGCTTGTCGACCACGAGCGCGCGGTAGAGATAGGAGTTGCTGCCGCCGCCCATCAGTTGCGCCAGCACGTCGAGCGCCGGGCCTTCGCCCGCCGCGGCGGTGGTGGTGGAGGGAACCAGATAATAGCGCTTCAGGTTGGGTTGCTCGACCTTGGGGTCGGCCAGCGTCACGGTGCGGGGCGCGACCGGCTCGGGCTCCTGCGGACGAACCCGCTGCGCGGGGATCGCGGGCTGCGGCGCCACCTGGCCGAAGCTCTGTTCCGCCATGGTCCGGACCTCCCCGGCCTCGACGTCGCCGGCGATCACCAGGGTCGCGTTGTTCGGGGCATAGAAGCGCCGGTAGAACGCCAGCGCGTCTTCACGGCCGAGCTTCTCGATTTCGTGGTGCCAGCCGATCACGGGGCGGCCATAGGGGTGGTTGAGGTACAGCGCGGCCATGATCTGTTCGGTCAGCCGCGCCTCCGGATTGTTGGCAACCCGCATGTTGTATTCCTCGAGCACGACGTCGCGCTCCGGCAGCACGTTCTCATCCTTCAGGATCAGGCCGGTCATGCGGTCGGCCTCGAACTCCATCATCTTGGGCAGCTGTTCGCGCGGCACGCGCTGGAAGTAGCCGGTGTAGTCGAACGAGGTGAAGGCATTCTCGTTGCCGCCGATCCGAAGCACGGTCTGGGAGAATTCGCCGGCTGGATGCCTGGCCGTGCCCTTGAACATCAGATGTTCGAGAAAGTGCGCCAGGCCCGACTTGCCGGGGGTCTCGTCGGCGGAGCCGACCTTGTACCAGATCATTTCGGTGACGACCGGTGTGCGGTGATCGGGGATCACCACGACGTGCAGGCCGTTGCCAAGCGTAAAGCTGGCGGGCGGATCCGATGTCACGGTGGTCTGGGCCTGCGCGGGCTGCGAGGCGAGGTGCGGTACAACCGCCAGTGCCAGCGCCGAGGCGATCCGCACCGCTATTCGAAGTTGTGAAATCATGGCGCGTCCCGACGGCAGTCAACCCGGACATCGGCTGACTGCGGTCGCTCCTTCTCGGCTTGAGCAAGATCGAGGGTAAAAGGCGACGGCTTTCAATTTGCTGCGTCGCTCCTCGTCAGCCGGCCGGAGCTGGCATGGAGGCCTAAATGTTTCGAAGCCCGTGCAGCCGCAGGGGCCCGGCGTTTTCGGGGGCTGGCGCGCCCCTTCAATTGTCCTTGCCCGTCATCACGTTGTACTGCTTGTTCATCGATTCCTTCGGCCCGGTACCGTAGGCGAAGTTGGGCGACGGCGTCTGGTAGCCGGGAGGTGGCTGGGTCAGGGATTCCCGATCCGGCTCGCCCTTGAACGGCGCCTCCTCGCTCTTGTTGCCGCCGAACATGTTGCTCAACCTGCCGTCGAAGCCGAGCTGCGACGGGCTGAGCACCGGGTTGGTGCTGGAATTGCCGGGCTGGACCGGTTCGTTGCTGGTCCGGACGGGCGGCGCCGTCCGGCCGACTTCCAGCTCGGCCGGGGTCAGCGGGCGGGCATCTTTCATCGGATCCTTCTTTTCCTTCTTGCGGGCGGCGATGGCGGCCTTGCGCCGCGCTTCGTCCGGATCCTTCGGCCAGTTCGGATCCTTGATCTCGCCCTTCACGGTCTCCGGCGGCGGTAGATCGATCCTGGGGGGCACCACCAGCGGGGACCGCTCCCGGTAGTCGATACCGCGGTTCTCCATGTTGGTGGCGCCGACTCCGGCCATGAGGCCGTCGATGAGCTTTTCCTCGAAGGTCTTGTCGTCTTCGTCGTCCTGGGCACGGGCGACCCCGGCGGTCATCACCAGACCGACGCCCAGACTGACGAGCGCAAGGCGCAGGACGCGCGTCAGCGCATCCTTCGGGTTCTGCACAATCCAACCGCTGGCTTCGGTCTCGCGCATCGTGCTCTTCCTGTCAAAAACCGTCCAAGGGCCGCCGAATTAACGCGATGGCGCCCTGTAAGCCGCCTTCGGCCTTACTCGCCGCCGTCGGCCTTACTTAAAGGGTCGTATCAGCCGGGATCAGGGCGCTTTTGCGGCGGGTACCCCTAGGAAGGAATCATACAGCAGGGCCGCTACCCCGGCAACAATGGCGACGTCGGCAAGGTTAAACACGTACCAATTGAAGGGTTTACCCCCGATCTGGAGGTGAAACAGGGCGAAATCGACCACCGCGCCATAGGCGAAGCGGTCGACCGCGTTGCCGATGGCGCCGCCGATGATCAGGCCGAGCGCGATGGTGGCGATCAGGGTGCGCGAGCGCGCCATCCAGATCGCCAGCACGATCACGGCGACCGCCTTGACCGCCATCAGGGCGATCTGGGCGAACTCGCCGTCGTTCTGGAACCAGCCGAAGGAGATCCCGACATTCCAGGCCAGCACCAGGTCGAAGAACGGCGTCACTTGCACTGCCCCGCGGTGGGGGATGTCGAACACGAACAAGAGCCACAGCTTGGTCGCCTGATCGAGTGCCAGCACGGCCAGGGCGGCGACGATCCCGGGGCGGAGGCGCAAGATCAAACCGCCACCCCCAGCGCCTTCCATTCGCGCAGCGCCTGGGCGTCGCGCGGCGATACGTCGGGATATTCGGGATCGCTGCCGACGGTCGGCACGATCTTCCACGACCGCGCGCATTTGGTGCCCACCGCCTTTTCGACCACCACGGCGACGCCGGGCACGTCGTTGAGCCGGAACGCCGCCGCCGGCGCGTCGTCATTGCTCGCCATCGTGTTCGAGGTGATGCAGACCTCGGCAAGATCGATATCGAAAAGCGTGTCGAAGATTTTCTTGTCCGTGACGTAGACCAGCGGCGAGGCCTCCAGCGAGGAGCCGATGCGCTTGGCGGCGCGCTCGAGTTCCAGTGCGCCGGTGACGACGCGGCGGACGTCGCGGATGATCTCCCATTTCGCCGCCAGCCTGTCGTCGCGGAACGCGTCGAAGCCTTCCGGAAACAGCGTCAGGTGCACCGAGGGTTCCGCGCCGGGCCTGTACATCTGCCACGCTTCCTCGCAGGTGAAGCTCAGCACCGGCGCCAGCCACTTCAGCAGCGCGTCGCAGATGATATCGATGGCGGTCAGGGCGGCCTTGCGCGCCAGCGACGACGGCGGGTCGCAATACAGCGTGTCTTTCCGGATATCGAAGTAGAACGCCGACAGCTCCGTGTTCATGAACGCCGACAGGCTCGCGACCACGGTCTTGTAGTCGAACTCGGCATAGGCCTTGCGCACGATCGCGGCCTGACCCGCCAGCTGGTGCAGCATCAGCCGTTCCAGCTCGGGCATGTCGGCATGGGCCACCGCGTCGCCCGGCTGGAAGTGATGCAGCGTGCCGAGCATCCAGCGGATCGAGTTGCGCAGCTTGCGGTAGGTCTCGATGGTGTTTTTGAGGATTTCCGGGCCGATGCGCTGGTCATCGGCGTAGTCGGTGGCGCAGACCCAGAGCCGCAGGATATCGGCGCCCGAGTCCTTCATCACCTTCTGCGGCTCGACGGTGTTGCCGAGCGACTTCGACATCTTGCGGCCGTTCTCGTCGAGCGTGAAGCCGTGGGTCAGCACGACGTCATAGGGCGCGCGCCCGCGGGTGCCGCAGCTTTCCAGCAGCGAGGAATGGAACCAGCCGCGGTGCTGGTCGCTGCCTTCGAGATACATCACGGTATCGGCGCCGCCATCGACCTTGCGCTTGATGCCGGCGAGGCCGGGAAAATGCACGGGGTCCTCCAGCACGAAGGCGTGGGTCGAGCCGGAATCGAACCAGACGTCGCAGATGTCGTCGATCTTCTTCCAGTCCTCGTTGGCCAGCGAGCCGAGGAAACGCTCCCGCGCCCCGTCCATGTACCAGGCATCGGCGCCTTCCAGCTCGAAGGCGTCGGCGATGCGCTTGTTGACGGCGGCGTCCTGCAGGATATCGGCGGAGCCGTCGCCCTTCTCGCGCACGAACACCGCGATCGGCACGCCCCAGGCGCGCTGGCGCGAGATCACCCAGTCGGGACGGCCCGAGATCATGCCGTTGATGCGGTTCTGGCCCGCGGGCGGTACCCACTGCGTCACCGAGATCGCGTGCAGCGCGCGGGCGCGCAGCGTGTCGCCGCGTTTTGCCCGGCCGCCGTCGGCAATGTCCATAGCCCCGGGCTTGCCCGGGGCGTTCACAATGTCCTTGTCCATCGCGATGAACCATTGCGGCGTGTTGCGGAAGATCACCGGCTTCTTGGAGCGCCAGGAATGCGGATATTGGTGTTTGAGGCGGCCGCGCGCCAGCAGCATGCCGGCCCCGACCAGCGCCTTGATCACGGCCTCGTTGGCGTCGCCCTTCTCGCCCTTGTCGTTGATGACGCGTTTTCCCGCAAAGCCCGGGGCCTGATCGGTCAGCGCGCCGTTCTCGTCGACGGTGTAGGGGATGGCGGTGGAGATGCCGCGTGCCTCCAGAGCGCGCGCGCTCGCCGTCCAGACATCGAAATCCTCGCGGCCGTGGCCGGGCGCGGTATGGACGAAGCCGGTGCCGGTGTCGGCGGTGACGTGGTCGCCTTCGAGCAGCGGCACGCGGAATTCATAACCGCCGGCGAGGCCGCGAAGCGGATGCGCGCACTCCATCGCCGCCAGCGCGCTTGCCGGCAAGTCGCCGACCTTGTCGTAGCCGGTGACGCGGGCCTGCTTGAACACCGCTTCGGCGAGCGCGTCGGCCAGGATCAACAGATCGCCCGATTTCGTCCAGTTGTCCGCGGGCGACTCGGTGACGCGATAGAGCCCGTAGGCGATTTTCGGCGAGAAGCTGATGGCGCGGTTGCCCGGCAGCGTCCACGGCGTGGTGGTCCAGATCACGATGCTGGCATCGCTCACGGCCTCGACGATCGCTTCCGAAACGTCCTCTCCGGCAGCGAGTTCGACTTCGGCGACCGGAAACTTCACCCATACCGTATCCGACGTGTAGTCCTCGTATTCGACCTCGGCTTCCGCCAGCGCGGTCTTTTCCACCACGCTCCACATCACAGGCTTGGAGCCGCGATACAGCGTGCCGTTGGCGGCGAACTTCATCAGCTCGCGCGCGATCTGGGCCTCGGCGAAATAATCCATGGTGGCGTAGGGGTGGTCCCAGTCGCCGATGATGCCGAGCCGCTTGAATTCCTCGCGCTGCACGTTGAGCCAGTGCGTGGCATAGGCGCGGCATTCCTTGCGGAACGCCACCATCGCGGTGGAATCCCGGAAATCCGGTTTGGTCTTGCCCTTGGAGCGGTAGTTCTCCTCCTCGATCTTCCATTCGATCGGCAGGCCGTGGCAGTCCCAGCCCGGCACGTAGTTGGAATCGAAGCCGAGCATCTGCTGGCTCTTGGTCACGACGTCCTTGAGGATCTTGTTGAGGGCGTGCCCGATATGGATGTTGCCGTTGGCGTAGGGCGGGCCGTCATGCAGCACGAATTTCGGCCGTCCGGCGGCATCGGCGCGGAGCCGCTCGTAAAGGCCGATTTCGTTCCAGCGCTTGAGGATTTCCGGCTCGCGCTGCGGCAGGCCGGCGCGCATCGGGAATTCCGTCTGCGGCAGGAACAGGGTCCTGGAATAGTCGGATACGTCTGGTTTTTGCGGCTTTTCGGACATGAATGCTCTGGTCTGGCTCAAAGGGCGCTGAAACGCGATTGGTTCGCGGATGAATGGTGGCGATCCCGGTCTTGCGCCGAGCCGAAGCTCAGGCGGAAGCCGGGCCGCTAATGCCTATGGTGCGCCGCGCAAACATGCGGCTTTCCATAGCAGCCGGCCGGGGGAAGCGCAAAGCCCCGGCAGGGGTGCGTTCGGGTGCCGGCGGCGGGAGCTAGCCGATCGTTCCGAGCTTCGGGAACGCCTCGGGCGCGGCAGCCAGCATGGCGCGGGCCAGGGCGCTGTCGTCGTTCATCCGGGTCACCAGCGCCTCCACGCTGTCAAACTTCAATTCCTCGCGGATGAAGCCGATGAAGGCGATGTCCAGCACGGTTCCGTAGAGATCGCCCTCGAAATCGAACAGGAAAACCTCGAGCAGCGGCGCACCATTGTCGAAAGTGGGGCGGCGGCCGAAGCTGGCGACGCCATCGAAGCGTTCGGCTCCGCGGCCTGCCCGCACCGCATAGATGCCATGCTTGAGCCCGCAACTGGGGTCGAGGCGGATATTGGCGGTGGGATAGCCGAGATCACGGCCGCGTTTCTCGCCATGGATGACTTCGCCGGTCACGAACCACGGACCGTCCAGCATCCTGGTCGCCTCCTCGATCTGGCCCTCCGCCAGCGCCATGCGGATCGTGCTGGAGGAGACCGGCCGCTCCTCGATATCGACATGCGGCTGCACGTCGACCTCGATGCCGAGCCGGGGCGCCTCGCTGACCAAAAGGCTCGGCGAGCCGACGCGCCCCTTGCCGAAATGGAAGTCGTAGCCGACCGCGATGCCGCTGATCCCGAGCCGCTCGATCAGGTCATGGTGAATGAAATCCTGCGCCGTGGTCCCGGCGCGGCCCTTGTCGAAGGTCATCACCACCGCGCCCGCAAGCCCGGTCCCGGCCAGCAGCCGCAGCTTGGCGGCCTCGTCGGTGAGCCTGAACTGGGGGGTATTCGGGCTGAAGAACCGCCGAGGATGCGGCTCGAAGGTCAGCGCCAGCGCCGGGCAGCCGTGGGCGCGCCCCATCTGCAGGGCCGCGGCAATGACCGCGCGGTGGCCGAGATGGACGCCGTCGAAATTGCCCATGGCGACCACCGCCCGCTTCGGAATGGCGGTGGCGGGCGTGGTGTCGCGGATGATGGCAAAGCCAGGCGTCATTTCAGCCATTCTTTAACCTAAAGACCAGGTCGGACGGGGCGGGACCGTGACGTGGGCCGCCTGGCGAAGTCAAGCGGGGGCCGAAGTGCCGTTGCCGGGCGCGGGGAGCAGTTTCGGGTTAACGGGCTGTTTAACGGCTGGTGCTAGTGCTGGGGAAAGGGCGGCAGGGCGTCTTTGTCCTGTACAGGCCCGCTGGTCTGTCGCGTCAAGTCTCGTGCGGGGGTTCAAGATGGCGGTTGATACGTCGATGTCGGTTCTGGTGGTGGACGACTACAACACCATGATCCGAATCATCAGAAATCTTCTCAAGCAGCTCGGCTTCGAGAATATCGACGACGCCAGCGACGGGTCGGCGGCATTGAACAAGATGCGCGGCAAGAAGTACGGGCTGGTGATCTCCGACTGGAACATGGAGCCGATGACCGGCTACGACCTGTTGCGGGAAGTCCGCGCTGATCCCAATCTGGCCACCACGCCGTTCATCATGATCACGGCGGAATCCAAGACCGAGAACGTGATCGCCGCCAAGAAGGCCGGCGTGAACAACTACATCGTCAAGCCGTTCAACGCCGCCACGCTGAAGACCAAGATCGAGGCGGTATTCCCGGACACGGTGAGCGCGTAAGGCGCAGCTTCGGTTTACAGGCGACAAGTATCAAAGTTTCGTCATGCCCGGGCTTGTCCCGGGCATCCACGTCTTTGGGGCCGGAGATGCCTGAAGGCGTGGATGGCCGGGCATAGGCGAGCGGAAGCGACGCCGTCGTTCGGGCGGCTATGCCCGGCCATGACGGAATTTGATTTTGAAGGCGCCGCGTTTCGGTGGCTCCCGCCGACTTACCACCGCAATTCCCGCGTCAGCGCGCGCGGCGGATGGCCGAACAATTCCTTCACCGACGCCGGGTCGAGCTGGTCGATGCCCTCGAACTCCTCGGCATGGATGCCGCGGGTCACGAACAGGCAGTCGATCCCGAAACCATGGGCGCCGGCGAGGTCGGTGCGCACGGAATCGCCGATCGCCAGCACGCGGTCGAGCTTGATCGGATGATGCTGGCGCTCGGCGGCGAGCTCCATGGCGCGCTCGTAGATAGGCCGGTGCGGCTTGCCGTAGAAGATCACCTCGCCGCCGAGTTCGCGATAGAGTTCGGCGATCGCGCCGGCGCAATAGATCAGCCGGTCGCCGCGCTCGACCACGATGTCGGGATTGGCGCAGACCAGCGTCAGCTGGCGCTCGCGGGCCTGCAGCATCATCGCGCGGTAGTCTTCCGCCGATTCGGTCTCGTCGTCGAACAGGCCGGTGCAGACGATGTAATCGGCCTGCTCGAGCGGCGCGAGCACGGGATCGAGGCCGCGGTGGATCGAATTGTCGCGCTCCGGGCCGATCCAGAACATCTTGCGGCCCGGATGGTCGGCGACGAAATGCCGGGTCAGGTCGCCCGAACTGACGATGGCGTCATAGCTGTCGTCGGCGACGCCGAGCTTGCGTAATTGCCGCTGCACCGAGTCCGCGGGCCGCGGCGCGTTGGTGATCAGGATCACGGTACCGCCCTGCTGACGGAACGCGTGCAGCGCCTCGCAGGCTTCGGGAAACGCTACCAGCCCGTTATGGACCACGCCCCAGATGTCGCTGAGCACCACGTCCACGCCGCCGATCAGGTCGCGCAGCTTCTCGACGAATCGCAGCTCGGTCATGGCGTCGAACGCCGTTCAGCCCGGGCCTGCGGCGCGCCGCGCCAGCGCGGCATTGCCGGTCGCCCGCGGCGGATCGATCGCCGGGCCGTCGATGGAAGCAGTCTTGGCCGAGCCATTGGTTTCCTGCGCCTTGTTCGGAGGGGCCCCGCCGGTAGCAGATGCGCCCTCGGGCCGCAACGGCCGCGGCGGCGCGAACAGGAAGCCCTGGCCGAACCGCACGTCGTAATCGAGCAGGTCGACCACCGCGCGCTCGCCTTCGATCCGTTCGGCGATCAGGTCGATGCCGAAGCGGCCGAGCAGGTCGGAAAGGTCGGAGGGGTGAATGTCGGACACCGGGCTCTGCCGCTGATCGAGCAGCAGCGCCGCCGGCACCTTGATGAAGCGGACGCCGCGGTCGGCCAGCTCGCGCGGCTCGATCCGCAAATCCGTGACGTGATCGATCGAGAAGCGGAAACCGCGCTGCGCCAGCGCCGCCAGATGTTCGCTCTCGGTCGCGCCCAGATTGCGGAACGTCGCCTGCTTGAATTCGAGCACGAAGGACGACGCCAGCGCCCGGTTGGCTTCGAGAAAATCCAGGCATTGCGCGAACGCGGCCGGATTGGCGAGCGTCGCGGCGGCGACGTTGCAGAACACGCCGACGTCCTTGTTGCGCACCATCAGCCGGCGCAGCACCTGCACGCATTTCAGCATCACCATGTGATCGATCCGCCCGATCAGCCCGGCGGCTTCCGCGATCGCGATGAAATCGTCGGCGGCGAGCAGTTGATCCTTGTCGTCGCGCAGCCGGGTCACCGCTTCGTAGAAGCGCACCTTGCGCTGCGGCAAGGTCACCATCGGCTGCAGGTAGATATCGATCCGGTTCTCGTCGATGGCGGCCTTCACGGCGGCGAGGACCTGGGCCTGGCTGCGGGAGGGGGCGGAATCGGCTGCTGCGGCCGCGGCGGCGGGTTTTGCGGCAACCGGTGGCGGCGTATCCTGCGCGTCCTCACCGGACAGGGGCAGCTCCTTCTGTCCGCCATCGTCGGCTTCGGCGGCAGGTGCGGGCGTGGCGGGGACGGCGCCCGCCGACAACAGGTCGTCGTGGTTGGCCACCGATACCGCGAGCTGCTTGACCAGCGTGCCGAGTTCGTTGATCTCGCCGACCACGGCCTGGATGCGGTCGGCGCCGGTGGAGTTGGCCGACACCACCTTGCCCTCGACGGCGGCGAGGCGGCGGCCGAATTCGGCGACCTGACGGGCGAGGTCGGCGGTGCCGCGCGACAGGTCCGCGATCTGGCCGCCGACGTCGCTGCGGTCGCGCAGGCGCATCGATACGGCATTGTAGAGGATCAGGAAGGTCAGCGCGGTGAGCGCCACGATCGCCGATTCCATGCCGCTGAGGCCGGCGATCGAATACAGGACGAGGCCGAGGGAGGCTGCGACCAGCACCATGCAGATGGCGATGAAAATCGTGGAAATACGGATCATGTTGCGCGGAAGGCCCTCAAGTCCTCTTGTCCGGGAGCGCTTCGCACGGCGCCGATCGCGCTTCCCAAGCGCGGCAAGCTTAGCATTAATGTTGATTCGGAAAGCTAGTGTTCTTTCGGCACACCGGAAACGGATCGTTTCGAATGTTCCGTTTGGGCGCCGCAGCGGCGGTGCGCTGCCTCGCCCCGTGCTTTGCGGGGAGTGGCGCAGGCGGCCCACGGCCGGCGTTCTCCACACATAGGCGGCCCACGGCCGCCGTTCTCCACACATAGGCGGCCCACGGGCGCCGTTCTCCACACATAGGCGGCCCACGGCCGGCGTTCTCCACACATAGGCGGCCCACGGCCGCCGTTCTCCACACATAGGCGGCCCACGGCCGCCGTTCTCCACACATAGGCGGCCCACGGCCGCCGTTCTCCACAGAAGAATGCCGATGCCAGGCATCGGCTGCGGTGAGGGGGCTTTGATCTGGAACTGCGGTGACGAGGCGGCACGGTGCCTTGCCCCTCACCCGGAATTAGCGTCGCACGCGAATTCCGACCTCTCCCCGCATCCGCCTTCGCCCGAAGGCGGGCTTCGGCGGACAAGTGCGGGGAGAGGTGAAGATAAGAATCCTTACGCGACCGCGCGGATCACCTTGGCGACCTTGCCGACGATCTCGCCGATCTGGTCTTCGGTGACGATCAAGGGCGGCGTCAGCGCCAGCGTGTCGCCGGCGATGCGCAGCATCAGGTCGTTGTCGTGGAACGCGCTGTTGAGCGCATCGAAGCCGCGCTTGCCCGGCTGGTCCGGGCGCGACGCGAGGTCGATGCCGGCGGTCAGGCCGATGGTGCGGATGTCGACCACGTTCGGCTCGCTCTTCAGCGACATCACGGCGTCGGCGAATTTCGGCTCGAGCATCCTGGCGCGCTCGAACAGCTTTTCGTCGCGGTAGATGTCGAGCGTCGCCAGCGCCGCGGCGCAGGCGATCGGATGCGCCGAATAGGTATAGCCGTGCGTCAGTTCCACCATATGCTCCGGGCCGCTCATGAAGGCGTCGTGGATGGTGTCGCGCACCAGCACGCCGCCCATCGGGGCTGCGCCATTGGTGATGCCCTTGGCGAAGGTCAGCATGTCCGGCAGCACGCCGTAGCGTTCGGCGGCAAAGGCGAAGCCGAGCCGGCCGTAGCCGGTGATGACCTCGTCGAAGATCAGCAGGATGCCGTGCTTCTGGGTGATCTCGCGCAGCCGCTTGAGATAGCCCTTCGGCGCCGGCAGCACGCCGGTCGATCCGGCCATCGGCTCGACGATGACGGCGGCGATGGTGGAGGCGCCGTGCAGATTGACCAGCCGCTCCAGCTCGTCGGCGAAATGCGCGCCGTATTCGGGCTCGCCCTTGGTGAAGGCCTGCTTGTCGCGGTCATAGGTGTGGGGAAGATGATCGACGCCGGCCAGCAGCGTGCCGAACATCTTGCGGTTATTGACGATGCCGCCCACCGAGGTACCGCCGAAGCCGACGCCATGATAGCCGCGCTCGCGGCCGATCAGGCGGGTGCGGGTGCCCGCGCCTTGCGTCTGGTGATAGGCCAGCGCGATCTTCAGCGCGGTGTCGGCGGCTTCCGAGCCGGAATTGCAGAAGAACACGTGGTCGAGGCCGGCGGGCGCCAGATCGGCGATGCGGCTGGCGAGTTCGAAGGCCTGCGGAATGCCGAACTGGAACGGCGGCGCGTAATCCAGCGCGGCGGCCTGCTTGCCGATCGCTTCGGCGATCTGGCTGCGGCCATGGCCGGCATTGCAGCACCACATGCCGGCGGCGGCGTCGATGATCTTGCGGCCGTCGACGGTGAAGTAATGCATGTCCTTGGCGCCGGCGAGCAGCCGCGGCGCCTTCTTGAAGGCCCGGTTGGCGGTGAACGGCATCCAGTGCGCGGCAAGGTCGTTGGG
>Ga0182014_10004350_pt1 | contig 16330 bp, 14 predicted proteins | sample 612S2DmetaG_FD_120489 | JGI IMG/M metagenome (GOLD analysis project Ga0182014, IMG submission 120489) | Permafrost microbial communities from Stordalen Mire, Sweden - 612S2D metaG | ecosystem: Environmental > Terrestrial > Soil > Wetlands > Permafrost | place: Sweden: Stordalen | collected... | reverse complement strand
TGGAGAGGCCAGACCTACGATTGGACGGACCCCGGCGCGATCGGGAACACGTTCGAGGGGTGCGCGACATAAGAGCCCAGACCAGGCGGCTGCCGGGTCCATAGTGCCAGAAAGTCATTTAGCGCCCGCAAATGGAATCAATAACTTGCAGATGACTTTCTGGAGAGCGGAGATTTCCGGCGTTCTCAGGGACCAAAGCTCCGTAGGAGCGCAAGAGATCAGCCCACGGCGTGAGCCGTGGGAAGCCTGCGACATTGGTCAAGCCCCGGAACGGGGCGGAAGAGCCCGGCGGCGCTATGTTCCGCCCCCGGGGACTTCCCCGCGCACGCTCCTTTCCCATGGCTCACCTCACGCCATGGGCTATTCTCTTCCGCCCTCGGGCTGCGGAATCCTTCTTGCGTAGCGGTACGCACAGATCTCCGCGCATTTCTTCGGAATCTGCAATATCGCCACTTTCAAGTCGCGCACCCACGTTCGAGATCCGCATTGACGACGGAGATTGGTTGCTCACGGCCCACTTGAAGGGTGAGCGCTCTACGGACTGACCATGGCGGCTGCGACCCGTGACGCAGTATCCTAAGTACACGAGAGCTGGGGGAGTAGGGCCGGTCAGTCTGGGAGCACTTCCGCGACAAACTCCCGAAACAATACCCCACTATCATACCGGCCGAACACGTCGGCCCATTTTCGTGCCGTCGCGCGATACTGCGGCTTGTGCAGGAGTTTCTCCAACGCGTTGCGCAGAGCCTCTTCCGAGGCGTCCTCACTGCGCACCCCGAGGCCGGCTCCGCTCCCCACCAGCACATCTGTCGAAAGGTGTTGGTCTGCATTGCTCGGTATTCCCAACACGGGAGTTCCGGCTGCAATCGACGGGTAAATGCTCGAGCTGCCACCATGTGAGACCACCACACGCGACTCCCTCGCGGTCTCGGCAAAGGGAAGCAGGTCGGCTACGTACACGCTGGCCGCTACTGCCGGCGCCAGCCGGCCGGAGGTTGACAACAGAACCGAAACCTGCATTTTCTCTAATACCCGCAGAAGCTGGGGTAAGACTTGCAGTGGGCCGGAACTGCCCAATCCGACAAAAATCTTCGGCCTCGAGTCGGCGCGCATGCGGTCCCACCATTCCGGTTTCGACGTCGGCGGCGTCCACGGGCACATGCCCACATAGTGATGAGTCTTGGGAAGATTCGTAGTCGGTACGAACTCAGGGACGTCCGCATATAGCACATGGTCTGCTTCCGTGTACATGGCACGGATGTCTGCGGGAAGCGCAGGCAGACCATACTCCTTTCGAACCCGATTGATGGGACGGACGTGGACGGCGTAAGCCAAGGGCTCCGCCAACTTGTAGAAGGGTTCCAGCAGGCGGGGGGATAGGACACGCGTTATCGGAAGGGAAGGGACGATGGAGCGTCGCCTGGCATATGGGCTCCAATATGCGCTGACGATGACGGCGTGCAAGACGCCCTCCAGGCGGGCGCTAACGGGTAGGGACAGCCGCATATCCCCAATCACCAAGTCAGGGTGGAGACGCGCAAACAACTCACGTTCCTGACTTACGTAGTGGCGCAGTACTCCGCTAGGATAGAGAGGCGCCCCCCTGGCGATATTTGCCAGGAACTGCTCTCCCGGCATACTCGCAAGTTCACCCACGACAAAAGGCTTAGTCTGCAGATATCGTGAAAAGCGGGGCGGGGTGTAGAAATAGACCTCGTAGCGCTCCGAATCCAAGGATTCAGCTAACGCTAACGGGCGCACAAAGTGCGCCATGGTCGCGCCTTCTGCCAGGAAAACAACGCGTTTACGAGACATCCGGGGCTCTGCCAGCCCCTTATCCTAACACCGAAGCGACCCGGATGCGGCGCTCCGCGCTTCCGGGGTCACTCCGCAACGTTACTTGATAGTCGCGTGCTTTACGGGCGAGCCTTACGCTTCTTGGTGGCAAGCGCCAAGCAGCCGATCAGCCCTGCTCCGATCAAGCCAAGAGAAGCCGGCTCGGGAACGGTGGTAACCACGAACTGGGCAGACTGCGTGCTCGTGATGGAACCACTAGCCAAGATGACGGTTTCAACTGTGCCCGGCGCCGCGGTCAACTGGGTGGTAAACGAACCAGACCAATAGCTAGTCGTGCCGCCGTCTAAAATCGTGCCATATGCGGTTAAGGAGACCGCAGTATCGCCGCTCCCGAGATTAGTCAGAAGGAACGGAGAGCCAGCCACGGCGACGCAGGTTTGTCCGGATACGGTGCTTGCGCAGTTGGTACCGTTGGTGGTGGCGGGCGTTGTAAACCCATCCAAAACGAAGTCAAGGGTAGTCCCGGTGAACGTCATGAAATCGTTCACGATGCCGCCAGGGGTCAGATTCAAGATATTGCCTACAACGCCGGCGCCTAGTGTTCCGCCGGAATACGTCAAGTTCGTACCGGCGCCTGTGGCGATACAACCCGCCGTTCCGCCAAGGGTGGCGGGTAGCCAGGTGACGGTGGTCAAAGTAACAGTAACGCCACCGCCAGCGCAGTTCGCCTCGTTAACCGTCCCGATCGCCGAAGCAGAGGCAGTTGGAATCAGGGCGAAAAGCAAGGCCGCACCCATGGCCATGGAGCCGCCCGATAAAGTGTAACGTTTTAATGTCCGACGCATTGTTTATCCTCCGACTTCGTAAGCATAACTCAAATTAACTTTAGATAACAGGCCAAGAATACCGATAAGGTACCAGCAAGCGTACGATTACGCACGGTACTATTCGTACCGCTTGGGAAGGTTGAAAGTCGCCACCACACCCTCCTTTTCGCCTGAACAGGTCTGATGCAGGTTGTATATGTTGCAATGACCTGCGCTGTGTAAAACTCCAAAGCTTCGCTCAGAACCGCCTACCCGTCCGGCTGTTTCGAGATCGCAGGTGGCATCCGGTCGCAAATCCCACAATCTCCGAGGTCGAGAACGGCTTAAACGCCTTGTTTTGTTGAAGACAGGCCGCGAGAGGATAGCGTACTCGCCGTACTGGAAAGCCGAAAAGGCATCGCTGTGTGCGCCTTAAGCCCCTCTTCCCTGGGGGAATACACCCTCGTTTATGCTCGATCTGAAGATTTTACGGTGTAACAGGTACACCATCCCCCTTCGCGAGTTAAATTCGGTGAGAGACCCCCCCCATTTATGCACTAAATGTGTTTGGCGATACTATTGCTAAGGCCCTCCTCCAAGAAATTTGAACCGAAGTTGCTGCGGGTCCTACCTTAGGGAAGTGTTTCGCCTCATAACTTTTGGGAATCTGGACAATGATCCCGGTAAGGGGCAACCATCGTAAGCGAAGGGGGAGCCTCTCACGGGGCGCCGCCAGTACCATCAAAAGAGTTTGCGGTTGCCTGACTGAAAAGCGAACCGAAGCGATGCACATAACCTCGTTTCACACAGAGCTTGTGATCCTCCCGCCAGCGAGGACGGCCCCACCAAACATTTTCCGGAACACGGAATTCAACCGGCGGCGCTACGAGCTAATGCTGGCCGAAATGCAACGCCTGCGTGGTTCGGTCTATCTACGCGACGGCGCGATTCAGAAACACGAGTTGACGGCAGACGGGCGGCATAGACTCTCCGTCGACGAGCAGAGTTGGCACATCCTGCTGGTGGACGGCGCCAAACGTGTCAAGGGCTGCATGCGCTATCTGGAGGAGAAGCGGGCGTCGCGGTTCGACGAATTGTGGATACGGCAATCCGCTTTGACCGATTGCCCAGTCTGGGGGAGAAAGTTTCGCCGCGCAGTCGAACATGAGATGGAGCGGGCATCCCGTAAACAAATGAGCTTCGGCGAAGTGGGCGGGTGGGCGGTAGCGGAGGAGCGGCGGGGAACCGTCGACCCGTTGCGCATGGTGCTCGCCACCTGCGGTCTGTTCCGGTTGCTGGGAGGATGTGTCGGTCTGGCGACGGCAACAGTACGGCACGGTTCGGCCGCCATTCTTCGCCGTATCGGCCTGACGCCCCTTACCCTGAACGATCAGGAACTGCCCTCCTACTACGATCCGCGCTACGGGTGCCAAATGGAAGCATTGCGGTTCGATTCCGATTTCCCGAACGTCAAATACGCCAATGCGATCAACGAATTGAGCGATATGATGGAGCTTATGCCGCTGATCAGCTGCGAGAGCAGAGCCCCGGAGTGGAGCGGCCGTTTGAGCGGTATTGACTTGCCGCCGGCTGAACGGCCGGGGCGTGGCGCCCTTCAGCCGCTGGCCGTCTAATCGGCAATGGGATTTCCCAAAAGGATCCTGCGAATGGCTTCGAACCCATACGATGCTGCTTTGGCGCACATGACGGAGGTCGTGGGCCTTCAATATGTGATCACCGATGCCAGCGCTTTGCGATCGGCCGAAACATCCACGTTTTCGACCGGCCATCGGATCCCGGGGATCATCCGGCCAGGAAATCTGGCTGAAGTGCAGGAATGCGTACGCGTTGCGAACCGCTTCAGAGTGCCAATCTACCCGATTAGCAGCGGTAAGAATTGGGGATACGGCTCTCGCGTCCCGGCGGCCGATGGTTGCTTCTTGCTCGACCTCGGCCGCATGAACCGGATCGTTGATTTTAGCGAAGAGTTGGCCTACGTCACCGTCGAGCCCGGCGTGACCCAGGCACAACTCTCCGACTTCCTGCGGGAGCGCGGTTCGAAGCTGTGGATGGATGCCACCGGCGCCAGCCCGGCGTGCAGTCTGATCGGTAACACCGTGGAACGCGGCTTCGGACACACACCGTACGGCGATCACTTCGGGAACTCCTGCGGACTGGAGATCGTGCTTCCCACCGGGCGGATCGTTCAAACCGGATTCGCGCGATTTCCCGGAGCGACTGCGGCGTCTTCTTACCGCTGGGGCGTCGGGCCGTCGCTCGATGGGCTGTTCTCGCAATCCAACCTTGGCATTGTCACCCGCATGACCTTGTGGTTGATGCCCGCGCCGGAATATTTCCAGGCTTACTTCTTTCGCTGCGAAGAGCCCGAGCAACTGCCGGCGCTGGTGGATGCGCTGCGCCCTTTGCGCCTGGACCATACGATTCGAGGCGCCTCGCACATCGCCAATGACTACAAAGTGCTCTCGGCGCTGGAACAGTATCCGTGGGAGAGAGCGGGCGGCGTCACACCCTTGCCCGGCGCGCTGATGCGCGAGCTCCATGGCGAACTCAAGATTGGATCCTGGAATGGATCGGGGGCGCTCTATGGGACCAAGCGGCAGGTGAAGGAAGCCCGGCGCCTTCTGCGGCGCGCCCTCGGCGGAATCGCCGACAAGCTGCAGTTTCTGGACGATCGCACATTGCGCATGGCTTCGGCATTCGCCAAGCCGTATGAGTTTCTGACCGGTTGGAACCTGAAACGGACCTTGGCATTGCTGGAGCCGGTCTACGGCCTGATGAAGGGCATTCCCACAGAGCATCCGTTAGCCAGCACATATTGGCGGAGGCGCACACCCCCGCCGGCCGTCATGGACCCGGACCGCGACGGCTGCGGCCTGCTCTGGGCCAGTCCCGTGGCTCCGGCCAGCGGGCGCCACGCCAGTAAGTTGACCGCGCTGGCGAGCGGTATTTTGCTGGATCGCGGATTCGAGCCGATGATCTCTCTTACGATGATTACGGAACGCTCCCTGGCATGCGTGGTGTCGATCGCCTTCGACCGTGAGTTGGCGGGGGAGGACGCGCGAGCGCTGGACTGCTATCATCACTTGATGGAGCGCCTGGCGGCCAACGGATATTATTCTTACCGGTTAGGTTTGCTGTCGATGGCGCGCGGAGAGCAGCCGGATTCCTATTCGGATCTGCTGCGGGAATTGAAGCGCACGATGGACCCCGCGGGAATTCTGGCGCCCGGCCGCTATGTGGCCACGGATGCCGCCGTGGCCGAAAAGGCCAACGCCCGCACGGTGGTTGATTCGGGAGCGACGGCCAATGGCGGAATGCACGCAATGCAATCTTTGTGAGACGCCAGGCACGTTCGCCGAGGCCACGGATGTGCGCCGGGTTGCCTGCAACGTCCGCCGCTTTAAGGACCACGTATTTACCCTCTGGCGATGCACCGCGTGCGGCACTCTGCATTGCCTGGAAGACGCCGATCTCCCCACGTATTATGCGGACTATCCGCTAAATAATCAGCGGCTCACCTTCAGTGAACGCATCGGTTATGCGAACCGTCTGAAGTTGATCAAGAGACAGGGAGTGCGGAGCGGGAACCGCATTCTCGACTATGGCTGCGGCGCCGGCCTCTATGTGGACTTCCTGCGCCAGAAGGGATATGCCAATGTGTCCGGATACGATCCCTTCGTGCCGAAGTTCGCCAACCCCGAGACAATCGACTCCTCGTACGATGCGGTAGTCTCTTACGACGTCATCGAGCATGTAGAGAATCCCGCCGAGTTCCTCCGTTCTGTGCGGAGGCTGGTTCGTCCCGGTGGTCTGGTCGTCATCGGCACTCCAAACGCGGACCATATCTCTACCGACCGGCCCGGCGATCCCAACCTGCATGTGCCGTATCACCGCCATATCCTATCGGAAAGGGTGCTATTGGCGCTGGCTCGGGAACAAGGTATGGAATCGGTACACATTTATCGGCGATCGTTCTACGACAGCCCGATCCCCACTGTGAATTCGCGTTTCATGTGGAAATATATTCGCGAAAGCGGAGGGCTGTTGGATGCCGCGGTGGAACCCCCCGATATCGGGTTGGTCCTGCGATCGCCCAAGCTGGTGCTGACAGCGTTTGCCGGTTATTTTCTGCCACCCCGCGATTACATTCTGCTGACATTTCGGGTTGCGTCCCCGGGTCGCGCGCTTGCCGTCACGACTTAGGCCCACCCGGAGGCGTAAGATTTCCGCCGCCGCATGGCAATCGCACAGAAAAAGCGGTGGGCGGCGATCAAGGGTGTGCAGACGCCGAGCCTCCAGCGCCAAAGGGAGCGAAGATTCGACGCTTGGTGATCCGGCTGTACTCGGTGGACGCGGCAGCGTGGCGGCGGACTTTGGCATTGAAGCCTACGGAATTGACAGGGACACCCGGCCAGGGGCCGAATCATCGCCCCCCGGCACAGGCCTCTCCCGGCGGTCGCCTTCCCATTCGGTGTCCTCATCGCTCTGGTCGGACAGACGGACCCATAAGCGCCCATCTTGGACCCCGAAGTTCAGATGGAAATGCTTTCCGCCAGATTCCAGGCCCATCCACCAATGATCGTGCGCCATTTGCTCCAGATGAACGGCAGCGCCAGCCGCAACAATTTCGTCAAGGGCGGGTCTTCCATCCGGCAACTGACCCTGCGTGCGAATTTCCAACGAAGTGCCGTCCTTTTCCCAAATCACGTTGCCATCTTCGGTTCGTCGGAACGCCGGATGAATGTCTGGCGTGTGGCTTCCTTTCGTCTGTCCATTGTGACGCACCATATTTGATCTTTGCGAAAGTTGCTACTGGAGGGAATGGTCCCACGGCAACCCAGACGCCTGAAACGTCGCTGCGTTCCATCACGCTGAACTGCAGCTACCAGCGGGTTCGGCCGCCAGCGCTGCCATTGGAGTTGGTCCTTGTGACATCGTGAGGGCACAGTACTGCTGCCGCCAACACAGCCAAGCCGAACTGAGAATACGTGTCACTTCCCTGCGGTCAAAAGGCTTTGCCAGCACATCGTAGGCTCCCACGTTAAGAGCTTCTGCCCACAAATGATCGTCCGCAACCCGACAAGTCATGACCAGGATGGGCGGAATCGCAAGCAGCCGGATCTCGTCCAGCAGTTGTGCCCACGTACCCGGCGACAGGTCGTGCTCACAAACCACCACCGGAACTACGTGCGCCCGCAGAAACGCCGACGCAGATTGCAGACTCAGGGCGCTGTGAATCTTCCATTGGTCACCGCCCAACAGCGTTGCCAAAATGTCGTGGTCGTCCTGAATTGGGCTGACCGAAAGTAGTGCGATGACTTCATTTCCGATTACGATTTCGGGCGGCGCCTTTGGTTGTAGATAGCTAACTGGTTGGATGGGTTTGTGGGTTCTATCAGGCCGAATCTTCAGAAGTGTATTTGACATAGTATGACTGGTCGCATCGAAGGCCGGAAATCTATCGTGAGCCTGTCATTCCGTCCTCCATTGGCGCAAGCCTCGGCAACGGACGGTTCAGCGGGCTGGAAAACAGCCTGCCGCACGGCTCTTGGTGGGATATGTTCGCCTTCAGTATAGCAGGTTTCCCGGAAATGGATCCGCGGCAATCCAGGCTTTCCATTCGGAGGCCGCTCCGAGACGGCAAGCGATTAGGGGGCGCCGGCCCATGGGGCGGCCTCCGCCGGTGCGTTCGCTACAATAAGTTCCGTGGCTGAATCGCGCGCGGAGTTTCGGCGGACGCTGGCGAAGGTTGCCATCTTCTCCAGCCTGACGGATTCGGAATTGCAATTCCTTGCCGAACGCGCGGTGCCGCGCCATTTCGCCCCCCGGGAAATGGTATTCGGCGAGGGCGAGCCGTGCGCGGGATTGTACGTGGTGGAGCGCGGAAACATCCGCATCTTCAAGAGTTCGGCCGGCGGCCGCGAGCAGGTCCTGAGCATTGACGGCCCGGGCAGTTCGATCGCAGAAGTGCCGGTTTTCGATGGCGGCAACTACCCAGCCTCGGGCGCCGCGGTGGATCACGCCACGCTGCTCTTTGTCGGGAAGCGGGATTTCCAGGCTCTCTGTTTGGCGCATCCCGAAGTTGCTCTCAAGGTGCTTCGCGTGGTGGGCGAGCGCCTGCGGCGGCTGGTTGGAATCATCGAGGAGCTTTCGTTCACCACCGTGCGTCACCGCCTGGCATCCTTTCTGGTACGCCTTGCTCAGCGCGAGGGAACGGCGTCGGCAGCGGGCCTCGAATTCTCGCTACCGGGCAGCAACCAGGAACTGGCCGCGCAACTCGGAACCGTCCGCGAGTTGGTTTCCCGCAATCTCTCCCGCTTGCAAGCGGAAGGACTGCTCAAGCTGGAAGGCCGCCGCGCCGTGATCCCAGATCTGAAGGCCTTAGAAGCCGAACTGGACCCCGCCGAATAGGCTGTGCCCCGCGCCGCCGCGCCGGGCTTTTATGTTCCCCCGTGACAAAAGTCATAGGCGCGGTACGCCCACCCGGAGTACGCTCAGGACATCGAGGAGAAAAACGATGAGCGTTATGACGGAAAAGACCGTAGGCGAACTGGCGCTGGAGAACCCGGGCGCAACCCGCCTGTTTGAAAAGCTGGGCATCGACTATTGCTGCGGCGGTGGTCAAACCCTGGAACAGGCGTGCCAGGCAGCCCATGTCTCCATGGACCAGGTGGTGGACTCGCTGGCGGCGGTGAACCAGTCGGCATCCGCAACGGCGCAAGGCAGGAATTGGCAGGCCGAGCCGCTATCCGACCTGATCGCGCACATCAGGACCGCGCACCACAAATACACGCGCGAGGAGATTGCGCGCCTCGGCCCGCTGTTCGACAAGGTCTGCTCGGTCCACGGAAAGAACCACTCCGAACTGGATGCCATGCGCGACGCCTTCGGCGGCCTCAGCCAGGAATTGACCACGCACATGATGAAGGAGGAGATGATGCTGTTCCCGTACATTGAGCGCATGGAAGAGGCGGTGATCGAGAAAGCGCCGATTGTGCCCTCGCCCTTCGGCAGCGTGCGGAATCCGGTGTCGATGATGATGCACGAGCACGATTCCGCCGGGAATGCGTTGCGCGGTTTGCGCCAGGCGAGCAACGGCTATACCGCGCCCGCCGACGCCTGCATCAGCTTTCAAACCCTGTACCGGGCGCTGGCGGAGTTCGAAGCCGATCTGCACCAGCACATCCACCTGGAGAACAACATCCTGTTTCCGCGCGCGATCGAGATGGAACGGCCGTACTGAGGGGCGCGCCGTGGTCGATATACTAGCGGCGCGGTTCCCCAAGAAAGGTATCCGGCATGAACTACAAGAAACTGTGGATCGCGTTGGGGTTGGTGCTGACCATCTCTTTCGCCGTGTTGGGCGGAGTGGGGATCAAGATCCTCACGAACGCGCCCCCCATTCCGGCGCAGGTTCTGGTGGCTGGAGGAACGGCCCTATTCGACGGCCGGGACATTCAGGACGGACAAGGCGTCTGGCAATCGATCGGCGGCCAGGAGGTTGGTACCATCTGGGGCCACGGATCGTACGTGGCGCCCGACTGGTCGGCCGACTGGCTGCATCGCGAATGCATGTTCATCCTCGACCGCTGGGCTCAGGCAGCGGGCGCCTCGAATTACGCGGCGCTCGGCGTGGAACAGCGGGCGGCCCTCCAGGCGCGGCTTCAACTGCTGATGCGGACCAATACCTATGACCCGGCGACCCGCGCCATCACCCTTGATCCGGTTCGCGCGGAAGCCTTCGAGGACCTGGCGCGCCACTACGCCGATGTGTTCTCAAACGGCCGCAGCGAGTACGCCATCCCGCGCGGCGCGATGAGCGATCCGGTCAAGCTGCGGCGGATGAACGCGTTTTTCTGGTGGACGGCCTGGGCCGCTTCTACAAACCGGCCAGGATCGGACGTCACGTACACACAGAATTGGCCGCACGAACCATTAATCGCGAACCAGCCGACAAGCGGGACCGTGGTGTGGAGCATCGCCAGTTTCGTTCTGCTGCTGGCCGGAGTGGGCGGCATGGTCTGGTACTTTGGTTCGCAGCCTCGGACGGTGGCCGGAGAGCTTCTCCCGGAGAGCGATCCGTTGCTTGGCCTCAGGCCGACCGCCTCACAAAGAGCCACGGTGAAGTATTTTTTCGTCGTGGCGGCGTTGTGGGTGGTTCAAGTCGGGCTCGGCGCCATCGTGGCGCACTACGGCGTCGAAGGGTCTGGCTTCTACGGAATTCCGCTCGATCGCATACTGCCCTATAGCGTGGCGCGGACCTGGCACTTGCAGCTTGGCCTCTTCTGGATTGCGACGTCCTGGCTCGCGACGGGGCTCTACCTCGCCCCGGCCGTCAGCGGCTCGGAACCGAAGGGCCAGCGGCTCGGCGTCAATCTGTTGTTCGGCGCGCTGATCCTCGTCGTGGTGGGATCGCTGGCCGGCGAGTGGATGAGCATCCAGCACAAACTCGGCAACCTCTGGTTTTGGTTCGGCACGCAAGGTTACGAGTATGTGGACCTCGGCCGGTTCTGGCAGATCCTGTTGTTCATCGGCCTGACGTTCTGGTTATGGCTGATGTGGCGTGCGCTCAAGCCGGCGTTAGCCCGGCGCGACGAAAACCATTCCCTACTTCTGATGTTTCTGCTGTCGAGCATCGCCATCCCGCTGTTCTACGCTGCCGGGCTGATGTACGGCGAGCGGAGCAATTTGGTCACCGCCGAGTACTGGCGCTGGTGGGTGGTGCATCTGTGGGTGGAGGGTTTCTTCGAAGTCTTCGCTACCGTGGTGATTGCGTTCCTGCTGACCCGGCTCAAGCTGCTCTCGGTGATCACGTCCACGCGAGCCGTCCTGTTCTCCACTGTGGTGTTTCTCTCCGGCGGCATCATCGGCACGTTCCATCACTTGTATTTCGCCGGAACGCCGAACGTCGTGTTGGGATTGGGAGCGGTTTTCAGCGCCATGGAAGTGGTTCCGCTGGTGCTGATCGGCTTCGAAGCATGGGAGAACATCCGGCTGGCCCGTGCCCGTCAGCAACGCATTTGGGTAACCGCGTACAAATGGCCCATCTATTTCTTTATCGCGGTTGCGTTCTGGAATTTCGTGGGCGCGGGGATCTTCGGCTTCCTCATCAATCCGCCGATCGCGCTTTATTACATGCAAGGGTTGAACACCACTCCGGTGCACGCCCACACGGCGCTGTTCGGCGTGTATGGCATGCTCGGCTTGGGACTGATGCTGTTCTGCCTGCGGGCTCTTCGTCCTGGCAGGGCGTGGAAAAATGGCCCGCTGTCGTTCGCCTTCTGGGCCATCAACATCGGTCTCGCGCTGATGGCGCTTATCAGCATATTGCCCATCGGTCTGGCGCAGACCTGGGCTTCGGTGCAGTATGGAACCTGGTACGCGCGCTCGGCCGAGTTCCTGCATAGCGGGTACCTGAACCAACTGCGTTGGATGAGGATGATCGGCGACAGCATCTTCGCCGTGGGCGCCCTGGTACTGGGCTGGTTTGTTCTCGGCCTGGTGACCGGCCACTCGTATCAAGAGACCGGTTACGTTGCCGAAGGCGAATGGGAAGTGCGGGAACTCGGGACGCCGCGCAAGTAGGGATGCCAATGGCCGCCATAGCCCCACCGCCGATCAAGGCCCGCAAGAAGCTGCTGAAGCGCGCCGCCAAGGACCATTCGCAAACGCTGCGCCGCGCCTTTCAGCTGGCCTTCCTGGCGCTCAATGTCTGGATTGGCATCGAGTTCTACCTGTTCGTCCGTTATTACGAAACCGGCGGCCGGTCCGCGTACGCCGTTCGTCCTCCAGGCGTCGAAGGCTGGTTGCCGATCGCCGCTCTGATGAACCTCAAGGTGCTGCTGATGTCGGGCAGCGTACCTGCGCTCCACCCTGCCGGCATGTTCCTGCTGATTGCCTTTCTGGCTGCATCGTGGATTCTTCGCAAGAGCTTCTGCGGGTGGTTGTGCCCTGTGGGAACCGTGTCCGAGTATTTGTGGCGCCTAGGCCGCTCGATTCTCGGGCGCAATTTCCGCGTACCACGCCCCGCGGACATCGCCCTCCGCGGTCTGAAATACATCCTGTTGGGGCTGTTTCTGTATGCAGTCGGCTCAATGCCGGTCCCCGCGATCCGCGCCTTTCTCAGTGGACCCTATGGCGTGGTCGACGATGTGAAGATGCTCAACTTCTTCCGCTTCCTAGGCCTGAACGGCTGCATCATCACCGCCATCCTGGTAATAGCGTCAGTCTTCGTTCAAAACTTCTGGTGCCGCTATCTCTGCCCATACGGCGCGCTGATGGGCCTCGCCGCGCTCGCCAGCCCTTTGCGCATCCGCCGCGATCCCAGCTTGTGCATCGATTGCGCGAGGTGCGCCAAAGCCTGCCCTGCGGCATTGCCGGTGGATCGCCTGGTCACGATCCGTTCCGCCGAATGTACCGGTTGCCTGGAGTGCGTTGCCGTTTGCCCCGCGGCTGGCGCCCTGTGCTTGTCGGCCCCCCGCGCGAAACGAGTGCCGGCATGGGCGATGGCCGCCGGAATCGCCGCGCTATTCCTGGGCGTTTGCGGATACGCCCGTGTCACTGGTCATTGGCACACCAATCTTCCCAGCAGCACATACCTCGATCTGATCCCACACGCCAACGAATTCACGCACCCTTGATCCGTACGGGAGGAGGAATCCGTAATCGGAGGATCGATGGGTTTCTTCGATGATCGGTTCTTATTTGTATGATGCGAAATTCAGTAGACTACCTCACTGGCGCGGCACGGGGCAGCGCAAGCTCCGTTTTCGAAGCAGCAACCCCAACGCTCCGAGGACGAAGAGAGTAACCGCGCCAGGTTCCGGTGCTGTGGCCGCGGGCGCGCTCACAAACACCTCCGCATCTACATCCTGGAGGTCAAACTGAGCGTTTATACTTAAGCCATATTCAATTGGGTCGTTTTGCGCTGCGTCGGCGTAAACATCGTACGTCAGGGTCATGACGCCTTCGGTTGCGGCCCCAAGCACCGCACCTGGGTTAATGTCATATTGCAGACCAGAGGCTCCGAGTAACCAAGGCTCGGTGATGGGAGAACCGTCGGTTATCGGGTTGGACGGGACGTCGAACTGATAGCCGGAGTCGTAGGACGAGAAGTCGCCGACTGGCGTCGAATCGCCGAATGTGAAGTCATCGATAAAAACATAAGTGGGACTGCCGGCGTCGGTGACGCTAATCGTGTATCCCCAGCCGACCGATGTACCCGCCGCTCCCGCCAGGTAACCATCGGGGGGGTCCAGAGTGAACATCACTGTTGGCAGGGCTTCGTCCGCCGCCGCCGCCGCCGTGAAGGCCAGCATCGCCACAATAAGCCGTTTGGGCAGGTTCATGAGAGTTCCCGTGCTCGGTCTCTACTTGGGTTGGTTATTGATCGTCGTCGAACCGGCATACGCTCCGGCATCGGCGCTGAAACTCACTTTAGCAGCAAACCGCGCCGTGGAGTCAGCACATCCGCCGAAACTGAGAGTAACCGCGCCGGCGCCGTTGGCTTTAATCGCGATGTCGCCAATGGCGACCGGGAACGTGGAAACCACGGAAGCTGCCGGAACGCAAGAAGTTCCCGCCGTTTGCGTTAGGGTCACGCCCGTTATCTCGGCTCCCGAGGCAACCCCGGCGCCTGTATCCGAAAGGCGAATGGTCCAGACGCGTTGTCCCGCGACTGTCCCGTCGGCCTTGCCCGCAACAGCAGCCGTCAGCACGGGCGCCAGGGCCTGGAAGTTCGCTACCACGCTCCTCGGGCCATTCATGGTGAGGTTTTGAGGGTTGGCTGAGCCGGTGAGATCGCCCGAGAAGTAGGCGAATTTGTACCCAGCGGCCGGGGTCGCCAGCAGTCCGGCCGTACCCCCTGCGTATTCCCAACCGCCAGCCGTGACGGCGCCGCTGCTGGCCGGATTGGTCGCGGTAGTCAACTGGTACTGTAGGGGGAGCGGCAAAGATGGGCCGCCCACTTCGATCAGATAGGCATCGGAGTATTGAGCCCCATATGCGTCGATCACCTGCAAATCGTAGTCGCTAGTGTAGACCACCCGGCTTCCGTCGCGACTGGTGGACACCCGTGGTTGCCAATTGTAGGTGTTGATTCCGAACGGGCGGCTGCGGTGATGGGCCAACCGAAGCACCTGCGAACCGTCGAGCTTGATCTGCAGCAACTCGTTCGTATATTCGAACCATCCACTCGGCGGGTCGGGATTGTCCGGGGCGTAGGCATCCACATAAACGAAGCCGCTGTTGTCCGGGCCGGAAATGTGAACTGCGAGGCTCCAATCTAACGTGGCCAGGCAGGTTTGTTGTCCGTCGGCCAGCCGAATCTTCACGATGCCGTTGTTGCAGATCGGCTGCGGATCGTCGGAGTTGGCCCAGACCATAACTTCAGTGCCGTCGGCGTCCAGAGTGACGTCCATGTGTCCGTCGGCCCGGGCGATCTGTCTCTGAAAGTTCATGCTGCCGTCGAAGAGTTCGATGCCGGTATGGCGCACGGTCCCGGGCTGATCCCAGGTGATGGTGACGTTGTTGTTGGGCGTAATATACAGGCTATCGACGCCGCCTCCGCCAGTATCGAACGTTGGAGATGTCGTGTCGGCGCTGATCCGATACACGAAGACGTACCGCCCGTCTCCGGCGAAGACAAAGTGGTCCCCATCAAAAGAGATGTCGGATTCGCCCATGCCGCTGATGGCGGAGTATTCACTGAACGTGTGCACGACGGTCATAGCGCCGCTGGAGATGTCGTAGGTCTTCAACTGGTTGCCGTAATGGTAGTAAATCGTGTGATTATCGGCCCTCGACCACCTCGGTTCGCTGGACGCGTTGATCTCGAGCGGAAGATCCCGAACATAAACGCCGGCTCCACTATAGAGTCCGAAGTAGCTTTGGTGTACCAGGAGAATATTGGAATTGTCGCTGTTGAACGGCGTCATGGTCGAATACTCATCCGAGATCCACGGCAAGTAACCACCACCGTGAGCCGGGTCGGCGTCCAGCGTGCCCGGGGCGTTCGACATCCGCCTGACCGTCGAGCCGAAGACGGGATCGACATAGGAGCCGCCCACCGCGGGCGGCTGGAACGTATCGTAGTTGGGCGGAAACTCCAAGCCTCCGACCACCAACTGCGCAAGAGCCGGCGCCATCGAGCCCATCAACATTAACATGCCCGGGAGCAGGATGGTTCGAATAACTTGCTTCTTCGACAAGGATCTCCTTTGGGTTTGAAAGATGGCCTTTTCATCTTTCAGGCAGGCGGCTTGGATAGGGGACTGGACTGCTTGATGGAAGCGGCAAACCGACTGCCGGTCCAGGCTCCCCAAACCACTCAAGCCAGGATTCCCGTTCGCTATACTGGACAGCATCGATTGTACCGGAGTTTCCATTTTGACTTCCCGGGTCCTATTCAGGATACACCCAGCCGCCAACTCTTGATCTTCCGAATTGCGGTCTTCGTTTCCGGGAGCCATCTTCGCACCACCCAGGGTGAGCCGGCCCGCATCGCGCGGCTCATTCAATTCCCTTCCCGTTCATTGGCCCCCGCATCCAGTCGTTTTGCGCGGAATCCTTCTTGGCGTCTTTCCCCCAGGTCCAATACATCCCCACATAGGCGTAGTTCTCCGTCTGGCCCGCGACGGAGTGGCCATACGCAAATAAGAACTGCTCTCCGGGGTGATTCTTGAAGTGATAGTAGCCGCCCAAGTCGA
>Ga0182014_10004348_pt1 | contig 16333 bp, 17 predicted proteins | sample 612S2DmetaG_FD_120489 | JGI IMG/M metagenome (GOLD analysis project Ga0182014, IMG submission 120489) | Permafrost microbial communities from Stordalen Mire, Sweden - 612S2D metaG | ecosystem: Environmental > Terrestrial > Soil > Wetlands > Permafrost | place: Sweden: Stordalen | collected... | reverse complement strand
ATGGGGGAGCCCCGGGGCGTCGACGGGGCTCCCGGAAGGCGGAGCCGCGGCGGGGGCGGCGGGGGGGGCCGCCCGGGGGCCCGCCCGCCCCCGCCGCTCCGGCTACTCCCACTGAAAGAGCGCGGCCGCCATGAGGGAGGTGGCCACACCGATGCCGCCGACGATCGTGAGCTGCAGCAGACTGGAGCCGAAGCCGTTCCAGGGATCGACGAGCGAGATCACGACGTGGTAGAGCGGCAGCGCCTTGCCGAGGGCCAGCATCCAGGCCGGCAGATCGCTGAGCGGGGCGCTGGTGCCCGAGATGAACATCATTATGAACCAGATCAGCAGACCGACGCCCTGAGCGGCGCGCGCCGTCGGCGAGAGCGAGGCGATCAGCACGCCGAGCGCCGAGAAGGCGAACACGGCCACCACGAAGGCGACGGCCACGCCGCCGATCGAGACCGGCACGACCACGCCGTAGACAAAGATGCCGAGCACGCTGATGGCCAGGGCGCCCACCAGGCAGGTGCCGACGCCGACCAGGAACTGCGAGCCCAGCAGCGCCCACTCCGACATGCCCGAGGCGCGGAAGCGGCGCAACACGCCTGCCTCGCGATAGGCCGACAGATGCACGGGCAGCGAGACGGTGCCGATCGAGGCCACCACGAGGCCGATGTAGCTGGGTACGTACCAGTCCATCATCTTGAGGCCGTCGTACGAGCCGCCGTCCATGTGCTGGCCGCCGAAGATGCCCCCCAGCAGGACCAGCACGAGCACCGGAAAGGCAAACGAGAAGACCAGAGTCACGGGCTCGCGGATGAGCAGCTTGGTCTCGATCCAGGTCATGCGCAGCAGGACTTCGACGAAGGTCAGGGCCCAGCGCCCGGGCCGCGTGACGGCTGCCGCGCGCTCGTCTGGAGGCGCTCCGCTCATTCGGCCATGACGTGGCCGGTGAGGCTCAGAAAGACGTCTTCGAGGGTCGGCGTCTCGACGTGAAGGTCGGCCGGCGCGATGCCTTGAGCGACGAGGGCCGCGGCGACGTGCGCCAGCACGGCGCCGCGGCCCTCGACGACCACGCGCGGGCCCTCGCGCCGCACCGCCTCGACATGGCGCACGCCCTCGAGAAAGGCGAGGTCGGCGACGTCGGTCGTGAACACCACCCGCACCCCGGCGGCGTGCGAGACGATGAGGCCCCGCGGGCTGTCGAGCGCCACAACTTTGCCCCTGTCCATGACAGCGATGCGGTCGCAGAGCCGCTCGGCTTCTTCCATGAAGTGCGTCACCAGCACGACGGTCGTGCCCCTTTCGCGGATCTCGCGGATGAGAGCCCAGGCGACGCGGCGGGCGGCCGGGTCGAGCCCGGTGGTCATTTCGTCGAGAAACACGACCTCGGGTCCGTTGACCACCGCCAGGGCGACGAACAGCCGCTGCCGCTGGCCGCCCGACAGCGAATGAAAGGCCGCCCGGCTCTTGTCGGCCAGCCCCCATTCGGCCATGACGTCGCGCCAGTCGCGCCCGCCGGGCGTCAGCGAAGCGAACAGCTCGAGGGCCTCCCAGACGCGGATGTGTTCGGGCAGGGCCGACTCCTGAAGCTGGCAGCCAATGCGCCGCCGCAGCTCGCGCGAGTGGCGCGCGGGGTCGAGACCGAGCACCGCGATCGCCCCGCCGTCGGGTCGGCGCAGGCCCTGCAGACACTCGACGGTGGTCGTCTTGCCGGCGCCGTTGGGACCGAGCAGCCCGAAGATCTCACCGCGCGCCACCGCGAAGGTGGCGTCGCGCAAGGCTGTGAACCCACGGTAGGACTTTTGCACGTGGGACGCGGTGATGACGGCCTCACGGCCGTCGAGGTCGCGAAGATCGGCTCGGCGCGCCATGACGTTCGCCATGGTAGCACGGCGCGCCGGCAACGGCGCTTCAGGGCAGAAGTCCCTCGCCGCCCCACACGCCGAGCTTGCGGAAGCGCTCGCGGCGCAGCAGGCGGCGTTCGCGCGGGGTGAGCTCTTCGAGCTCGCGCAGGGCCTCGGCGATGGCGTCGTGGACCCGGCGCGCGGCGCCCTCGGGGTTGAGGTGGGCGCCGCCGCGCGGCTCCTCGATCACCCGATCGACGATGCCGAGCGGCAACAGGTGTGAGGCCGTCGGTCGCAACGCCTCGGCGGCCTGCGGAGCGAACTCCGCGTCGCGCCACAGGATGGCGGCGCAACCCTCGGGCGAGATGACCGAGTAGATCGCGTTCTCCTGCATGAGGACACGGTCGGCGACGGCGAGGGCGAGGGCGCCGCCCGAGCCGCCCTCGCCGATCAGCGTGGCGACGATGGGCACGCTCAGTCGGGCCATGGTCAGCATCGTCTCGGCGATCGCCCGCGCCTGCCCCCCCTCCTCGGCGGCCACGCCCGGATAGGCGCCCGGCGTGTCGACGAAGGTGAGCACGGCCAGACGGTGCCGTTCGGCCAGGGCGAACAGCCGCTGGGCCTTGCGGTAGCCTTCGGGCTTGGCCATGCCGAAGCTGTGGCGAGTCTGCTCGTCGAGCGTGCGGCCCTTCTGATGGCCGACGACGACCACCGCGCGGCCGTCGAACCAGCCCAGGCCGCCGATCACGGCCCGGTCGTCGGCCCGCAGGCGGTCGCCCTTGAGCTCTTCGAAACCGTCGATCAGGAACTCTATGTACTCGCTGGTGCGCGGACGATCCTTGTTGCGCGCGATCTGGACGGTCAGCCAGGTGTCGTGGCGGCGGCGCTCATGCCGGTGGCTCTTCAGAAGACCCTGGAGCCGGTCCGCTTCCTCCGAGAGATTCACTCCCGGGATTCTTGAAAGCCGCCGCAACTCTTGTAGACGCTGCCCGAGCCAGCCTTCGCGTGCGGCCGCCTCTGGGTCGTGATGCTGCTCGTCGTTCGAGTCCGTCAAGTTGACCACCTCCCTTCAGCAGACGGAGGTAGTTGGCCACCTTGTCCTTGAGCTCCGCGCGCGGCACGATCGCGTCGAGATGGCCCAGGACCAGGTTGCGCTCAGCGCTGCCGAAGTCGGCCGGAAGCTGCTCGCGCGTGGTCTGCGAGATCACCCGCGGACCCGAAAAATACAACAGGGCGCCGGGTTCGGCCACGCAGATGTCGGCCAGGCTGACGAAGCTCGCCACGACGCCGCCCGTACAGGGATCGGCCATCACGGCGACAAACGGCACGCGGGCGTCGTTTACCACGTCGACGGCGCAGGTGGTCTTGGCCATCTGCATGAGCGACAGGGCGCCCTCCTGCATGCGGGCGCCGCCCGAGCTGGCCACGGCGACGAGCGGCCGGCCCTCGTCGGCGGCGGCGGCGGCCGCGCGCCAGAGCTTCTCGCCCACCACGCTGCCCATGCTGCCACCCATGAAGCCGAAGTCCATGACCGCCAGTACGCAGGGGGTCGCGGCGATCGTGGCCGTGCCGGCCACGATCGCCTCGGTCAACCGGCTTGCTCCCTGAGCCTCGCGCACCCGTTCCGGGTAAGGCTCGAGATCGACGAAGTCGAGGGGGTCGAGCGTGCGCAGGTGGCCCCAGTACTCGACGAACGTGCCTTCGTCGGCCAGCTGGGCGATGCGCTCGCGGGCGCCGATGCGCTGGTGAAAGCCGCAGGCGGGACACACCGACAGGTTCTCCTTGACCGCGGCGGGGTCGTGATCAGACCGGCACTTGGGGCAGACCCAGCGCCGCTCCTGCGGCCCGGTCCCGCGCCGGGCGATCTCGACCGTGACGGTCATCAGCCGTAGCGCCGAAAGACGAGCGTCGCGTTGTGGCCGCCGAACCCGAAGGAGTTGGAGGCGGCCACATTGACCGTGGCCGGCCGCGCCGTGTTCGGCACGTAGTCGAGGTCGCACTCCGGGTCGGGGACGGTCAGGTTGATGGTGGGCGGAATGACGCCGCGATCGATGGTCAGCACCGAGATGATCGCCTCGAGCGCCCCCGAGCCGCCCAGACAGTGGCCGATCATCGACTTGGTCGAGGAGATCGCGACCTTGCGGGCGTTCTGCTCGCCCAGGGCGATCTTGATCACCCGCGTCTCGGCGACGTCGCCGGGCGGCGTGGAGGTGCCGTGGGCGTTGATGTAGTCGATCTCGGACGGGTCGATGCCGGCCTCGTCGATGGCCATGCGCATGGCGCGCGCCTGCGTCACGCCGGTCTCGTCGGGCAAGGTAAGGTGAAAGGCATCGGAGCTCATGCCGTAGCCGACGAGCTCGGCGAAGATGGTTGCCCCCCGCGCCTCGGCGTGGCCGAGCTCTTCGAGCACCATGATGCCGGCGCCCTCGCCCATGACGAAGCCGTCGCGGTCGCGGTCGAACGGCCGGCTGGCCTTCTCGGGCTCGTCGTTGCGGGTCGACAGGGCACGCATGGCGGCGAAAGCGGTGAGGCCGACGTTGCAGACCGGCGCCTCGCTGCCGCCGGCGAACATGGCGTCGGCCGCGCCGCGGCGAATGATCTCGAAGGCGTCGCCGATACCGTTGGTGCTCGCCGCGCAAGCCGTACAGACGGTCGACAGCGGGCCCTTGGTGCCCAGGCCGAGCGAGATCTGGGCGGCGGCCATGTTGGGGATCATCATGGGGATGAACAGCGGGCTCATGCGGTCGTTGCCCTTGGTCCACATCGTGCGCAGCTGGTCTTCGAAGGTGCCCAGACCGCCCACGCCGGTCGCCACCACGGCGCCGACCCGGTCGGGCTCCCTGCTCACGTCGAGCTGGGAGTCGTCGTGGGCGAGGATGGCCGCGGCCAGCGCGTACTGGGCAAACGGGTCCATGCGACGCTGCGTACGGCGGTCCATGTACTCGAGAGGGTCGAAGTCGCGGACCTCGGCGGCGATGCGCACCGGCAGCGACGAGGCGTCGAAGTTGTGGATGAGGCCCACTCCGGACTGGCCGGCGATCAGGCGGCTCCAGAACCTGTCGATGTCGCAGCCCAGCGGCGACACCACGCCCATGCCGGTGACCACGACGCGTCGGGGATCGTTGCTCATGCGGGATCGCTCCTTAAGGACAGGCCGGACCACCGCGGCCTTCGCTTTTCGTCAGATGCCGAGACCGCCGTCGACCGGGAGTGTGCACCCGGTAATGTACCGCGACAGCGGCGATGCGAGAAACAGCACGGCGTTGGCGACGTCGGATGGCTGCCCGATGTGCCTGAGCGGGGTGTTGGCGACGATGACCTGCTTCACGTCGTCGGCCAGGGCCTGGGTCATGGCGGTGTCGATGTAGCCGGGAGCCACGGCGTTGACGCGAATGGCACGCGCCCCGAGCTCTTTGGCCAGCGACTTGGTGAGGCCGATGATGCCCGCCTTGGCGGCCGCGTAGTTGGCCTGGCCGGCGTTGCCGCGGCGCCCCACGACGCTCGAGATGTTGACGATCGCGCCCTCGCGACGGCGCAGCATCTTGCGGGCCGCGGCCTTGGAGACCAGAAACGTGCCCCGCAGGTGCGTGCGAATGACGCCGTCGAACTCGTCGGGGCTCATGAGCATCACCACGTTGTCGCGCGTGATGCCGGCGTTGTTGACCACGATGCCGAGCGGACCCAGCTCGGCCTCGACCCGGTCGACGATCGTAGCGACGCTCTGCTCGTCGCCAACGTCGCCCATCACGGATATCGCGCCGACACCCAGGGCCTCGATCTCGGCGGCCACGGCCCGGCAGGCGTCCTCGCCTGAGTAGTCGTTGACGGCGACCGCGGCGCCGGCCGCCGCCAGCGTAAGGGCGATCTCGCGCCCGATGCCGCGGCCGGCGCCGGTCACCAGCGCGATCTTGCCGCTCAGGTCGATGGTCGTGGTCATCGGTCCGCCTCCCCGCTGGTGGCCCAGCCGCCGTCGAGTGCCGCCGCCAGCGAGTCGATATCGCCCGCGGTCGCCGTGGCGGCGTCGCCGTCGATCCGTTTGACGAGGCCGGTCAGCACAGCCCCCGGACCGACCTCGAGATACGCATTGTATCCCGCCTCCGACAACCGCCGTATCGACTGCTCGAAACGCACCGGCGAGACGAGCTGGCGTTCGAGCAGGGCGGGAAAGCCGTCGTGCTCGAACTCGGTGCTGCAGGTCGAAAAGAAGGCCGGCGCAGGCGCCGCCCACGATGTCGCGGCGAGCCGGTCGTGCAGGGCGGCGGCGGCCGGCGCGACCAGCGGCGAGTGGAACGCCCCGCTCACCGCGAGGCGCACCACACGCCGCGCCCCAGCCGCCTTCGCGGCTACTTCGAAGTCGGCCAGCGACGGCTCGGCGCAGCTCACCACGACCTGGCCCGGACAGTTGAAGTTAGCCGGCCAGGCGGCGTCGAGACCGGCGCACAGCTCTTCGACCGCGCCGGCCTCGAGCCCGAGCACGGCCACCATGCCGCCGGGGTAGCGCGTGGCGGCGGCGGCCATGGCCTCGCCACGCGCCTTCACCAGTCCCAGCGCATCGCGAAAACCCAGGGCGCCGGTGGCCACGAGAGCGCTGTATTCACCCAGACTGTGGCCGAGGGCTACGTCAAAGGCAAAGCCACCGTCGCACAGCAGGCGCAGGGCGGCCACCGAGTGCGTGAGCAGGGCCGGCTGGGTGACTTCGGTGCGGGCGAGCTGCTCGGCCGATCCCACGCGGCAGACGCCGGTGAGGTCGTAGCCCAGCACGTCGCTGGCCTCGGCGAAGGTGTCGCGCGCGATGGCGAAGCCGTCACAGAGATCGCAGCCCATGCCGGCGGCCTGCGACCCCTGGCCGGGGAACAGGACGGCGATCACAGGCGCCGCCGGCCGGCCGGCGAAGGGCGCCGGAGCGCGCGCGATGACGCCGGCGAATACGCGGCCTTCACAGCTCCCACCGGGTCAGGCAAGAGCCCCAGGTGAGCCCCGCGCCGAAACCGACGATGAGCAGCCGGTCACCCTTCTTCAGGCGGCCTTGCGCCATGGCGTCGTGCAGGCACAGGGGGATGGAGGCGCACGAGGTGTTGCCGAACCGGTCGAGGTTGAAGAAGACCTGCTCGTCGCTGAAACCGAGCTGGGCGGCGACCTTCTCGATGATGCGCAGGTTGGCCTGATGGGGCACGAACAGGTCGACCTGGGCGGCCGCCACGCCGGCGTCGTCGAGCGTCTTCTGGCACGACTCGACCACGCGCCGTGTGGCGAAACGATAGACCTCGCGGCCGTTCATGCGCAGGAAGTGCTGGCGGTCGTCGACCGTCTCGTGGCTGGCCGGGAGCCGGGTGCCGCCGGCCGGCATGTTGAGAAAGGGAGCGCCGCTGCCGTCGTTGCCGAGGTCGAAGGCGAAGATCGAGCCGTTGTCGCTGGGCCGCACGAGCACCGCGCCGGCGCCGTCGCCGAACAGCACGCAGGTGCTGCGGTCCTGCCAGTCGAGCGCTTTGGAGAGCGCCTCAGCGCCGGTCACGAGCACGGTGTCGTAGATGCCGGCCGAGACGAACGCGGTGGCCGTCGCCAGACCGTAGACGAACCCGGTGCACCCCGACTGCACGTCGAAGGCGCCGGCGTTCACGGCGCCGATGCGTTCGGCGACGATCGACGCCGTGGCCGGAAACAGCGTGTCGGGCACGAGTGAGGTGCTGATCACCAGGTCGATGTCTTCGGCGTGATGGCCGTTGCGGCTGAGCAGGTCGGTGGCCGCCGCGACGGCGAGGTCGGAGGTCGCCTCGTCGGGCCGGCACAGGCGCCGTTCGCGAATGCCGGTACGCGACGAGATCCACTCGTCGGAGGTGTCGATCGTGCGGGCCAGCTCGGCGTTGGTCAGGACGCGCTCGGGAATGGACACCCCGAGGGCCGCGATCTTCGCTCCGTGGACGAGCCCCCGCCGGAGGCCGATCACCGGTCCTGCCCCGCGCCGGGGCTCAGTCGCGCCTGGCCTGACGCCGTCTCCCCGGCGTCGGCCATCGCGAACATGAGCTCGCCGCGACAAGCCGTGTCGCCACCGACGGTGGCGCTCACCTTGCCGCGACCCACCGCGCTGCGGGCCATCGTGACCTCGACCGTCAGGTCGAGCAGGTCTCCCGGCGTAACGACACGCTTGAAGCGCACCTTGTCGATGCCGGCGAACAGAACGAGCTTGCCCTTGTTGGCCGGATGCGAGAGCGCGGTCACGACGCCCGCCTGGGCGAGCGCCTCGACGATCAGCACGCCGGGCATGACGGGGTTGCCGGGAAAGTGGCCGGCGAACCACCAGTCGTCGGCACGCACGAGCCGGCGGGCATGACAGCGCTCCCCCGGGACGAGCTCGACGACCTCGTCGAGCAACAGGAACGGGGGACGGTGAGGGATGAGCGCCTCGATCTGTTCGCGGGTGAGGGCGACGGTGACGCTCATACCTTCACCTCGCCTTCGCCGGGTTTGTGACCGTACTTGCGCTGCAGGCCGATGACGACGGCGGCGAAGGCCAGAACGTAGTAGCCGTAGTGGCGGATGCGGCGCGGCACGCGACCGGGCAGCACGCCGCCGGTCGCGGTGGCGAGCGCCCGCTCCAGGGCCGACGGCTCGGGCTGCGCCTCGAGGGCCGCCGTGACGCGGTCGGCAAAGCCGGCCGGTACGTCGACCGTGACCTCGCGCGCGGCGCGCAGCACGGCGCGCGCCGCGGCGATCCCCTGCAGCTCGGCGGCGCAGTCGCCGCAAAAGCTCAGGTGTCTCTGAAACTCGACGACCCGGCCGTCGTCGAGCTCGCCGTCGATGTACCGCTGTATGACCTCGCGGCAGGTGACGCAGTCCATCAGGCCTCCTCGTCGAGCCCGCCGCCGGCCTGCAGGCGCAACCGCAGAGAGGTGCGGCCGCGATGCACGCAGGCCTTGACCGTGCCGAGCGGCCGATCGAGGGCGTCGGAGATCTCGCCGTAGCGCAGCCCGTAGAGGTCGCGCAGGACGAGCGGGAGGCGATAGTCGGGGGGCAGGTCGGCGAGCGCCCTCATGACCCGGGCGTAGCCGTCGCGCCGCAGCACTTCGGCGACGGGGTCGGCGACGGGTTCGGGCACGTCGGGCAGCGCGCCGTACTTACGGAAGCGGCGCTGGTAGTCGATGATCGCGTTCAGCGCCAGACGAAAGAACCACGTCGTGAACGTGGAGGAGCCGCGAAACCCGCCGAGCTTCTGGTGCAGTCGCAGAAACGCCTCCTGCGACGCATCTTCGGCGTCGACGTGGTTGCCGAGCAGATTGTACGCCATCGTGTAGACCATGCCCTGATACCTTTCGACGATCCTGCGGAACGCCTCGCGGTCGCCCGCCGCCGCGGCCGCGATGTCGTGCGGGCTCGGCTCGGGGAGATCGGTGTGGTCGGGAAGGTTAGACGGCGTCATCGCGCAAAAGGTTGCAGGGCTGCCTCGGGTTGGTCGTGTCAGAGTTGCGGCGAGGCGTGCATGGTGCCACGTGGAAGTTGAGTCTACACCCCTGCCGGACCCGCGCCCGGAGTTTGCCCGGGCATCAGCCGCCTGGTGAACACGCGCTGCTGCTTTTCGAGCTCGAAGCCGCGCCGTCGGTAGAAGAGGTCGGCTGCGTCGCGCTCGAGGCGAGCGCGCACGCGCAGCTCCCCGACACCGCGCGCCCGAGTCCAGCGCTCGACAGCCTCGAGGAGCAGTCCGGCCGCTCCGCGGCGGCGCGCGCCGGCGGCGACGATCAGACCCTCGAGCTCGACGAAGGGTTCGCTCACCAGCAGGCGCTTCTCGGCGGCGTGCACGAAGCCGACGATCTCGCGCTCAGCTGCCACGGCCACCAGGACGACATCGTCGGCGCCGGCCAGCAGGCCGCTCAGCCGCGTCGCTATCTGCGCCGCCTCGACAGGGTAACCGAGCTCGGTCGAAAGGGCGGCGAGGGCGGGCGCGTCGCCCGCCCTCGCCGCCCGGACGGTCACCTGCGGGTCGTTCACTGCGTTGCCCCGTCGCGAGCCGCCGGCTCTCGGGACTCAGCGCGATCGGGCCCGGGGCCGTCGCCGCGTCCCTGCCCGTGCCGATGCCGATGTTCGGGCTGGTTTTCGGCATGCCGCTCGCGGCCGGGTGGGTGGGCGTGCGGGTGCGAATGCAGGAGCGCGCCGTGATGGTGGGCGTGCTCGTGAATGAGATTGACGGAGAGCAGCAGGTCGCGGTCGGACAGGACGTCGGCGAGCGCTCCGTCGGCCGCCGGGCGGTGATCCTCGCCGAGCACCACCGCCCGGTCGACCATCCGCTCCAGGACGTCGAGCTGATGGGTGGCCACGACGATCGTCTTGCCGGCGCCGTGGAGCTGCTCGAGCAGCTCCATCAGCCACTCCTGGGTGCGCGGGTCGAGACCGTTGGTGGGCTCGTCGAGCATCAGCACCTCGGGGTTGATCGACAGCACCGAGGCCAGAGCGACCTTCTTCTTCTCGCCGCCGCTCAGGTTGTACGGCGCCCGTTCGGCCAGCGCGCCGAGACCGAGCATGGCCAGCGTGTCTTCGACGCGAGCCACGATCTCGGCGCGCGGCAGGTCGAGATGCAGCGGCCCAAAGGCGACTTCGTCGCGCACGCTGGGGTTGAAGAGCTGGGCATCGGCGCTCTGAAAGACCATGCCGACGCGGCGCCGGAAGCGCTGCGCCGTCGCTTCGTCTTTGAGGGCGCCGTCGTCGATGCGCTCGCCGAAGGCCTCGACCGTGCCCTGTGTCGGCTGGGCGAGACCGGCGAGGACCTTGAGCAGCGTGGACTTGCCGGAGCCGTTGGCGCCCAGTATGGCGAGGCGCTCGCCGCGGTCGATCTGCAGATCGACCGCGGCGAGCGCCTCGACCCCGGGGGCGTACTCGTAGCCGACGCCGGTCAGGCGAAACAGGATGCCAGCGCGCTCGCGCGTGTCGCCGGGCGGCGTGGTCTCGCGCTCGGGCGCCGCGTCGTTAGGGGACGCACGCCCGTCGTCGGCGGGCGCGCCGGACGGCGGCCCAACGGGCGGTCCGGCCATCAATGAGTCCCCGCGGTGAGCTCGAACCAGACGAGGGCGACGAGTCCCACTGCCACGACGGCGCTCCAGATGTAGTCGAGCCGCCGCAGACGCCAAGTGCTCAGCGTGCGGGCCTCGCCGGTGTAGCCACGCGAGATCATCGCCAGGTAGACCTGTTCGCTGGTCGCCTGCGACTTGCCGAACACGGCGGCGACCGTCCCCCCGAGGAAGTGGCGATCCTCACGGCTCGAGACGCGGCCCACGAGCCGGCTCATGCGGGCCAGCGCCATGTCCTGTACGAGCCTGACCAGTGTGAAGACGTAGCGATAGGCGACCACCAGCACAAAGACAAAGCCACGCGGCACGCCCACGGCGCGCATCGCCTTGAGCAGCTCGGCCCAGGGCGTCGTGAGGGTGAGCAGCACGCAGAACGAGACCACCGTCGTGACCCGCAGCACGAGCCGCGAAAAGGCGAACAGACCCGACGCGGTGACCGCGAGCCTGCCCGGCAGCGGCCAGAAGGGGGCGCCGTGCGACCACAGCGTCAGCACGCTGTGCCCGGGCGTGACGATATTGAAGACCGCCGGCGCCATGATCGCCGCCGTGAACAGCGGAATGAACAGCCAGGCCCGCACGGCGAACCGCCGCAGGCCGATACGCGAGGCCGGCACCAGAGACACCGCCAGCGCCAGCAGCACGAGGAGCACGGTCATGCGCGTGGCGAGGGCGGCGACCACGATCAGCGCCAGCAGGCTGACGAGCTTGACGCGCGGATCGAGGCGCTGCAGCAGCCCGGGACGACGAGCGAGCTCGTCGGCGACCATGGCGCGCTCCACCCAGGCGGCCAGCGTGCCGAGCAGCCGGTCGGAGAACAGGCGCCGCGAGCGGCGCCGACGGGCCGGCACAGTCGGCTCGTCGGCGTCGCTCGCCGGCGCCAGCAGCCAGGCCGGCGCCCCGTCGCCCGAACGGAGAGGGTCGCCGGCCACGGAGGCTTGTGCGGCATCGGGCACGAGGGGACTCACCGTGCGGTCAGCCCTCGTGGCAGGCCGCACTCACAGCGCGCCGTCCACGGGTGGCGGGCCGACCTGGGCCTGAGCCGCCGGCTGAGCGTGAACGGCCGCCCGGTGTCGCAGCCTGATCACCAGCCAGACGATGGCCAAAAGCACCGCTACGCCGACCAGGGCGCTCACGACATAGGAGACGACGGTCCACACGCCGCTGGCGCCGTTCCAGCTATAGTCGGGCAGCAGGCCGTGCCAGTGGCCGCCGAGGCGGGCAAATCCCTTGGGCACGTAGCCGAGCTTCTTGCGCAGCTCGCCCTTATCCCACTCGGCAAAGGCGCCGCCGCTGGCAATCAGCCCCAGGGGCACAGCGGCGATAAACACGGCCAGCAGGGCGACGATCCAGCGGCGCCGTATGGGCTGAGTCGCGCCGCTTGCCGCAAACAGCTCGGGGCTCTGACGGCGCAGCACAGCAAAGACGCCGACCGTGAAGGCCGCCTCGATGGGTCCGACGACCAGGGCGTGCGAGCCGACCATCGCCGGAAGGGTCGTCTTGAAGCCGTAGGGAAAGTACTGGGCGATGCCGTTGACCGTGTGCAGCAGCGGTTGAATGCCGAGCTCGATGCTGTTCAGACAGGCGGCCGCTACCAGGCCGCACCAGGCGCCGATGCCGGCAGCCCAGAGGCGTCGCGACGACTGCAGGTCGCTGTCGCCGGCCACCAGCCGATAGACGGTAAAGCCGGCGTAGGGCATGACGATCGCCATGTTCAGGACGTTGATGCCCAGCGTGAGCACGCCGCCGTCGCCAAAGAAAAAGGCCTGGATGACGAGCGCAGCGCTGACCGCCAGGCAGGCGATGTCGGGTCCGGCGATCACCGCGATCAGCACTGCCCCCACCGCATGCGCCGTCGTGCCTCCGGCGACGGGCACGTTGAGCATCATGACGAGAAACGAGAAGGCTGCGCCAAAGGCCAGCACGGGGATCATCTTGGGCTGCGAGAGGAGCCGTTTGGTGCGCCGGTTGGCGCGATACCAGATCGGCACGGTCACCGCCCAGCCGGCGGCCAGCGTCTCCGGTCCCAGATAGCCGTCGGGTATGTGCATCGCTCCCCTTGCCGGCAGCTTGTCGCTGCGTTGGCGTTAGTCCGGCGTCGCTGCGGCCCGCCCCCGGCAGTCGCGACAGAGACCGAATACGGTCATGCGCGCCTCGCTCACCAGAAAACCGTCGGCGTCGAGCAGTTCGCGGCGCACAGGCTCGAGCAGCCCGTCGTCGAGGTGGCCGACCGTGCCGCAGCCTTCGCAGACGAAGTGATGGTGCACCGGCGCGGGAGCAACCTCGTAGTAGGTGGCGACCCCGGCGAGCCTGGTCTCCTGAACGAGCTCGAGGCCGACCAGGAGCTCGAGCGTGCGGTAGACGGTGGAGACGTTCACCTCGGGCAGGGTCTGCTGAACGTCGGCGGCGATCTCCTCGGCGGTGCGGTGCCGGCCGCCGCGGCGCACGGCCTCCCAGACGGCCACGCGCTGCGGCGTGAGGCGGTAGCCGGCCTTGCGGATCGTCTCGCGGGCGTGGTGCATGGCGCGACGCTATCGCAGTCGCAAGCGAGTTGCAAGTAGCACCTTCTTGCCGCTTCCCGTGCCGCGGCGCGACAGGGCCCCAGACACAGCGTGGTGCGCGGCACAGGTACGATGCGGCGCGCCGGCACGGCGTGCGGCAGCAGCGCCTCCGGCGCCCTCAGTTTCGCGCCGGGTATGCTTTCCCTACGGATGAAGACCTTCTGGCGCATCACCAAGCTGCTGGGCGACTACCCCTGGCTCGTGTTCGTCGGCTTCAGCACGGCGCTGCTGCAGACGGCCGCCTCGCTTGCCATCCCGTGGCTCACGCGCGGGGTCATCAACAAGGCGCTCGTCCCCGGCAAGACGAGGCTGCTGATCTACTACGGGCTGGCGCTGCTGGGGATCGGCGCCGTGCGCTTCGGCTTTGCCGTCGCCCGGCGCCTCGCCACCGGCAAGATCAGCCTCGACATCGAGTACGACCTGCGCAACAGGCTGTGGGGCCACCTGCTGCGCCAGTCGTTCGGCTACTTCGACCGCTGGCCCACCGGGCAGCTCATGTCGCGCGCCATGGCCGACGTCCAGAACGTGCGCATGTTCCTGGGCTACGGCCTCATCTTCTTCACCACCAACATCGTCTCCATGGTCGCGGTCACGGTGCTGATGTTCTTTCTGGACTGGCGGCTCGCCCTGCTCAGCCTGGCATTCCTGCCGATCCTGCTGCTCTTCACCTTGCGCTTCAGCCGCCGCCTGCAGCCCATCCTGCGCGACGTCCAGCAGAAGATCGCCGACGTCACCGCCACCGCCGAAGAGAACGTGACCGGCTCGCGGATCGTGCGCATCTTCGCCCGCGAAGACGACGAGCTCGCCAAGTTCTCCGACCGCAGCACGCGCGTGTTCGAGGCCGAGGTGAGCGCCGCCCGCATCCGCGCCCTCTACGTGCCGCTGATCGGCTTTCTGCCCAATCTGGCGGTGGTCGTGCTGCTTTACGTGGGCGGCCGCGCGGTCATCGACGGCAGCCTCAGCCTGGGTTCGCTGGTGGCCTTCTACAGCTACCTGATGATGCTGATCTACCCGGCCCAGGTGATCGGCTGGCTCATGGGCCTCGCCCAGCTCGCCATCGCCTCCGGCCACCGCGTGTACGAGATCCTCGACGCGCCGATCGAGATGCTCGAGCGCCCCGACGCGGCGCCGGTGCCGACGGTGCGCGGCGAGGTGCGCTTCGAGAACGTGTCGTTCTCGTACGTCGACCGGCTGGTGCTCGAGAACGTCGACCTCGAGGTGCCTGCCGGACACACGATCGCCCTCGTCGGCCACACCGGCTGCGGCAAGACCACCCTGACCAACCTGGTGCCGCGCTTCTACGACGCCGGCGACGGCCGCGTGCTGATCGACGGTCTCGACGTGCGCGACGTGCGCCTGGCCGACCTGCGCGGTCACATCGGCGTCGTCACCCAGGATCCGTTCCTGTTCTCGACCACCGTCGCCGACAACATCCGCTTCGGGCGCCCCGGGGCGAGCGACGAGCAGGTGCGCGAGGCGGCCGAACGGGCCCAGGCGGCCGCCTTCATCGAGGCCCTGCCCGACGGCTACGAGACTGTCGTCGGCGAGCGCGGCCTCACCCTGTCGGGCGGTCAGCGTCAGCGCATCGCCATCGCCCGGGCGCTGGTCGTCGACCCGCAGATCCTGATCCTCGACGACGCCACCTCGAGCGTCGACGCCGAGACCGAGTTCAAGATCAGGCGCGCGCTCGTCGAGGTCATGAAGGGCCGCACCACGTTCATCATCGCCCACCGGCCGTCGACCATCTCGCTGGCGCAGGAGATCGTCGTGATGGACGGCGGGCGCATCGTCGAGCGCGGCGTGCACGCCGAGCTGATCGCCGCCGACACGCTCTACCGGCGCATGTTCGGCGCCGCCGAGCTCGAAGGTACCACTCTCGACGCGGCCTACGACCGCGCCGGCGACGCACGCGCCGCGCGGCGCGCCGACGGGGTGCGCTGAGGTGGCCTGGAGCGGACGCAGTTCGGGCCCTCACGGCAGCGGCGCCGACCTGCACGAGTTCCGCGGTTGGCGGGCCTTCGTGCACCTGGCGCGCGAGCTCAAGCTCGCGCGCCTCGCGCGCCTCGCCTACCCCTACCGCGGCCGGGCCGCGCTCAGCATCTTCGCCATGGTGGTCGTCACTCTGACCGGTCTGGCGGTGCCCTACCTCGTCAAGATCGCCATCGACTCCGGCATCCAGAAGAGCGACATGCACGTCGTCGACCTGGTCATCGTCGCCTTCCTGGTCGTCAACCTGCTGAACCTGGGCGCCAGCTACGTGCAGACCTACCTCGTGAGCTGGGTCGGCGAGCGCCTCATCCTCGACCTGCGGCGCAGCGTCTTCGCCCACCTCCAGAAGCTTTCGCTGGACTTCTTCAGCCGCCAGCGCACGGGCTGGATCGTGTCGCGCCTGACCAACGACATCGACGCCCTCGACCAACTCGTCACCGACGGCGTCAGCTCGCTGGTGACCAACGGCCTCACGATCGTCGGCGCCAGCGTCCTGCTGTTCGTGCTGGACTGGCGCCTGGCCCTGGCCACGCTGGCCATCATGCCGATCGTGCTGCTCGGCACGCTGCGGTTCCGCACGCGCTCGGCGCGCTCGTACGCGCGCGTGCGCAACCGCATCGGCGACGTCTCGGCCCACCTCCAGGAGTCGATCTCGGGGATGCGCGTGCTCAAGGCCTTCCGCGCCGAGGAGCGCGACACGGTCAAACAGGTCGCGGTCAACGCCGCCTACCGCGACGCCAACATGCAGACCGTCGTGCAGAGCGGGCTCTACTTCCCCTTCGTCGAGCTCATGTCGGCGGTGGGGATCGTGATCGTACTCTGGTACGGCGGCACCCTGGTCACCGGCGGCGCCATCCAGGTCGGCGTGCTGGTCACCTTCATCGGCTACCTGGGAAGCTTCTTT
>Ga0182014_10004347_pt1 | contig 16334 bp, 18 predicted proteins | sample 612S2DmetaG_FD_120489 | JGI IMG/M metagenome (GOLD analysis project Ga0182014, IMG submission 120489) | Permafrost microbial communities from Stordalen Mire, Sweden - 612S2D metaG | ecosystem: Environmental > Terrestrial > Soil > Wetlands > Permafrost | place: Sweden: Stordalen | collected... | reverse complement strand
GCGCGACGACGCGCCCCAATCGAAAATTGGTCATGAAATCCCCTTAAAGCCTGCCTCCACCGAGCGCCGGGCAGTATACCGGTGGAAAGGGTGTTTGGGACAGTTTAAGCGATCTGATCTACAGTCGGTCCGGGCCGCCTGTTGTAAAGAAGCGTCACGACGTACACTTTGGTACCCTATGCCCATTCCCAACGAGCCGTCTTCAGCCCACAAGCCCATCAACGTCCGGCGCGTCAAGGTTGGGCAGCGGGAGATCCTGGCCGAAGGCATTCGGCGCGTCGTGTTTCAGGATCTGTTTTACTACTTCATGACGATCACCTGGCCGCAGTTGTTCGCCACCTTCGCCGCCTTTTTTCTCGCTTTCGACACGCTTTTCGGGTTCGCTTACTACTTGGTTCCCGGTTGCATCGCGAACCTGAATCCGCCGGGCTTTGCGGGTGCCTTCTTCTTCAGCGTCGAAACACTGGCCACCGTCGGCTACGGCGACATGCATCCGCAGACCGTATACGGCCACAGCGTGGCAATGATCGAGATCTTCGTGGGCTTGATGTCGCTCGCGGTCATCACCGGTCTCATGTTCGCCCGCTTCTCGCGACCGCGCGCACGATTTTTGTTCTCGAAACACCTGGTGGTTCGGCCCATTGACGGGCAGCGCACACTCATCCTGCGAGCCGCCAATCTGCGTTTGAACGTCGTGCAGGACGCCTCCGCCAGTCTGTATATGATGCGCGACGAGATGACCCAGGAAGGCTTCCGCATCCGCCGGGTCATCGATTTACCGCTCCTGCGATCGACACAACCGATGTTCAATCTTGGCTGGACCATCATGCACGCGCTGGATGAGTCGAGCCCTCTCTTTCGCGAAACTGCGGACTCGCTGAATACATCGGAGGCGGCGTTCGTCCTCAACATGAGCGGAACCGACGAAAGTACCGGGCAGACACTGACGACGCGGGCCGAATATTCCAGCCGGGACATTCGCTGGAACGCGACGTTTCGCGACATCCTCGTGGAGGACGCCAATGGCTCTCTTCACATCGACTACGCGCAATTTGACGAAGTGGAGCCCTTACCCGACGCAAGCGGCACCGCGGACGGTTGAACGGCCCTTTCCAGGAGAACCGCCCAGGGGGCCTGTTTATAAAGTGTCCCTCACGGTACAGTTCGCGGGTGTGGCTCCAGCCCATCAGGGCTCGTTTCTGGCAAATGGGGAGTTGCGATGCGGTTATCAGACGAACGGTTGCAAGAAATTCGAGCCTGGCTGGGCGGCGACAGCAAACACGATCCGCTGATCGAGCACGAAGAATTGTTCGCAATGGCCGACGAGCTTAGGCAGCTGCGTCTAAGGACCTCGACCACCAGCAGGTCGGCGTTTACGAAAGGCAATGCTTCGACTCATTGACGAAGTATCTGCCGGCGAATGCGCTCGTCACGCCGACCGAGGGAGACAGTATGAACATCAAGCGGAGCGGCTCATGAAGGCCGCCGTGTTTCGCGGCTTCAATGAACCGCTGGAAATCCAGCAAGTGGCGGAGCCGCGGCCCGCGGCGGATCAACTGCTCATCCGGGTAGCGCGTTGCGGGATCTGCGGCAGCGACCTGCACATGACGCGCGAACCTGCCTTTGGCACCCAACCCGGCGCGGTGCTCGGGCACGAATTCGCGGGCGAAGTCGTCGAATTGGGCGCGGCGGCCTCAGGATTCAAAGTCGGTGACCGCGTCGCCGTCGCTCCCCTGCGCGGCTGTGGCCAGTGCGCCTCCTGTCGAAGCGGCGAGCCGGCTTGGTGCCCGGACAGGCTGCTGCAAGGCGGCGGGTACGCGGAATTCGCCGTGGCCGCCGGGCGGCAGTGCCTCAAGCTGCCGTCGTCCACGTCCGCGGACGACGGCGCACTGGTGGAGCCGTTGGCGGTCGCGCTCCATGGCGTGGCACTGTCGGGGCTCACGGCGGGTGCACGCGTCCTGGTCCTCGGCGCGGGACCCATCGGGCTCGCGGTCGCGTTCTGGGCTCGGCGGCTCGGCGCCACCGCCGTCGGCGTCGTCGACCTCAGCCCGCTGCAGTTCGATTTAGCGCGGAGAATTGGCGCGACAGCCTGCGTGCAAACGGGCGAGGATGTTGTCGGCCGGGTCACCTCAGCGCTGGGCGGGATGCCCGACATCGTCTTCGAATGCGTGGGAAGGTCTGGCATTCTCGCGCAGGCAATCGAGCATGTGCGCATTCGCGGCAGCATCGTCATGCTGGGATTGTGCACGGCACTCGACAGCTTCGTGCCGTTCCACGCCGTGTCGAAGGAAGTGCGGATCATCACGTCCGCATTCTTCAACATGCGTGAGTACGAAGCCTCGCTGGATCTGCTGGATGGGGGCCAGGCGGAGGCGCGCAACCTCATCACCGATACCGTGTCCCTGTCGACGCTGCCCGCCACGTTCGAGTCTCTCAGACAGCGCACGTCGCAATGCAAGGTGATGGTCCGACCGGATTGACTCCCTGTTCGACTGGGCGCGCAACCTCCGTGGTCAACGCTCACGATCATCGCGTTGCGCCAGGCTCTCCACAAACTGTGCTGTTGGCACGTCATCCGCACACGAGCGAATCAATTCCTTCGCCTGCCTCAATGGCTCGCCGGCGATGTCGAAGGCGCACCAAAGTGCCCCGGCCGTCGTAACCGGCGCAAGCGGTGAATGCACGGCGGAAGTCGGGCAGAAACCGGCTCAGCTGGCTGTTCAGCTTGAGCACATAGTGCCGCTCGGTGCCGAATCGGACGCGGCCCAATGACCGGACTACTTCGCCGGGCGCCATCAGCTTGGATCGTATCGCACTGCAGGCGGCCCCGCGGATCGGCATAAATAGTCGATGGCACGTCGTTGCCATTGACCACGACCCTGAAGCGATCGGCTGGAATGAGGCCGTTGGCAACCAAACTCTCGATTACCGGCCATGGCAACAGCGCATCCACGTCAGCCGCGCGGGGGCGGCCAGATGCCAACGGGTCTTGGTCGTGAAACACTGCAGAAATGCCGGGACGCTGTCTGCAGTGACTAGATCGCCGAGCGTCAGCAGAGCCATCCATGAATGTTAACACCTTATGACCCGGCGCCGCCGGGGAGACGTGTGCGCACTCGACTTGAGCGGTGCTCTTGGGAAGAGGCGTCCGCCGAAGTGACGGACCATGTGAGCGTGCGCTTACGAGCGGCAGCGCCAGTGTCCGGCTGCTTACAGTTTGGCCGAGGTGCATGCTTCAACTTTTGTACGCGTAACAGCGAGGTCACTGTGATGAGTTACGAACGCCCTGAGGAGCACTCCGAGCCGACCGCAAATAGTGGCCGGCAGACGTCCGACGACAAAAAAGACAGCGAAACCGCTGCGAACCCCGGATCCTCTGATCACGGATCCCCTGATAATGCTACGTCGCATCAAGCAACAGTCCTGGTGCGTGGTGAGACCATTGGCGATCAGGAGCCACAGTCACCGCCCAAGGATTCGCAGCGCAAGGAGAAAGAGAAGTCTCCGCCGAAGGAAGTCTCGGAGGCCAAACGCAAATTACAGAGTCGACTACCGATCCTCGACGACGATCCTGCCGTCGGCGTTCAGAAAGACCAAGTTGCCATTCGAGACGGCAAAGCGGATCTAGCATTTACTGGAACGCTGCTCGCCTCCGCAGCCCCGCCCTCGGCACCCAAAGGAAAGTGGCAGGAGTATCGGATCTATGAGACGGCTGGCGGAAAGCACGTATTCTCGAAGGTGACACGGAGCGTGTTCGCGGAAGAGCAGGATGCTCACGAGGCGGAAATATTTGATCCCTCTCCATCTTCGATGCCGTCGCAGCTGTTGAGAAGCGCGCGCGATCTCGCCCGCGCTCGGCCGCTGACATGGACGGATGCAGCGGTCGACTTCTTTGGATACGACCCACTAGCGAAGGCTCTATATCGAAAAGTCGGCAGTCAATTCGAGGAACACATCAGTTAAGCAACCTAGTTGAGCACGGCGGCCGCACTCGCCTCGGTGCTGCCGGGGTGGTACTTCCTCTCGATGTGTCCCCGAAGATCCGCGGGATAGTAATAGATCGGCCGTAGATTGCCGTCCACGTAACGCTGCGCCTGATCCAGAAAGTGTGGCGACGCGGGATGTCCGCTCTCCCCGCCCACGCTGACGCCCCACGCGTGCACGGTCGGCCCGAACTCGACCACCGCGACGAAGCTGTTGCCCGCGGTGCCGTAGTAGCGCTTGGTGCCGGGATAGGGCTGCGCGGCGAACGACGCAAGAGATCCCCACCGTGACCAGGTGAACGGCACCGGAAGGCTGGCCTTCTCATCGCTGAAGGTCTGCAGGATCGCGTCATCGTTGCGCTGGAGCCGGTTGATCTCACCCCAGGCGACCGCGTAACTGCCGAAGTCCTTGACCAGCCTGTCGGTGGCGGCGGTCAGTGCGGCGAGTTTCTGCTCATCGCTCGTCCGCTCGGCCATGGTGTCCCACGGGGGTATCTGCGCGTCCCGGCCGGGCTGCACGGACACGGCCCACAGAGCATCGCCCCAGAACACCGCGAGCGATGTGGGCCTCGAGTCAATGGCGGAACGAAAATCCCACCCGCGCAGCATGCTCACGGGTCCCGCGAGCGCGGTCCTGCGCGGATCCCCATCGGCCAGCCGATCGTAGGCGCCTATCAACAACGGTATGAGACGCGCGAACGCCGTGAGATACGAATCGTAGGCCGCCGCGATGAGCGTCTGCGGCGTGAAGTCCTTGCGGGCGTTCAGCACGATCTCCGCGTGCTGTCCGCGGGGATTCTCGCCGACCTCATCCATGTAGCGTGGGAAATCGGCCGCCCTGGGGCTATCCGCGCCAGCGGCCGTCCAGGGCCAGTTGTTGGTGTTCATCACCCACCCATTCGGCGGATCAACGACGTGTGGAAGGCTGCCGAGGCTGTGCAGTCCCCTCCAGTCGGTTGCCGGCTCGCTGCCATCCACGGGCCGTCGGTAGTCGAAGCGATCGTCGCGCATCGGCACGAACTGCGGGTGCAGGTAAGCGATCTCGCCCTTCGAGTCGGCGAACAGGGTGTTGTTGGACGAGTTGGCCTTGAGCTGCGCGACTTTGAGGAAGCTCTCATAGTCGGTGGCCTTGGTGCGCAGGAAGGACTGCTCCAGCGCCTCGACGGGTTTGTTCATCAGCGCGGCAGCGATCCACCGCTCTCCGTCTCGCCGCACGATCGCTCCATGATGGGTGGCATAAACCGGGAACGTGCGCTTCGCCGGCGGACCGTCGGCCGTGCGATAGGTGAGCGTGATGCTGTGCCTCTGCAGCGGCCGCAGTTCCTGACCGTACCGATACGACAGCGACCCGTCCGCGCCCGTGACGATCGTCTCCGCGAATTCATCGACGTTGTCGACACCGCTGGAGGTATGCATCCAGCCGGCCTTGGCATTGAAGCCCTGGTAGACGAAGAACTGGCCCCAGGTCACGGCGCCGTAGGCATCGAGACCCTCGCCGCTCGTCACCTGCAGTTCGGACCGGAAGTAGAAGGTCGTGTGCGGATTGATCAGCAGCAGTGCATGGCCGTTCTTCGTGTGCGAGGGAGCGATGGCGAACCCGTTCGACCCCCTGGGCTCGAGATCCAGAGCAGCGGGCTCCCCGTCGCGCGCGGACAGCGCGGTGCGGCTCGACCCAGCGGTAACGGCGGCGGCCGGATGATCGTAGAACGCCTGCAACTCCGGGAGCGACACCCGCTCGATGTCACCCCCGATACTGCCTTCCGAGAAGCTCAAGGCCATCCAGGGCTCGAAGTGGGCGAGCACCCGCGGGTGCACCTCCGGATGAGTGGCGAGATAGGCATTGAGCCCCCGGGCCCACGCCTGCATGAGCGTCTGCAGCCGGGTCGGGCTGCGCGCGTAATCGGCCTGAAGGACCTCGGGATCGATGAAGAGCCGCTGCCGCAGATCCTGCCAGAGCGCGCTCCCGCCCTCGGCCTCGGCGAGACGGCCCAGGCTCGTCAGGTAGTTGGTCTCGATGCGATTGAAGTCGTCCTCGGCCTGGGCGTAGATCATGCCGAACACGGCGTCTGCATCCGTCTTGCCCGTCACATGCGCGATGCCCCAGTCGTCGCGCGTGATGGCGACGCGAGCAGCCTGTCCTTTCCATTCATCCGACTCGGCCGCCGCGTGGGCCGGGACGGCCGTCCACGACAGCGCCAGATAGGCGATGGCGCATCGAGCACCGAACGAAATGCGGGCATCCATGGAGCCTCATCATAACCCCGATGCCTCACATATCTGACTGCTTCGGATGCGGCGGCGCTCGCAGCTCAGTGAAAACTCGCTGGCAGCGGATACAAGCCATCGTACGGCGGCCAGCACGCATATCGCGGCAAACCCGAGAACATGTGCCTTCATCCTCCCCCCCATCCATGCTTATTGTGTCTGCTGGTACCGGGCGGATGCAATCGCCTCATTTCGCTTCGTACACCACCTTGCCATGGAACAAGGTCATCTCGCATTTCAGTTCCTTGATCCCGGCGGCGGGCACCGAATAGAGGTTGCGGTCCCAGATGGCAATGTCTGCTTCTTTTCCCGGCTCGAGCGAGCCGATCCTATCCTCGAGAAATAGTTGCCTCGCGCTCAGCGCCGTATAGGCACGCAGCGCGGCATGCACATCGACGCTCTCGGCGGTGCCGAAGGGATGTGGACCGTACGTACCGTTCAAAGTCTGCCGCTCGACTGCCGCCCACAGTCCGTAGCGCGCCGGAATCGGGGTGACATCGAAGTCCGAGCCCCCTGTCCAGCTGACGCCATGAGCGAGGAACGTCTTGAGCGGTTCGAGACGCAGAGCCCGGGAGGCGCCGAGATTACCCGCATAGTTATCGCCTATCCACCAGATGAAGGTCGGCTGCACCTCGGGATAACCGGCGTCATATTGCTTCTGCAAGGTGGCCATGACATCGATGGCATGGTCGGTTGGAAAATTGGCATGGATGATGGAGTGCCGCAGCCCTTGCGTTGGCTGTTCGTGCAGCACTTGGGCGTAAGTATCGACGACCCAGTCGATCGCTCGATCGCCGATGGCATGAGTGCCGACGTTGATGTGCGCTTGATGCAGCAGTCGGACCATTTGCCGGTAAACATCGGGATCCGTGCTCGGATAGCCAAAGTTGCCATGATCGACCTCGGTCTGATTCTTGTTCCATTCTTGATAGGTCCACGCCGTACGGCCGGCTCCGCTTCCGTCCATATAAATCTTCGCCCCGCAGGACAGCAGAACACCATCACCGAGCGAGTTCGGTGGACGGGGCAGCGCCTGAATGATCTTGATGACTTCACGCGCCGATTCGACCGTGCTGCCCGCATGCCAGAGCACGCAGACATGAGCCGTCAGTTGACCGGCATCGAGCAACGAGCGGTAGGTGTCCCAATCCAGCTGCGTGTCATCGGGGTCCTTGAACGCCGTCATTCCCTCTTGGTGTAGCCGATCGATCATGGCCAGAAGGCCTCGCCGCCGCTCCTCTGGGGTTGGCGGCGGAATCAGACTCGTCACGAGTTCAGCAGCGTCCTCTTTCAAGACTCCCGTTGGAGAGCCGGCTGGATCATGATCGATGGTGCCGGCGGGCGGATTCGGAGTCGTCGCCGCGATCTTCGCCAGCTTCAGGGCATAGCCGTTGGCGACGCCGTAGTGCCCCGAGGTCTGCTCCAACCAGACGGGATTGTTCGGCGCCACCGCGTCGAGATCGCTGGCGAGCACGTAGCGCCGCTCGCGAAGCTTGCCTTCGTCCCAACCCCCGCCCTGCAGCCACTCGCCCGGCTTGAGTCGCGACACCCCGTCCCGCACCCGCTGGACGATGTCGGCGACGCTGGTCGCATCGCCCAGCGGGATCGAAGTGACTTCTCCGAGCCCTCCTTCGGCCACGTGCGCATGCGTGTCGATCAAGCCAGGCGTCGCCGTCCGCCCATGGAGGTCGATTATCCGCGTGCGCGCCGAGGCCAGTGCCAGGATGGCAGCGTCGGTGCCGACTTTTAATACCTTCCCATCGCGTATCGCGATCGCCTGACCAACCGAATCCTTGGGATCCACGGTGATAACCGTACCGTGCGCCAGGATGAGATCGGGTGCACGGGGGACCTCATTGGCTGAGGTCGGAATAGTCAGTGCGCTCGAAACGAGTCCAGCCGATACAAACTTCCACCACATATTCTTCATCACATGGAGCCCTAGAGTTGAAACCGTCCGCGGTTCGCGCGACTTTCAACCAATTCAAGCTGAATCACAAGTGCGGCGTGTGGGAGTGCATCGGGATGCAGGAGCACTGATCGCGTGCAAGCGCTGTCAGCGCGACGGGTGTCACGACTTTGCTTTCGAAGTGCAGAAGGGCGATGCGCATCCGACCGGCGACGACGGACAATGCATACATCGATGCCAAGGCGACCTACTCCAGTCTCAACGATGGCAAGGACTTTGGAGAGCGTCCGTACAACACCACCTCCACCGCTTGGGCTGGGGTGTTTGCCAAAATGACGCCGCAGCAGGTCGACGCGATTGCGACGAAAGTGCATCCAACCCTTTGACGGTAGTAACGGACGCTTGCGCCGCTTACTCATACCCCTTTATTTGGACGAACGAGACGCTCTCCGCCACCCGTTGTGAACACAGACTCCAGGCGGGCGTGATGACGGACGCACCTGCGACCAAGATCATATTGCCGACTTGCCATCAATGATATCAATGACTACAATGACTACCCTGCTCGCATTGATTGGGAGGGGCGATGGCCAGCATGACGATTCGAGACCTGGATGACCGGTTAAAACAGCGGCTACGCATACAAGCCGCTCACAACAACCGCTCGATGGAAGAGGAGGCCCGCGCCATCCTCAAAGCTGGATTGTCCGGCGAAGCCAGCAACTCAAGGTCCTTGTACAAAAGCATCCGCGCTCGAATCGAGTCCGTGGGAGGCCTCGAGATTTCGATCGGGCCACGCGAGCCAATCCGAGACGTCGAGATCGAGTGAGCCGTGCTGATCCTCGACACAAACGTGATTTCAGAGGTGCTACGGCAAGCGCCTGACGAGATCGTGGTGTCTTGGTTCGAAGCGCAGCCCAGACAACAGCTTTTCACGACAGCAGTGACGCAGGCAGAGATCCTCTACGGCATCACATTACTGCCTAAGGGAAATCGCCGTCAAAAACTGCTCTCGATCGCGCAAAATATCTTTGATGAAGATCTCCACGATCGGATATTAGCCTTCGGTAGTGAGACAGCGAGCCACTATGCGGACATTGCCGCTTTGCGGAAGTCCTTAGGAAAGCCCATCAGCCAGTTCGACGCAATGATTGCATCGATCGCTCACCTCCATGGCGCAGCAGTCGTGACACGCAATCCGTCGGACTTTGACCACTGCGGCATCAATGTCATCAATCCTTGGATAAGCTAGCGGTCAAATGGGTCAGCCAGGTCTTGGAAAAGTCGATGACAGGATGCCTTGACGAGATGCCAGATCCACGAACTGGTTGAAGCTGGTGCCGTCGGCCTTGGCACGCCGTACCACTTCGGCTTTCACTGAGGTCGGCAGACGGAGCGATAAGTACTTTGGGGCTTGCTCATGATTTGATCCTATGTAACGCATCAACTGGGGACCGCCAGGGCGACACATCCTCGCTTCCCCTGCTCGGCCATGCAAGGTAATAGGCACGCAGGCGCGATCACACCCCAAACGCATAATCCCCACTCAACCGAACCCGCCCCGTCAACGGCACAAGCGCGATCGACCCCGGCTCCGCTTCCGCGACATTGAAAAACACATCCCCCGGTTCCGAGTGCAACCGGTAGTCCTCCTGCACCGCCCCGCAGTGAGCACAATGATTGGCAAAGCACCCCTCATCGATGTCCTCGCGCAGCTCCCGCCGGAATAACGGCCAGCGCGCCAGCGCCGCCGCCAACACCTCGTCGATCGCCCAGATAGCCGACACCGTGAATCGCATCAGAGGTTCGTCCCTTTCGACATCGACGCCGCTCTCGCAATAGATGCAGACCACCTCGATCTCCCGACGGCATTGCACGCACTCGCCCTTCGCCGACACCACGAAGGCCTCGTCGGACGAGATGCCGAACTCACTACCCTCATCCTCCACCCAGCGCGAGAACACCGCCGGCGACAGATGCTCGGGCACGTACCAGCACTTCGCGTCCTCGTCCCACGACGCGCCGTACGCCTCGACGCCGGCATACTCCTCCGGCGGCACATACAGGTAGATTCGATCCATCGCCATGCTCAGCACTATGCGTCCTATTTTGCCTTCCGGCGCGGTTTCTTGACCGCCTCTGGTTGACTCTCCCCGTCAGCATCCGCCCGCTCGCCCGCGGAGCGCGCGGAAAGGTCGCCCCCCTCGCCCGGCACGCCAGCCGACGGGGTAACCCCCGCCGAGCTCTTGCGCGGCCGCTTTTTCGCGGCGGGCGCGGCAGCCGCCATCGGTTTCACCGGCGAGACCTCAGGCGGGATCACGCCGGTTGAGGCGTTGGGGGATGCAGGCCCGGCTTTCAACCCGGGTTCCCCCGCGCTCGCGTCCGGCCGCCGGGTCCGAACGATCTCCGGATAGTTGACCGGCTTGAGTCTCACCCGCTGCCAGTCCGGGCTCGAGGTCAATTTCAGGAATCCCTGTAGATCGGGCAACCGCTCGATTTCCGAGGCCATGAGCGCGGACTCGACGGCGCGATGTTCGCTCGTGGTCTCGGACTCCGACCAATTACCCGGCTGCCGGGTCCTGGACTTGCTGGTGTAGATCGCTTCGCGTAGACCGACCAATTGCGAAGCGAACAGCGACGTCCCGCCGGACAAATTTTTGGCCGACAGCCGCCCATCTCGGACGCAGTTGTTCGGTTATTAGTGCAGCACTCGATGCCTCGAATTAGTACGCCGACACGTCGGAAGCAGGGGGAGAAAAAATTGGAGTGTTCATGGAAGTCATACACTTCACCTACGGTGCGACCGACCCGCTGGATGCCTCTCCACGACGGGCGCCATCATCCTGATCGTCGAGCGCGAGCAACTCCTGCCGCATCCCCGCGGCATCTCCACCCCCGAACGGATTGCAGGCGTAACGTGGCCTGGCGAGGTCGCGGGTGGTTCGGAGGAATAAAACCGTCCAACACATCTGTAGTTTCGTTTGGTCATTCAAGGGACGCCAGTTCCCCGAAGCGGGATAAAACAAGGTCCGCACGCCGTTGTGATGCTGCATCCGGCGCTAGATGGTGGGGAATAACGGAAATGAACGCGTCCGACGAGATCAAAAGGCTACATTGGTTGCGCAAGTAGTCGCGTACGCCAGGCGGCGCCAAGCGCGCCTCGGCAATTAATTCTGCCCTTCCGTCGATCACGGTGACGATATCCTCGATATCGTGGCTCGCACTAAAGTCTCGGTCCCCGCGATCCAGAAAGGCCTCTAGCTTGGTGGCGATGAATAGCGGCGCAGTGACGAGGCGAATCGATTTTCCGTTCGGCAATCGATATTCGGTCGCGGTCGCAAGCGCCTGTGGATACCAGCGATTATGAAAGCTCAAAACGCCGGGTTCGGAGGGCATGACATCAAGTTGTAGCCCGGAATTCAACCAACGACAGATCGGTGCCTCCGGCGAACGGTCCTGCACGAAGTTCCGAGCGAGCAATCGTCGCTCGATCGCCTGGTACTCTAGGATGGTTGCCACCTTCACAATTAAGTCAACATCAACGGTGCCGCGGATCAGCTGCGCACGCGTCGCTGTGACCAAAAGTCCAGTGGCGCAACCGCCGACGAGGACGAATGCGTCGGTAAGATCCTCGAGACGCTCAATCATCTCGACGAGCAAGGCCGTATTGGCACTGAGGCGCGAATTGCCAGGGATCAAGCCAATCTCTCCTCGAGCAGGCGGCCGGCAAGATTTCGCTCGCGCGCTTGCCCAATTCGCAAAGCATCAAAGAGCGCCAGAAGTTCCCACAGAGCGGGATCGGTTTGCACAGCACGCGGTACGGTGGGATAGAGCGGCATCAGCGCCTGCCCTCGTGTTTCGCCGTGAGCGTCAGGCCAGACGGGCGGCATCTCCGATGTGCCCACGAGGAGATCTTTGAGCGGCGCAACCGCCTGAGCAGTCGGCACGCCAATGGTCACCTCCCCATGCACCGCGGGATAGGCATAGATTGCCCCGTTGATGATGAAATTTCTGAGGGACGCGATGACGGGACGGGTGCGTCCGGCCATACGCGTAACCAAGCCTGCTGCCAGCAAGCGCTGTACGGCCGCATGCGCTTCGAATTGCGACATGAACAACGCGGCACCGAGACGGGCATACGGTAGAACCGTTGAACCTAATGTGTGCAATTTGAGAGCTACGACAAGATCTTGGGGTTTTAGGACCCATTGAGGATTGCGTACCCGATTTTTGTCTTCCGAGCCCACGACAGATCTTATCTCCAGTTTCATATGCTATATGCATATAGCATATATCCGCTACGGTCATCAAGCTGAAGCATGCTAATTATTCGCCGATCTATTTGCTATATGCGAATAGCATACAAGACAAGTTGGTCTCTAATACCCTGGGCGCCTGCGAGCGAGAGGTCTCACGACCGAACGCCGCCTAGTCCTTCCCGAATTTCTCACAGCACGCGGTACCGTGCCATAGAGAGGCATCCGGCCATGCTCCACCACGAGGGTCCCTCTATAAATTCCGATAATCCGCGGACTCGTCGCTCAACTCCTTGAGGAACCGCTCCAATTCCGCTTTGCGTGGCCCCACCATTGCGCGACCAGCAGGCGAAACCACCCTCGAAGGTACCTGGCGCAAATTATCCTCCAGCATTTTGACCGCCTTCGGACCGTTCGGGTCGCCGCCATTCGGGTCAACCAGCGCGACGATTCGCGCGACGCCAATCGCACCAAGCCAATCGAGCGCATCGGCATCGTGCAGATAGATGGCCTCCGGTGCGACCGGATCACGATAGTACATATGGGTGCGAATCGCAGCGCGCACGGCGCCCACTTTGCTCATGGGAAACCCGGTGTCCGCTAGAATTTTCTCGACCGCATCAGCCCCGACGTCCGAATGATCCGGCGGTTCATCACCTCCCCACGGCGGAAACGCCGCGAGGTCGTGCAGGTATGATGCGGCGAATAGCACATCGTCATCGAGCGCAACGTGGTCGGCGGCCGCCAGTGAGCGTGCCAGCGCGTAATCGCGCTCCGAGTGAGAGTAACCCCACGCTGGATTCTTGAAATGTTCCCTGGCAAATTGCCGAACACCCACTCGCCAGTCCGCTGTTGACGGAGCCCCGGCGTTTACCGCTTCGACACCGCATACGATTGCGAGGCAGCAGCCGACCAAGAGATTCATCCAATTCCGTTTATGCATCGCTTCCCTCACTGTTCAATCTCATTGTTGTAGTTCACTGGGTTTGTCGGCACGGTCCAGCCCATCACCGTAGCGGCTGAGGCAATGTCTTTCCAGACGGATCATGACTTGTCGTCAGTTTATTTTTCATTGGACTCAAAGTTCCCGACTGGAACTTGATAAGCAGCACATCACCCCCGACGGTAAGGTGACGGCCTACTTCGACAGCAATACCACGCCCGAGTCGGCTCCCCTGAACCAGTCCATCGAACAGCTGCTCGCGGAAACCAAAAGCGGCCCCTAACCCCGGCAGGAAGAAGGTCAAGGTAGGCGGCCCCCTGCGACTTACCCCGCCGAGCATCGAACCGACCATCGACGGATCTCCGAGCATCGATCACAGAGCCGACAACAAGGCCACACACTGCGTGGCCAATTTTCAAATGCTTTGGAAGCCGCGGCCAGGCTGTCGGGTTACCGCAATTCTCACGGCCGCTCCCGGCCTACCCGCTGCACCGAGAAAGGCGTCGCCTGCTGCTGAGCAGTATGGCGAAGTGCCCGTATCACCTAGGCCGCGATCGCCCGCGCGGATCGATAGTGGCACGACATTGCTGCAGTGCCAAGAAATTTTGACGAGGCAGGAGTGCCGGCGCAAACGGGCGGCCAGGGACGCCCGCAGGACCGGACTTTATTGCGGACATTTATCCGCTTAACGGACCCGCAATATTACTTCAACCTTGTGATATTATTTATTTTATGACGATCACTGATGCGGACATTGAAGCGGACATATCGGCGGTCATGGATCGCCAGGAAAACGTGTCCGCCATGGAGCCGCTGCTCATCGGTGAGACCGCGAAAGAGCGTGGCGAGCTGACCGATCTGGCCCTCGATCTAGCGACGCGGGCGGCGGGATTTCGGCGCAGTTTGCCGGCAGGCGTCCGTGGCGCTCTGGCGGATCTCGTACGTTCCATGAATTGCTACTACAGCAATTTGATCGAAGGGCACGATACACATCCGATCGATATCGAACGCGCGCTCAAGAACGACTACAGCAAAGATCCGCACAAGCGCGATCTGCAGCACGAGGCCCAAGCGCACATTGCCGTTCAGCAATGGATCGATGGCGGCGGCTTGACGGGACGCCCGATGGCGACGGACAGCATTCGGGAAATTCATCGCCGCTTTTACGATCTGCTGCCCGAAGCATTGCTGTGGACCGAGAACCCCGATACGAAGGAGCGCCTCAAGGTCGCGCCCGGCGCGTTGCGCCAGCGCGAGGTGAAGGTCGGCCAACACGTGTCGATCAGCCCTGGCGCGGTGCCACGATTTCTCGCACAGTTCGAACGCGCGTTTAGCCGGCTGGGCAGGACGGACGCCATTCTGGGCGCAGCGGCAGCCCATCATCGATTGCTGTGGATTCATCCGTTCCTCGACGGCAATGGCCGCGTCGCGCGGCTGATGTCGCATGCGAGCCTCTTGGAGACTCTGGACACGGGAGGGATCTGGTCGGTGGCGCGCGGTCTGGCGCGCGATGTCGAGGCCTACAAGAGCCATCTTGCCAATTGCGATCTACCGCGCCGGAATGACTTGGATGGGCGAGGCAACCTCAGCCAGGAATCCCTCGTAGCGTTTACGCGATTCTTCCTCGAGACTTGCATCGATCAGATACGGTTCATGGAGGAACTGGTACAGCCGGACCGGTTGCGCGCCCGCATTCTGCTCTGGACCGAGGAGGAGATTCGGCTCGGCCTGCTACCTCCCAAATCAGGAAACGTGTTGGAGGCGATACTCTATCGCGGCGAACTACCGCGGGGCGATGCTGCCGGGTTGGTCGGCACCGGCGAACGGCAGGCGCGTCGGATTGTCGCCGCGCTGCTCGACAAAGGCGTCCTGACATCAGAAAGCGCGCGGGCGCCGTTGCGACTCGCCTTCCCCGCCGCGCTGGCGCCGCGCTGGATGCCAGGGTTATTCCCGGAGACTGCGGCGGTGCCGCCCCGCTCCTAGCTATGTGCCCCAACAGTGATACGCCCTGGGACCTGGCAACGTCCCCTACGCAGCTTTTGGCAGAGTACCTCGGCATTTGGGGAAACGAGCACAGCCCCAAAACGTATTGCCCGGATCGGGTCCTTGCTTGGCAACGCGGATTACCATGGCTGTCTGGCAGCGGGGACATTGCGGTGACGGAATTGCCAGTCCCGCCAGGGTCACGCAATCGAAATTTGATCGCTAATTTATCAGTTACTACCGGTCGTTTCGTGCCTCGACCACGGCATCGCGTATGCCCAAAGTTTAGCTAGAGTCGTGCCCACTCGCATCGGTGGGATCGATCAACTTGAGCCCCCGAAATCGGCGAAAGTCTCTGTCGACGGTACACAATGTCGCGCCGTGTTCGATAGCGAGTGCCGCCAGCGCCGCGTCAGTCAGAAGCGGCCCCGTTACTTGGGCCTCGAGTATCTGGCCCTTCAGAAGCTCCCAGAATCGCTCGCCTGCCCCGATCACGCTTACATTCACCTGATGCAACCAGCTGCTGACGATGTCGCACGCTTCAGTGCCCGGTAGGGGTTTCTTCGTCGCGCGAGGATTTGTGCTGATACGCACAAAGGCGAGTACGGTCTGCCATGGCAATGCGACGATTTCTTCGGAATTAAACGCGACTTCCAACCAAGTCTTGCAAACCGCGTGATGAGACGAATCGCTGTCGTACGCGTACAGCAAAATATTAGCGTCGATCAGCTTCACCCGTGGCGCACGCCTTCGAGCTCATCTAGTAGCGCGCCGACGTTGTCGTAGGAGATCCCTGCGGCAGGCCCTCCCATTGCACGCGGCTCGACCGTGAAGGGCTTACGTTTTTGGACCGTAGCGCCTTGAGCAAGGGCCATCCGTAGTCTTTCATTGACCACCGTTTTAAATGAACGTCCCGTCCTTCTCGCTTCAGCTTGCAGGCGGGCGGCAACATCCTCGTCCAAGGTGAGCGTGGTTCTCATACATCTTGATGCTAT
>Ga0182014_10004345_pt1 | contig 16337 bp, 14 predicted proteins | sample 612S2DmetaG_FD_120489 | JGI IMG/M metagenome (GOLD analysis project Ga0182014, IMG submission 120489) | Permafrost microbial communities from Stordalen Mire, Sweden - 612S2D metaG | ecosystem: Environmental > Terrestrial > Soil > Wetlands > Permafrost | place: Sweden: Stordalen | collected... | reverse complement strand
TGGCGCGGAAACGCCCCGTGACCCTGCCGTTCTCGGCGATGCCCGTCTTCTCGAACAGGAAAATATCCTGCAGGGTGATGATGTCCTGTTCCATGCCGACCACTTCGGTGACATGGGTGATGCGCCGCGTGCCGTCGCTGAACCGCGACGCCTGCACGAACAGGTTCACGGCCGAGGAGATCTGCTGGCGCACCGCGCGAATGCCCATGCTGGCGTTGGCCATGCCGACCATCACTTCCAAACGGCCCAGAGCGTCTCGCGGGGTGTTGGCGTGGATGGTGGTGAGCGACCCGTCGTGGCCGGTGTTCATGGCCTGCAACATGTCCAGCGCCTCTTCGGCGCGAACTTCACCCACGATGATGCGGTCCGGACGCATACGCAGGGCATTGATCACCAGTTGCCGGATATGAATGGCGCCCACCCCTTCCACGTTGGCCGGCCGGGTCTCCATGCGCGCCACGTGGGTCTGCTGCAGCCGCAGTTCGGCGGCGTCTTCGATGGTGACGATGCGTTCGTCTTCGGGAATGTACCCCGAAAGCGCATTCAGCAGGGTGGTCTTGCCGGAGCCGGTGCCGCCCGAGATGAGAATGTTCAGACGCGCCTTGACGCAGCCCTTGAGCAGCTCCAGCATTCCTTCGGTCAAGGCCAGCTTGCTCACCAGGTCTTCGCCCTTGAGCGCATGGCGCCCGAAACGGCGGATCGAAAGCAGCGGGCCGTCCACCGCCACCGGTGGGATGGCGGCGTTGACGCGCGAGCCGTCCGGCAGGCGGGCGTCCACCAGCGGCGAGGACTCGTCCACCCGCCGGCCCACCCGCGAAACCACCTTCTCGATGATCCGCAGCAGGTGCGCGTCGTCTTTGAATTCGACCGGCGTGCGGTACAGTTTGCCGGCCCGCTCCACGTAAACCAGGTGCGGCGTGGTGACCAGAATGTCGCTCACCGTGGGATCCTGCAGCAGCGGCTCGAGCGGCCCCAGTCCGAATACTTCATCCAGAATTTCCTCGATGACGCGGTCCTTTTCGACCAGCGACAGGGGAGTTTTCTCTTCCTCCACCAGTTTGGCCACGGCCGCGCGGATTTCCGCGCGCACCCGCTCGCCGGCCATCGAGCTCAGGGCTTCCAGGTTGATGCGATCCAGCAGCTTGCGGTGCAGCGTGAACTTCAGCTCCTGGTACTCCGGGGTGTAGCCTTCCTTGCTGAACAGGCGATTGACCCAGCCGGATTCGCGGTTATCGGCGGGTCTCGCGGACGAACTCATGAGGGCAGGCATACGGTTTTGGTGGTTCCTTCCTTCTATCCAACCTTTATCCAAAAAGCGCAAAGCGCTTCTTTTCGATCTTCTCGTCTTCGATCGAGGCCAGCTTGAGCGCCAGCCGCGCGATCTGTTTGCCCAAATCCGAACTGCGATTCAGCATCCGGCCTTCGGCGTAAGTCTCGTACAGCTCCGGATAGTCGTTGATGACGGTGCCGAAAATGGGAATGCCCAGCATCTTTTCGAGCTCGTCGGTCGAAATGTCCAGGCGCTTGGGAGCGCGGTTGAGCAGCAGCCGCAAGCGCGATTTGCCGAATCCGCCGTCGAGCAGGGTTTGCACCACCTGCTTGGCCTGGTGCAGCGCCGGCACTTCCAGCGTCGTCACCAGGACCACTTCGTCCAGCTCTTCCATCGCCGCCATGGCGATGCGGCCCAGTCCGCGGCCCAGATCCACCAGCGTCCAATCGTAATTGGGGCGGGCAAAGGACAGCACCTGCCGGATCTGGTCGTCGCGCGGCTGCATTTTCGCCGCCAGGGCCAGCGGCGAAGAAACGATTTCGACTCCCGGAATCCCATTCGAAACCAGCGCCTTCCAATAGTGAATGTCCAGCCGGTGCAGGTTGTTGATGGCATCGAGTATCGAGTACACCGACTTGGTCTTGGTGATAAAGCCCACCAGGCCGGCGTCGAAATCCATATCGGCCAAAAGCACCTTCAGGTTCTGCCGCCCCAGCTCCTGGGCGAAGTGGCAGACCATGGTGGTCGCTCCGCAGCCGCCCTTGGCGGAGACGAAACCCACCGCTTTGCCGGCTCCCTTGGTGCCGCCCTCGCGCCGCCGGCTGCGCTCGTTCGAGCGCCGCTCGAGCGCCTTGCGCAGCGTGTCTGTCAGGGGCGGAAACAGGTATTCGTTTATCCCCGCGCGCAGCGACGACAGGATCGCGTCGGCCTGCGCGGTGGTGTTCAGGGCCACGATCATGGGGTCGCCGGCGGCGGCGCGGATGGACGACACCAGGCCTTCGAGCGGTTCCTTCCACCCGCTGATGTCCACCAGCACGACGTCCGGCCGCATCCGCTCCAGGCGATCCAGGAAGTTGCTGACGTCGCCGACGTCCTGGTGTTCGACGATGATGCGGAAAGGCAATTGGGCCAGGCATGCCTGCGCCTGATCCCACAAATCGCGGTTTTCAATCGCCAATCCGATCGTCAGAGGATACATAGGGCGTCTCCGCGGGCGAAATTCACCTGCCGCCGGCCCCCAGGGGGGCCCCGCTGGCGGGCGTCTGCCCCTGGCCGGTGGAGGGCGCCGCCGCGGGCGTGGCCGCCGGCGCTTGCTGGCCGGTCTTGGCCTTCTCGACCGGCGTCACCAGTTGCTCATACGGAATCGAGTCCGCCGGCGGATGCACCGGCACCGGGCCGGTCTTGTCGATACCCGGCTGGTGGGTGGCTTCGAGAGACTTGCTCGGCGGCAGGAAGGGTTTCGGCCGCTCCAGGTCGGGCAGCGGCGCGCCCGCCGGAAGCGGCCGCACGATGGTGGGCGTCACCAATACCAGCAACTCCTCGGCCGACTTGGTTCGCGACACGCTCTGGAACAGCTTGCCAAGCAGTGGAATACTGGACAGGCCCGGGATCTTGCTCAACGATTCGGTGAAATTGTTGTCGATCAGCCCGGCGATCACGAAGCTCTGCCCGTCTTCCAGTTCCACCTCGGTCTTCACGGTGCGCGTCGAAAGCGCGGGAATGGTGAAGCCGGACAGGGTGACGGCGTTGGTGTAATCGAGCGAGCTCACCTCCGGCTCCACCTGCAGGCGGATGGTGCCGCGCGGCGTGACCACCGGCAGGAAGTTGAGCTTGATGCCATATTCTTTGTACGTAATGGTCACCGTGCCGATCGATGCACTGCCCTGCACCACCGGCACGGGGAACTGTCCGCCGGACAGGAAGCTGGCCTTCTGTCCGCTGATCGTCAGCAGGTTCGGTTCGGCCAGGATCTCCAGCAGGTTCTTGGCTTCCAGCGCTTCGATCGCCACTCCCAGGTTCAGATCCTTGCGGAACAAAAACACGTTCAGCGCGTTGGTGAGGGTGAAGGCGCCGGTGTTGTCGACGCCGATGCCGCTGTATTGTCCGGTGCCGAGCTGGGTCGACTGGTTGAAGGCCCCGGAGGCAATCTGCATGCCCAGACTGGTGCTGGTGCTGCGGTCGACATCGGCGAAGCGGACCTTGAGCAGGACCTGCGGCTCCTCGGCCGGGACTTTCACCCGCAGCAGGTTCACCGTCTTGCCCAGCGTGTCGGCGATGCCCAGAACCCGGTCGGCCGACGCCACGTCCTTCACCGTCCCGCGCACAAAAGCCGTGTCGTTGTCATAGGTCACGCCGATGTCGTCGTCTGGAAAATCGCGGGCGATCTGCGCCCGCACCGCTTCCAGCTTCAGGGGGCTCATGCGCACCAGCAGGTCGTAAACCAGCCGCGTGCCGCCCTCCTGCCAGACGATCAGCGAAGTTTCGCCGGGCGCTTTGCCGTTGATCAGCACTTCCTTCGGGTTGATGGCGACGGCTTCGACCAGCTCCCCGTTGGCCACCGAGATCTTTTCGATCTTCAGCGGGCTGTCGATGATCAGCGACTTGCCTACCGTGGCCGTCAGCTTTCCATCGATGGGAGGCGCCACGTGCCGCGGAGGTTCCTGGGCGCGGCCGGGCACGGCCGGCTCGGCCGCCGGCATCGGCACGGAAACGGCCGCCAGCGCCGCCAGCGCCAGCATCCCACCTGTAAGTCGCAAGGTACTCATTTGTTTGCCTCCCCACCGTTATCGAATTTGACGTCTTTCTTGGTGGTGCCGGAAATGATTTCCATGGTGAACGGCGCCGGCTTGCGCGGCGCGGGAGCTTCGGCCATCGCCTGCACACGCCGCGGCGCCGCGGCGCGCGGGGCGGCGAGGTCTCCGCCGCGGAGTGGCAGATCGCCGGCCGGCATGCGAACGGCGCCGCCGAACAGCCGCGCCACGGCCGTGCCCGGGGTCTTGGCCGCTTCCTTGTCGAGCGGGTTGCGCAGCACCAGTTGAATCGTGGTTTGGTTGGATGCCAGGCTGAGCTGCTCGGCCTGCTCGGGGGTTACCAGCAGGTTTACCACCTGCACCGGCAGCGGCTTGCCTTCCGTGTCCTTCTTGAAATCCTGGCCGGCCGACAATACTTCGATGTTCTGCAGCATGGTCCTGGTCTGGGTGCCCAGCCGTTGATCGGAATAAGGACTTGTGCCGGAGATCAGCACGTCCACCTTCATACCGGCGATCACGAATCCGGCCACGCCCACCACCTCGTTGACGCGCACCGCCACGGCGCGCATGCCGACCGGAATCATGGCGGCCAGCCCGCCGCCGGCCCCTTTGGGCGCCAGGCGCGATTCGATGACCGGCTCGCGGGCATAGATCGCCGTCAGCACGCCGCGTCCCACCACGTCGTCCTTGTGGGCAGTGGCTCCGGCGGGGACGTTCCCGGACCAATCCGCCAGCTTGATATCGTCGTCGTGGATGACCGAGCCCATATCCAGGTCGTGTGCCGCCTGTACGATCTGGGTCGTCGCACCCGAGGCCTTGCTGGCCGCCGGGCGGTTGACCATGAGCCGGTACAACAGCAGGCTTGCGCTGCTGGCCACTACAAATGCGAAGATCAGGACGCCAAGAAATCTCTTATTCATTTCGTCTTACCCCGCCTCGCCGCCCTAACCGGCGCACCGAAGCTCGTCGGGGCCCCTTTCCACAAAACCCTCAAACTCGGGCCGCGAAACGCGCGTCTCCGCCCGTCTTCGACGGAGTGCCGGCCCTCGGCGGTCGCGCGCTTCCCGGACCCCACGGGTCGAAACGCAAGCATTCCAGCCGGCCATCCATCTTGGCGGACATGCCCGCCCCCGCGGCGTTTAGCTCCCGGCGATGGCCGAAGCGTTCGCCGCCGACAACTGGTTGCTGGTAACCGTCCAAACGCCCTTAATGCTGCCGCCGGCGCCGATGAAGACGGCCGCCGAGGCGAGAGCCACGAACGCCGTGAGCAGGGTGTACTCGATCAGGTCCTGGCCCTGTTCGTCGTTCCAAAAATTGCGCCAGTAAGTCATGGTTTTCCGCTCCTAAGTCTTTCGTTTGCATCCTTCGCGGTCACGGCCTTCTCCCCAACCTGCCGGCCGCGGAAACCGGTTCGATCCGGCTGCAGAACCTTCCAAACCGGGCCGGGAAACGCGCGTCTCTGCGCCACTGCCCAGAGCTTGCCGGCCCCCCGGCGGTCGCGCGCTTCCCGCAACCCGCAGGTCGAAAGGCGGGCATACCGGACCGCGATCCGGCTCGCCGGAAATGCCCGCCCCTTCGGCGTTTAGCTTCCGGCGATGGCGGAGGCGTTTGCCGACGACAACTGGTTGCTGGTAACGGCCCAAATGCCCTTAACGCTGCCGCCGGCGCCGATGAAGAGAGCCGCCGAGGCGAGAGCCACGAACGCCAAGAGCAGGGTGTACTCGATGAGATCCTGGCCTTGTTCGTCGTTCCAAAAGTTGCGCAAGAACGTCATGTTTGTTCGCTCCTAAGTCTTTGATTTCTGTCGATGTATCGATCGATCGTTTGCCTGTGTCTTCGTGGCCTCGCGGCCACGGCCTTCTCCGCCGCGCTTGTCCGCTGCGGAAACCTGTTCGACCCGGCCGCTCGGGGCCGGGCGGAAAATGACGGCTACTCCGTCGTCGTAGTCGACGCGCCAGCGCGCGGATTCCTTCAATGCCCCGGCCAAGGGCGTATTCGGAGGCATGAGGACGGTGTCGACGCTGAAACGCGCCAGAGTCTTGTCCCAGCCGGGAGTGACGTTGATGATCTCCAGGCCTTTCTTCAGAAAGTCGTCACCATAAAAATCGCTGCGCGCGTCCCAGAAGACATTTCGGGACGGATAAAGACGGTAGATCAGATAGTCGCCCCACTGGTCGTAGGTGAAGATGCGGGCGGCAGAATAGCGCTCGAGCCGCTCGATCGCTTTGGCCGGAAACCGCGTGGGATCGAATTCGGCGCGGAACTTCGGCGGCGGATTGGGCGCCCACAGCAGGGCCGCCACCATGACTACGCCCGCCACGCTCACCAGATGCCAGCGCGGGATGAGCTCGGTTTCGCCGGTTTCCGCCGCCAGCTGGTTGAAGCGTTGCGCGAGCGTGCGCATCCAGGCTGCGATGGGCAGCGACGGCGCGCGGCGGATGGCCGCGTCTATCACCGCCGCCATTTGCGGCGCGGCGACGATGGCAAACAGCGGAATATTGCGCCCGGCCAGCAGAGCGCCGTGGGCAAATGTCACCAGCAGCACTCCCTCGGTGAAGCTCTTCTTCGATCCCGCCCAAAAAATCGCGACCACGCTCATCACGAACATGATTTCGAGGAAAATGGCCAGCGGGTGATGGAAGCTGATCGAGTTGAATTCGTTAATGAGGTCGCGCTGGAACGAGTCGCCGAGATATTCGATCATGTGCCGATGCAGATGGTAGGTGTACGGGTTGACCAGGCTGGCCGCCAGGGCCGCGCCCGCCGCCGCGAAATAACCGCCGGCGTGTCTCAGCCTGAGGCCCCGATCCGATTGGTCGGCCAACAGCACGATCGGCAGCAGTTCCCCGACCCCATACGCCCCCAGCAGCACGATGCCCACACAGAAGCCGCCGTGCAGATTGGTCCACGGCACCATGGCCAGCGGCAACCAGACCAGGTAAGGCACGCCCCACAGACGCCGCCGCCCGGCGCGGACATTCTCCAGCGCGCCGTAAAATAAGGTCAGGAACAGCAGCGTGAACAGGTGCGGGCGCGCCAGCCAGTGAATCGAGCTGGTCGCGCCGGCGATCATAATGACCACAACCGACACCAGCACGTTGGCCCGGCGCCGCGCCAGCCGGTAGAGCAGGGTAAAGACCACCGACAGCAGCACGATGCAAAACAGCCCCAGCCCCGCCAGGCCGCCCCAGCCGTACATGCCGGCAAAAATCACGTCCGCCAGCCACTCCCACGCGTACCAGGCGCTGCCCGCTTTGGAAAAGGAAAAAATGTCCTGCACTGGTACCGCGTGATGCGCCAGAATCCATTGGCCGGTACGAATGTGCCAGCCCGTGTCGCAATCTCCCAACAGCGATACCATTCCATTCAACCGGCCGAAAAGAAAGGCAATCGGCATCAGGAAGGCCATGTCCGTCAGCGAGGGCAGAAAGCGGAACGCGAACTGAGGCCGAGCTGTTTCGGTTGCCATCACGCCATCCAGGAACTGGCCACCGGTTCGAGAACCTCGATGGCCCGCAGACGATCGTGAAACGATCGGAATTCCATGTAATTCACGCGCAGCGCCACCAGCGGATATCCCTCGCCGGTATCGCTCGCCCGCGTCACCGTGCCCTGACAGTGCAGGCACTTCTGCCCGAATCCGTGATTTACCGGCAGCTCAACCTCAATCGTGAGGATCTGCCCCACCGCGGGGACCGGAAGCGAGCCGCCGTCGCCGCGCCAGGCCACCAGTATGCCGCTGCGGCTGACGTTCTCGGTGTACATTGCGCTACGTCCCCACAGAGCCGGCGACGTGACGTGGCATCGGAGCTGAATTTCCACTCGCGGACTCTCGCGCCGGTTGATATTCTTCATCGGGCCTTGTGACTCACTGGAAACTGTAGCGCTCCAAACGCACGGTATCAATATCCTAAATGGGCTATATCGCGGTATATTCCAAGGTTATTAACGACCCGATTGACGTGGTAGTAAGGGGATAATCCTATCCTGAATAAGGGATAAAGCTGATAACGGTTACGGCTCACGCATTCTACCCGATCGGATGGGTTATTGGACCTGGATTAACTCGGTTAACCCCCTTCTCGGCCGACCGGTATCGGCTCTCAATAATATCTTTAAATTGTTGATTTTATTTATGTTAAATAAAATTTTGCAGAGACGGAAACAGTCTTTCTCCAGTGAGTTATAATCGGTCAATAATCGATCTGATTTTTTTCGATAAATACTATTGACAACCGAAGTAAATAATCTGACAATTCAAGAGGACAATGACAGACGAATACGGAAAAATCCGATTCGTAACTGGGACACGTTTCCGATTTCTTCGGAACCCGATGTTTCAAGGTGGAGAATAATGACGCGAATTCTTCTGTACAGTGATGAGCCCGTCCTTGCCAAAGGACTCGAATCGGTCCTGCGGCAGGCTGAGGGTTTCGAACTTCTTCCAACGTGCAACTCCGTGACAGGCTTGATGGAGCAGGTCACCGAGGGCACGCCCGATCTGGTGCTCATGGACTTGACGCCAGAAGTGACCTTTGCCGTGCTGAGCGACATGAAGCACGCCATGATGAGCAGCAAAATCGTGCTCTGGGTCAATAACATTTCAACCGAGCTGGCGTTTCAGGCTATGGGCCTGGGCGTTCGCGGTATCCTGCGCAAAACGCTGCCTACCGATCTGCAAGTGAAGTGCCTGCAAAAGGTGCAGGCTGGCGAATTATGGTTCGAAAAGGCGCTTACCGACAGTTTCTTGTGCGCCCGCCGGGTGGCTTTGACGCAGCGCGAAGGGCAACTGGTGAGCTTGCTTTCTCAAGGCCTCAAGAACAAGGAAATCGCCACCACGCTCATGATTTCCGAGGGGACCGTGAAGGTCTATCTGTCGCGTCTTTTCCAAAAAGTGGGCGTGAAAGACCGCTTTGAATTGGCTCTATTCGGCTTGAAAAATCTGACCACCGGTCAGCTTCCGATAGCCGAAAAGGGGCACCGGGCCGGCGCCTCCCCGATGCCCGGCCTTCGCTCGCTGGTTCTCGAAAAACCCATGGAGCGCGCCGAAGTGCCCACCCGTTTCCCCATTCCTCTTCGCCCCGTGGCTTCCCGGCACTACTAAAGACTAGAGCCCCGCGGACCGCGGTGCGCGCGCCAACTGCCGGATGGCGTGCCGCCGCGGTCTATCACCTCTTATAACCAATCATCCGCAGAAAGGCTTGGCGCCGGTCGGCGTCTTCCGGAGTTTCAACCCCTTTGGGAGGCGCGCCGTCGATGACGCCTAGAATCCCACGGCCCAACTCGCTTTCGGCTATGACGACCTCCAGCGGGTTCGCCGTGGCGCAAAAAATACCGCACACTTCCGGCACATCCTTAATCCGGCCCAGCACGTTGATGGGATACCCGTCGCGCATCGCCACCACGAAAATATGCCCGGCGGCGATGGCCGAAGCGTTGCGTACGGCCAGTTCCCGCATGGCCGGGTCGTTGCCGTCCACGCGCGTCAACGACGGCCCCGAAGCCTCGTTGAAGGCCACCCCAAACTTGCTCAGCGGCGCGGTGTTGACCATGGCCTCGTAGATGTCTTCCACCGTTTTAATGAAGTGGCTCTGCCCGAGGATCAGGTTCACGCCCTCGGGAATTTCGAGCGGCACCAGTTTCAATTCCATGAGAATAGCTTTCAGCAATCGGCGATCCGCTATCGGCCCTGAAAAGTTCAAGCCGCGGATGAACACGGATAAATCTCTTGATTTGTTTATCCGTGTTCATCCGCGGCTATACTTCTTCCTACGCCTTTCCGATGCCCCAACCTTTGCGGTATACCGGTTTCAGGTACTTGTTGGCATCGGTATTGTTGGTGAAGCGCATCTTGGCCGCGTCCCATTCGAGCTTGCCTTCCACGCGCAGCGAGATCACGCCGAGCAACATCCATTCCACGAAGGGCGAGGCAATGCTGAAATTGGAGCAGGACGGCTCGCCGCCCTTGGCGGCACGAATCCAATCGCGATAATGCCCGGGGGAGCGGGTCAGCAGCGGGGAGGGGAAGCGATAGTCGGCCATCTTCTCGACCGGAATCAGGCGGGTATCTTCGCCGTAGGTGCCGGTGGTGATCATGCCCTTCTCGCCTACGAACAGGCTGCCGTCGGGCGCGGGCATGCGGGCCGGCGGATCTTCGGCGCGCATTTTCTGCCATTCCGTCCACTCGAAAACGTGGCCGTTGAATCCGGTGGGCTCGGGCCGAATCGGCTTACCGTTGGCATCCTTGGGCAGGGTCATATGCGGCGGATCGCCCAGAATCTCTCCCTCCGGCACGCCCGGAATCTTGGGCGTGTCCTTCAGACCGTCATACCAGAAGATTTTCACCGGCGGCATGGCGCCCCGCGCCGGAAAATCGTAGCGGATGACGGATTTGGCGGGGTACATGAACGGACTCACGCCGTCTTTATGCACGCATTCGACCGAAACCGGAGCGCCGAGCCGCAACGCCAGGTTGGCGGCGCCCAGAATGTGGCACGCCATGTCGCCCAGAGCGCCGCAGCCGAAATCGTAAAAGCCGCGCCAGTTGAAAGGCTGATAGAAATAACCGTCCCATTCATTCGGATAGCCGCTGCCGCCGGAAGTGTAGGGCCGCGTTTCCGCGCCGCCCAGCCAGAGGTCCCAATCGAGCGTGGAGGGGACCGGGTCGGTGGGCGGAATGGTGGTGAGTCCCTGCGGCCAGATCGGCCGGTTGGTCCAGGCGTGCACTTCGGTAACCGCGCCGATCTCGCCGCCCCAAATCATCTCCGCCAACTGCCGCGTGCCCTCGCAGGAATAACCCTGGTTGCCCATTTGCGTGGCGACCTTGTATTTGGCCGCGGTCTCCGCCAGCGAGCGGGCCTCCCATACGGTGCGCGTCAACGGCTTCTGCACATAAACGTGTTTTCCGCGCTCCATGGCCCAGCTCGCCGCGATGGCGTGCATGTGATCGGGAATGGTGACGATCACCGCGTCGATGTTCTTGTCTTCCTTATCGAGCATCTTGCGGAAATCTTTATATTTGACGGGCTTCTCGAAATCCTGATACGTTTTCGCGGCCTGTTTGTCGTCCACATCGCACAACGCCACGATGTTTTCCGTCATCGCGCAGGCTCGAATGTCGCTGGCGGCCTTGCCCCCGGCGCCGATTGAGGCGATATTCAACTTCTCCAGCGGAGACTTGTATCCCAGCATACGCAGGGACGCAGTGCTGCCGAAGCCCCCTGCCGGAACGGCTCCCGCCAGCAGCGAGCCGAAAAAGAAGTGCCGTCGACTAAACTTGGTCTCTGACATCGAGTTTCCTCCCGTCAAACCTGATTCAAAGTTAGGCGCCGCAAATAAGTATAAGGCATATCGCGGATGGGCGGGTGGCGAAGCGGAAGGCAACGCTAAGATGTGCGGAACTGGAGCGCGGACGAGCTTTCAGCGGTCGGCTGGACAAAGCCGATTGCCGACCGCCGAAAGCTGAAATTTATGCCACCGCGCTGGTGTTGCCGGCGGCACTCGCCACCAACTCTTTTTGCTTTGGCGGCCGGCCCCGCCGCTTCGCCCCGGGCGCTTCCGTATTGGGATGCTGGCTCAACCAGGCCGGTGGCCGCCCACGGCGCGGACCGCGGGACCGCGCCAGACGCTCCAAGCTGATAATTGCCTCTTCGATCTGCGCACGCTCTGCTCTGAGCTGCTCGAGAATGTGTGCCATGTCCGTCATAGGCCGTTCGACCCTCCCGGTGGCGGAGTGGAGTAATCCACGCTGCCAATGTTTTACTTTGTTCCTTTGCCCTGATTATACACCCCGAATTTAGGAGAAATAAATAATAATTTTGCGGGGAATGAGTAAATTGTCTGAAATAAACCGGTACGGTACTAGATCAATTGTCCGTACTCTTCCGCACGCCTCGTGGAAGCCTTCAAATCTTGGAGTTATCCGCGTCTGCCTGGCGCCGCCAATAGGCGTAAAACGGCAGGCCCAAGGCAATCAGGCCAACCCCGGCCAACGATTCCAACGGTGCATTATATAGGGTAGAAACGATGAATGCCAGAGCCACTAAAACAAACACCGCCGGCACTACCGGGTAGCCCAAAGTCCGATATGGCCGAGGCAAATCCGGCTGTTTACGCCGCAGCACCATGACACTGGCGGTGGACATTCCATATACCAGCCAACTGGGAAAAATTACCAACGTGAAAAGGTGCCGGTACCCACCGGTCAGTACCAAAACAGCGGCCCAGGCGCTAAGAAAGATAATCGACGCTCCGGGTGTACGATAACGTTCATTTACCTTCGCCAGGGAGTGGAAAAACAAGCCGTCGCGAGCGGCCGCGTAGGGTACCCGCGCGCCGCTCAGAATGGACCCGTTCAGCGCGGCGAAAATGCTAATCATGGCCGCGAGCGAAACCGCTTCGGCTCCGCGCGCGCCGGCGATGCGCTGCATCATTTCGCCGGCAACCCGCGGATGGGCGCCCACCTCGGCCGCGCTCAGCACCCGGAAATAGGCGGCGTTGGCCAAGATATAGATGGCAATCACGGCCAGCGTGCCGCCGATGAGCGCGCGCGGTAAATTGCGCTGCGGGTCTTTGATTTCAGAGGCCACCATGGTGACATTATTCCAGCCGTCGTAGGCCCACAAAGCAGCCACCAGGGCCACCGAAAAGCCCGCCCAATGGGCCAATGGGGCGCCCGGCCGCGGGGCCGCATGCGCCGTCCCGAAGGCGAATCCAACTACGACGATGGCGGCAATCAGCGCGACCTTCAGAACCGTAATCGCGGTTTGCACCTCGCCGCCCAATTTCACGCCGTAGTAATTCAGCCACGCCAGCGCCAGGATCAGCGCGATTGCAAACAATTGGCCGTAGCGAATTTCCAGACCGGTATTCCCAGGCGCATGCCAGACCACCCCATCCAGGGCTGGAAAGAAGGCCGTCAGATAGATCGCGAATCCGGTCGCGAGGGTGGCAATGGATCCGCTTTTCGCCACCCACATCTGGGTCCAGCTATACAAAAACCCCCACAGCGGACCGTAGGCTTCCCGCAGATAGGCGTACTCGCCGCCGGCTTCGGGCAAAGCCGCGGCCAGCTCCGCGTAACTCAACGATCCCGCCAGGGTGAGCAGGCCGCCGAATATCCATACCGCGAAAACCAGCGCGGGTGTGCCTACCGCCGCCACCATATCGTGCGGCACTAGAAAGATGCCGCTGCCGATGACCGTTCCCACCACAATCGAGCTGGCGGCCCACGTGCCTAAGTCCCGTTTCAGTTCGACCGGTCCGGTGCGGGCTTCCCTCATTTGTTTTCGCCTTCCGCGCGGGCTTGAAATTGGGCGGCAGCGTATCCGCTGGAGAAGGTTACCACCGTCCCGATCAGTACGTACCAGGTCCAGGCTACCGGCGTGAGCCAGTGCACCGCCAGCACCGCGGCCAGGCCTGCCAGCATCCCGGCGATGGCCGCCGTCTCGCGCGGCGCTTGGGTCAAGATTCCCAACAGGAAAACTCCCAACAGCGCGCCAAACGGTATGGAAGCGATGGTCAAACCGGCCTCCAAAACCGAATGCGAATGGCGCGAGGCTATACCGATTCCCAGCAGCACCGCCGCCCAGGCGATGGTGGCCTTGCGCGCCTGCTTCAAGCCGGCGCCATGCATGAAATCCACTACCGAGGTGGAGGCCAGCGCGTTCAGCGCCGCGCTCAGGTTGGCCATGGCGGCGGCCAGAATCGCCGCCACCGAGAGCCCCGCCAGGCCCGGTGGCAGTTCGCGCCACAAGAAGGCCGGATAGATCCTGTCCATCTGCGCCGGAGCGGCGACGCCGGCGTCGCCGTAATACACCCACAGCAGCACGCCGATCAGCAGGAACAGCGTGAATTGAAAGGCGATCACCACCCAACTGGCCAGCAAGGCGGTCCGGCTCTGGGCTTCGTCGCGGGCGCTCAGCAGGCGCTGCACCATCAATTGATCCGTGCCGTGGCTGGCGGTGGTCAGAAAACAACCGCCCGCCACACCCGACCAGAATGTATAAGTTCGCGAAAAGAATTCCATGTTGGGCGCAAAGCGGAAATCGAAAATGGCGAATTTATGCGCCGCGCCGGCCAGCGCCGCCACGTGCGGCCAGCCTCCCGGAATCTTTCCCAGAATGACGAAGAAGCTCACCACCGCTCCCACTACATAAAGCGTCATCTGCACCACGTCGGTCCAGATCACGGCCGTCATGCCGCCTTCAAAAGTGTAAAAGACGGTGAGCAGCATGATGAGCACGATCGACCACACTTCGCCCGTGCCGAGCATGATCGAGACTACCAGCGAGACCGCGAACACCCGCACTCCCTCGGCCAGCGCCCGCGTCACCAGAAAAATGCCGGCGGTGAACCGGCGCACGCGATCGCCGAAACGGCGCCGCATCAATTCGTAAGCCGTGAACATCTCGCCGCGAAAATATTGCGGCAGGAACAGAGCGGAGATCACCAACCGCGCCAGCAGGTAACCCACCACGATCTGCAGGAATCCCAGGTTTCCCCGGAAGGCCAGCGCGGGCGTTCCGATGACGGTGAGCGTGCTGGTTTCCGCCGAAACGATGGACAGGGCGATGGCCCACCAGGGCGCCGTCCGCCCGCCCAGGAAATAATCGCGCAGGCTTTTTTGTCCGCTGCGAAAACGCGCCCCAAACCAGGTGATGCCCACCAGATAAATCGCCACCACCGCCAGGTCTATATAGCGCAACTCGCCTATTGCCACAGGCTTCCAGCATAGTCGATCTGATATGATTTGGAATCGGATCCTCAAATAGGGCGTTCCAGGCGCCGAAAATGGGAGGCATTTGTGTATCGACTGGGAGCTCGGTGCGCGGCCGCATTGGCGGCGGCCTGTTTATTCGGCGCGGCAGCGGCCCCACAAGGCGCCGCCCAAAAAAAACAGCCCAAGGATCAGGGTGAATTCGACATTTATAACGACGTCATCAAAGATGTTTCCACCAATAATTTCACCAAGGCGCTGACCGATCTCGACACCTGGAAGCAGAAATACCCGAATTCGGACTATGAAGACGACCGGGAGGTGCTTTACGTCCAGGCCTATAACGGCGCCAAGCAGCCGGCTAAGGCTCTCGATACCGCGGCTCCGCTCGTCGCCCGCGATCTCGACGCCGTCTTCACCGATTCCGTTTCGGGCCCGCAGCAGGTAGTCAAGGTGCTGTTCACCGCCGCCCTGGCCGTGCAGCAAGTGCCGAACCCGACGCCCGACGAGTTGGCAACCGGCGCCAAAGCCGCCCAGATGCTGCTCGATTACAATCGCAAACCCTCCAACGTCAGCGACGACGATTGGGCCAAGGCGCGCGCCCAATTGCAGACCGTCGCCAAAGCGGCGCTGACAGCCGTGGTGCTGAAACCCGGCACGGCAGCCATGGAGAAGCACGATTACGCCGGCGCCGAAGCCTCCTTCGAGCAGGCCCTCGAAAAGTATCCCAATAGCGGGCAGGTAGCCTACGAGCTGGGCGCCAGCGAACTGGCGCAGCAATCGGCCAATCCCGCCAAGGTGCCCGCCGGTATCTACGAAATCGCCCGCGCCGTGGCGCTCGATCCCGCCAAGGGCGGTCTGGCCGATGCCGCCGTCCGCTCGCAGGTGGACGCCTACCTGAAGAAGATCTACACCAGCTTTCACGGCAGCGACGACGGCCTGGACGCATTCAAGCAGCAGGCCTTGGCAAGTCCCACCCCTGCCGCCGATTTCACCCTGAAGTCCCAGGCTCAGATCGATCAGGAAAAACAGGCCCAATTTGCCAAGGACCATCCCGGACTGGCGTTGTGGCAAGGGATCAGGTCCCAACTCACGGGCGACAACGGCGCGCAGTATTTCGAAACGCAGCTCAAAGATACCGCCGTTCCGAAACTGAAAGGCGTGCTGGTGAGTGCCAAGCCGGCGTGCAAGCCCAAGGAGCTTCTGGTGGCCGTGCCCATGCCGGATGCGAAGCCGCCATATACCGCCGAAATCGCGCTGAAGCTCGACGCCCCGCTCACTGGCAAGCCGCCAGCCAGCGCCGAATTCTCGTGGGAAGGCGTGCCGGCCAGCTTCACCAAGGATCCGTTTCTGCTGACCATGGCCGTGGAAAAGGCCAAGCTCACGGATTTGGCAACCGAGCCCTGCACCGCGGCGCCGGCGCGCAAACCCGGCAAGAAACCGTAGCGGGTGGGACATCCGGTCTGTCTATCACAGACTAACCGAACCTTCGCAGTTCGACAGATCTGAAGCCGGAATATCTTTTGTTTTCAACAAAGGCACTCCAAAGGTCTCCACTACATTTTGAGTTGGGGAAAGGGAGCTGACGAGGCGGAAGTGG
>Ga0182014_10004341_pt1 | contig 16343 bp, 23 predicted proteins | sample 612S2DmetaG_FD_120489 | JGI IMG/M metagenome (GOLD analysis project Ga0182014, IMG submission 120489) | Permafrost microbial communities from Stordalen Mire, Sweden - 612S2D metaG | ecosystem: Environmental > Terrestrial > Soil > Wetlands > Permafrost | place: Sweden: Stordalen | collected... | reverse complement strand
GTGACCGTGGGTTCCCATCACGATCATTTGGCATTTCAGTTCCAGCGCGGCCTCCACAATCGCGGGACGCGGTGAAGCTTCACGAACTACAATCTCAGCATCGGGTATCAGCGCCTTCAACTCTCCCATGCGCTTATCAGCGTGCTCGCGCAATACATAGAGCGGAGCGACATCAGCCATGCCAACTGTCTCCGCACCTAGCCCCGCCACGGGGCCGGGAACATGGTCGATAACGTGAAACAGAATCAGCTTTGCCCCGAACGCGTCAGCCAGAGACCGCGCCCATTGCAAAGCATTGCTGGCATGAGGCGAGAAATCTATTGCAACGAGGATTCGCGAAATTCGTGGCACGTCACCCGTGGTTCGGTTTTTCGTGTTCATCTGGATTCCCTTTCGATTTTGAAAACGATAAGCATTTTACATCCAACTCCGAGCGTCAAGAGCCGCTTTGAGCAAAAAGAAAAGCCGCTCATTTGGAGCGACTTAGCGGATATTAGCTGGTAGCGCTACCGGGAATCGAACCCGGGTTTGAAGATTGAGAATCTAGCGACGTAGCTAACACCGTCAATCACTTACAGCCAATTGCAGCCATACTGTGTACCGCTGTGTGTACCAGAAACCGCAAAAACAGCCTATTGGACAGCCTTGCTGCCTTCCGGGAACGCGGCGGCTAATCCCTCTGCTACGTTGCGCGTCTGGTACTCCACGAACTTTCCGAATCCGGCTGCTACGTGTGTTTCCGTGACGTGGATGTAATACCGGGCAGCCACGGCGGGCGAGCTATGGCCCATGAGCCGTGCAAGGCTGTAACGGTCCATGCCGGACTGTGCGGCCCGCGTTCCGAACGTGTGACGCCAGCAGTAGAACTCGAAAGGCTCTAGCTTCGCCTCTGCGATTGCCTCTTCGTGCGGGTGCTGAAACGAAACGATGTGTCCCGAGTTGCCATCTCCGGGGAACACATACTGCGATTGCTTCGGCTTTGCCTCTGCCTCTTTCTTCCGCCGCTGCAAGACTTCCGCTGCACGCGGGGTCAGGGGAACGCTCCGCCGTGCGGCATCGCTCTTGCCTTCGTGAATGTGAATCACCCCATGCGGAGACTCAGGACGCGCAGTTAAATCCACGTTGGCCCATCTCAGCGGGAAAAGTTCGCTGTTCGGACGCACCCCGGTATCTACCGCCAGAATCGTTGCATCGCGGAGATTGGCGGAAGCCTTTGCCAAGTACAACGGCTCTTCCTCGAAGCTCACCACGCGCTCCCGGCCCTTCGGCTGAGGCAGTTCGTGAATCGCGGGTGCGTTCAGCAGTCTGCCCCATTCCACGGCAAGATGCATAATCCGCCGCAGTGTGCGTAAATCGCCGTTCACGGTGACAACAGAGTTCTCCGCCACTTCTCCCCTATGACGGGCGTAGCGGCTCACCACGTCGCCTGTAATCGCGTTCAGCGGGGTATCTGCGATAGCAGCGAACGTCAGCAGCCTTTCCAGACAGCCTTCGTAGAACGTGAGCGTTCCCGGCTTCGTGTTCGTCTTGGCGTATTGAAGAAATTCCTTGGAGAACGAACGGAACACGGGCGGAGCGCTCGTTGTAGGTTTCGGCCAAGGGTCTTTCGGGTGAACCTGGCCAAGCCTCAACGCCCGCCGATGCTCGTTCTCAGCGTCCTTGGCATCGTTTTTGTTTTGCGTTTTGGCAGACTTCACGATGCGAAAACTCTCATTCGTTCCGTCTGCGTGCCTGATTGTCCAGCGAAAGTTGTACCAGTAGGTTTTTCCGCGTTTACAGACCATCTGAGCACCTCCCTTTCTTCCGGTTGGTTTGTTAGGCAGCGGTCGCCCGTTTGATCTTTGCCAACTCGGATTTCTTGGCAGCATGCCGGATGTCGTAGTCCGCCTGTACTGCCATCCAGAACTGAGCGGGCATTCCCAAGTACCGCTCCAGCCGGAGGGCAGTATCGGCGGTCATGGCCCGCCGTTCGTGAACCAGGTCGTTGATGCGCGGGAGCGAAACATGCAATTCCTTCGCGATCCGGTAGGCAGTCAGGCCCATAGGCTTCATGAATTCCTCGCGCAACATCTCGCCCGGATGAACAGCCCAAACTTTCTTTCGCGTCCTCACGGCCCTTCCCTCAGTGGTAGTCGACGATTTCAACGTCATAGGCATCTCCCTCTCGCCACACAAAGCAGAGGCGGAATTGGTCGTTGATGCGGATACTGTGCTGTCCCGCGCGGTCGCCCGTCAGGACTTCCAAGTGGTTCGCTGGCGGGATACGAAGATATTCGAGCTTCTGCACCTTATCGAGCATCACCAGTTTCCGCATCGCTGCCCGGCGAATCCCCGCCGGAATCCGGCGGCTCTTGCCCGTCTCGTACAGCAGCTTCGTATCGGCATCTTTGAAACTTGCGATCATGCGTGGAAGGTATAGTAACGCACTTCGATAGTATCGTCAAGCGTTAGCGAAGAGAATGGCAAATAAAAACTGCAAGCCGAGACAGGCAGCTTTCGTTATGCAGGCTTTCTTCTGCTGTTTTGGAAGAGAATGCTTGAGCCGAGGGAGCGAAGTTTGCAGAGCACGGCCTTTACAGCCGTGCAAAGAATGCCGTCGCGTCGGTCGCTTCGGTCCCTTCGGATGGCTCAGTAGCTCCCGCTTACCACTCGATTCCCGCAAGGACTGTACAAGCTCAGAATGCAAGGGCGAGTGACGGCCCGGTATCGTCGCTACATCGGTATTGCCGCGTCCATTGCCGTTTCAGCCTCAGAGCGACCATACTGCTGCTCGCCCTTAGTTTCGGTCGGCATCGCTCACTTCCGCTACATCCGGGAAGCTGCGTGTTCGGCGAACGCTGCCATGTATACTCATGGCAATCAACCTTGGTCAACGTCGCCCCGTCACCGGGGCGCTAACGGTCGAAAAGGGCCGCTGGAAAGTGCAAGGTTCCACGCGGCCCATTTACTTTTTACGCCACCTCTGCCGGCGCCGGTTGACTCAAGCGCGCCTCAATCCATGAATCCAGATCGGCGCGACGATAGCGAATCAGCTTCTCTCCAGCTTTGAAGTGACGCGGCCCCCTGCCCTCTGAGCGCCACAGCCTCAGCGCGGCCTCACTGATTCCGACGTATCGTGCTGCTTGCCGTGGCGTCAAGGTGTTCTGTTGTTCATTCACAGTGCTTGCCCCCTCTGTCCGCTGCAATCGCAGCCTAGCGTTCTATGACGCATGATGAATGGGGGCATCCGATGCTGGCAACGTGAATAATCGACGAACGAATTTCCACGTATAGAGGTGGCTCTATTTTCGCGCTTTTCGGCGCCTCTTTCGGTAGGCAGCGATTGCCTCATCGCTGTAATGCAAGCCTTCATCCTCAAGCGTTTTCTGTATTTCTTTAACGGTGCGCCCCTTATCCGTCAAGGCCTGAACGCGTTCAAACAGAGTGTCATTGCTTTTGCGACCTGGCTTCGACTTAGCCCGCTGCAATAGCGGCTTCTCATATTCAGCGAGGCCCAGCGTGCGTATAAGCTCACGGTACAGATACTCGGCAGGAGCGCCCCAACTCCAGCCGTGGGCGCGATAGTCATTCCGCACCCGAAAAGCGCGTACGACGCTCGCCGTCAGTTGCTGTTCCGCCCTCTGCTGTTCGTCCGCCCTCTGCTGTTCCGCCCTCCGCAATATCAAAGACAACAGATTGCTTTGCGGTTGATTACTACTGGCGAGTGATTCCTGCGGCGATTCTTTCATCTCACCTTCCCGGAGTAAGATTCCCGCTTTTGCTAAACCCGGAAAGCGGGCGCGGGAAGGCATCCCGCCTTGTTGCCGCTGATGATCGGTCAGGGCTATCCGGTCTGCTGGCGATTGTAGCGCGCCGCAGGGTTACAAACAGGTCATTTTTCCTAAGCCACAACAACGCAGCATCCCGTGCTGCAACATTGCAGCTCCTCGCGGAAGAGTGATCCTTGCAAGAGACGGTTATCGCTAAGCCATACGCGGCCCGTGAGGCGTTCAGCCACAAGCGGAAGCCCCCAACACGTCCAATAGTTGCAGCGCGCAGCAGAGCTTTACAAGCGTGCTAAGTTGGAAACATGGGCGAACGGCTAAAACGGTTCACAGGACGCGGCGCTAACCTGAAGACGGGCATCACGGAGCGTCATCGGAACGTGGCCCGAGAGATTCTCGCAGAGGGTAAACCGATCATCCGAGCGATGGCCGATAACGGTTTCAGCGAGAAGAGCGCACGGCAAGGAATGGCACGGATTAAGCGGTCAAAGCCGCTTGCTCTGGCCTACGCTCAGGAAGTGGAACGCCTCAAAGCTCAGCCAGTCCCCGCGCCCGCCGTGCGCGCTCAAATTGTCCGCGCCAAACTATTACAGAATGTCGCCGAGAGTCGGGACTCTGCCGTGCAGAGCCTAAAGCTGCTCGCTCAGGACAAAGAAGTCGATATACTCCGTCCCGATTCGATGGCCGGGATCTTCGTCCTTGAATTTCCGCGCAACTTGCCTGATCTAGGCACCATCCCTGTGCCTCAAGTTGAGGAGGCAAAGCTGCTGCCCGACTAAACGCAGCTATTTCACTTCCGGTTTTGCGGTCTGCTTTACGCTGAGTATTCGGAAAAATATCCGGGGTGTCTTGCCACGGCGGTCAACGAGCAAGAACCGAAACCCGTTCTTGTCGTGTCTTGCCTTATACTCTCCCGGCGAAATCATGCAACCCGCACTTGGCAGGCCACGGCTAGCAGCCGCTGGTTGGCCGACACCAGCAGCAAACGAACGGAAGACGCCTCCCTGTGCACATTGCAGCACATAGGTGTTGCCGTCCGACATTTCGACTATTTGTTGTATGGCGATATGGCTAACACTGTCACCACCAGAGCTGGAGCAAGACGTGCGGCCAAGGTTATCGGTGTTGCAGCTGGTCGAAACTTCGGTAGTAGTGGTGCCATTATTTACTGTTCTTGATTCCAGTACCGTGGCTGTCAGGTTGTAATCTTCTGAGCGCTCACCAGCAAACGCTGCCGAAGCACACGCCAAGACGCAACACGCGGCAATTACAAAACGATTCATTTCCTCCTCCAGTGAGAATCCGGCTGCACGTGGTTCAATTGCCAGGCGCACATTTGCTCAACGCAAGCTGGTCGTTTACAGCTTGCTCCCATAACATCTCGCGAAGTTTCGGTCGCGGGCCTGTCATCATCGCTGTCGAAAAGTTTGTAAGCTCGGTTGCTAGAGCGTGGTCCCTCGTGGCAAGCAACAGGAAATGGCTGAGACTACTTGCGGTTTCGTCTAACGAAATGATTGCGTCGTAGAGCATTAACCAAATTGTCGTATTCAATCGAGATGGGTTGCGAATTTCAGCCATGTTCTGTTTAGTCCGTGATGCAAGTTGCCGACTAGCAGTAAGATCTGCTTGAACTGCGCTGATGAGGTCGGAATCCGTTTTCCATTTCGAGAAATCTACTTTGTCGGTGATTTCTTCAAAGCGGCGAATCGAGTACTCGCAATCAGCTAATAGTGACCGCACCTGTGTGGGGCTTGGAGAGTCTTGACCGAATGCGGTTGAGAAAAAGCTCAGGCCCGTAACAACAAGAACGAGTAATGCCGCCCTGCTCTTCATATGAGCTCCGGTGATAGCTGGTCGGACCGCTACGTGTCGCTTGTAAGCACAAATAAAACATGCAGCGCTAACCTTTGTGTCGGACAGGCTCAAATTCTGCGGCCCCAATAGACTTCTTTCAAGAGGATTCTAGTGAACGTTCCCGAATAGATACGTTTTGTGGGTTCCGCCGTGCGTGGACCCAAACGGTGCAATCCGATGGGGGTCGGGGAATGCCCCGGGGCGTCGGCTTGCTGAGACTCCCGTTCTTTTGTGTCATTCCTTGCGCCGTGATCCCGGCGCCCCTGCCGGTGTCGGGGGGCGGGAATCACTCAGGGGAAGAGCAGGGGGAGCGGGGACTGGTACGTCCAATATTGGACCTGTCGGGGCGTGCCGGGAAACTGGCGGGGCCGGATGGCCTGTATACCATTTTGTGTACCACGAATCGCGCCAAGGGCCGTTAGGGAGCGTCAGCACGCTTTTTGGGCAAAAAGAAAAGCCGCTCATTTAGAGCGACTTAGCGGATATTAGCTGGTAGCGCTACCGGGAATCGAACCCGGGTTTGAAGATTGAGAATCTTCCGTCCTAACCCCTAGACGATAGCGCCGTCAACAACTTACGTGATGAACGCGAGCGTTTTTTACCTAATTTTTCCCTATTGGATTGAGGCAGCAGGTTTTGCGTTGCTGCTTCCCACGCCTGCATTGCGCCGGATAAATCCTCAGTGGAAACGATATGGTAGCGGTCGAAAACTGAGCGCGTTTTGTGCCCTGTAATTTTCATCGCTACCCTTTCCGGTACACCCGCGAGGGTCACCAAATTACGAACCGCGCTGCGCCGAAAATCATGCAACGTTAGCCCTTCATAGCGCGGATCGAACTTTCTCCCCTCAACCGGAATGATACGACCTAGGCCGCAAGCAGCGCAAGCGCGCGTCCATTCCTTTCTGATATTCGTGGTATCAAATACGCGCCCGGTTTTCGGTTCGATTTTCTCCAGCATTGCCACGAGACATCTGGGCAGGGGCACAATTCGTGCCTCGCCTGTTTTTGTTTGGGTATCTTCAAGGCGTATGAATCGGCGTTGCAAGTCCACCTGCTCCCATTGGATCAATTCCGCTTCGCCGCGACGGCCACCGCAGTGATAAAGGAATGTTATGTAGGGGTGCAGTCGGGCCGGTAACTTCGCCAGCAGTTCCTCGAATTTATCAAGCTCAACATACCCACGGCGCGGCGGAGGTTCTTTCAGTAACCGGATTACGGGAACATTCTGAATCTTGTTTTCCTCACGTGCGACGCGAAGCATCCGCCGCAGGCATGCGAGGCTGCGGTTAATCACGGCGTTACCTGCGCCCTCTTCCTGTCGCTGCTGCGCAAACCGCCGTGCGGTATCGGTGCTGATGTTCATCACCGACGGCCCCGGATTCGTGGCGCTGTACCCGAAAAACTTGTCCAATTGAGGCAGGCCCATAATCGTCTCTTCGCCCTTCGCCCGTACGGTGAGTGATTTGTTTCCCTTTTCCTCGTAGTTGGCCAATAAACCAGCACGCAAATCGCGGTATTTAATCTTCCGCACATCGGCCAGCGGAGCCAGTCCCCTGTCACGTTTTTCCAGTGCCGCCCGCAGAAATGCTTCCGCCTCCTGTTTCACTTCGGTTTTCGTGCTTTCACGAATTTTGCTCCCATTCAGGTCGTAGTATTGGGCGTACCAGAAACGGCAGCCTTTCAACGTGATTAGCGAGCCTTGCCCGGCCCCGCGCCGAACCTTTTGCTTTTCTTCACTACTCGCCTGCTGTGCCATGCGGCCTCCTTTTACCTAATAAATCTTATGCCCTATAGGTAAAATACGCAAGAACAATTTTGATTGGTTGGTTGTCACTCTAGCGACACAGCTACTTCGCGCTGGGTCGCTCAACGCAGTGAGCCATCGCCGCATAGTTATTGATGGTCGAAATTCTTAGGAGGAATAATCCATTTAAAACCGCCCGACCAAGCACGTTGGCCGTGGCCAAAACATCGCGCAAACCATGACGGTCTGGTGCGGGGAATTGCTGTTGCTACATGAGTGTCGCCGCCCAATCCTTGGCAGTAAACTGGGTCCACTTCTAGTCCTAATGACGATGAACAAGCCTCTATATAGCCCTGTGTCGTGTCTATAGCATCCTGTAGTGACATGTTCGCATTTGGCTGTTTCTTGATGAATCGACGGATTCTTACATCCCACTGTTTTGTCATCCACTCAATTGTCGGCGAACCGCTACAAACAAAAAGCCACTCATGATTGTCGTCATCAACAACCTTGCGTGGAATAATTTTGTAGTGTAGACCACTATTAACGGGACAAGGCGAAAAGTTAAGACTGATGCGAAAGGGTTCTTTTCCGACAAACCCAAAAAGTTCTATTTGCGGAGCGAGCCAATCCTCCAATCGACCATTCTCTAGAGCAGCAGTTATTTGTCGTTCTAAAGCATCACCAATAAATGCTGCAAGTTTTTTAGGGCTTGATCGATGCTTTTTGACAGCAAACACTGCTTCGCGCTTCAGCTCCGCCGTTACGTCAAACGTCCTGTCCTCGTTCGCTATATCACCGCGCACAACATAAACAAGCGTTGTACCTTCTTTTTCGATACTGAATATTTTTTGTGCATTATGTATTTCACGATCACAAATTGCAGCAGTGCGTGTCCGCTTGTGTTGCCACAATTGATTTCCATCTGCGGCTACCGCAAATCCGCCGCCAACACGCATAATGGCTGTAGCAGTCATTACCATTCCTGGTGGAACTAGGTCATTCAGGTAAATAGTAGCACCAATATATTGTTCGGGGGGATCACCAAAGAACGGGTGACTAGAATTATCGGGTAACTCTGATTCGCAAAGCTGTTCCATAAGTGTTTCTGAAATCAACAAAGATAACACCGTCAAATTGTCGCGCTGGGATGTTCCACAACGCAGCGCTAGGTGCTCGGCTATGCCGCAGCATGGCCCAAAGCCTTGCGCCGTACCCATGCGGCACGCAAGCGTGAGGCATGCCGCTTGTTCTTTCTCGTGTGATGGTCTGGGCCAACATTGAACCCAAGCGAGCGGGCGACATCTTTGAGCCGTGAAAGGTTGATGCGCACGGCGCTGGGAGAAATACCAAGACTTTCGGCGACCGTTACCGAATCCTGTGCCAATCTCCAGCTTCGATATACGAGCGCAACCTGAAAGGCCAAATATGAGCCAGCCCGTTGAATTGCTGCGATGTGCTCTGCCTGCATACGCTTTTGAATCGTTGCTGCTGTTTCCCTAATTTCGTGGCCTCTCAAAGCCCGCGCCGTTGCCACGCGGTTTAGTTCGTGCCAATCAAGGTTTTCTGGCATGGGCGCCCCATTGTGAATGAATCTCCAGGTTTTCAGCATCAAGACTTGCTTTAATTTTCTACCATCGGTTGCGAACGGTGGGGTCCAGCAGCGCCCCTCCGCGCGGCGTGCCGTTGACATCGAACGATTGAAGTCATCAAACGAAAGTTTGCTTTCGACGCTGGCCGGGCGGGTTTGGTAGTGGTTTTGAAACTGCCAATTATCGAACCGCGCCCCGTTGCTCATTACAGCTCTGGGCCGCGTGCGCGAACGTGGTATTGGTGTGAGCAATCGGCGCAAATTCGCGCAACATCGGAGCGTTGCTTTTCGTCAACGCGGCACCAACAATGCGAACCGCATTTTGGGCAACCAACACCATTGTTTTTGTTTGCGTAGATACGGCCGATTTCGTCCAACGGATCAGCACTGCTACGCGGCAAGCAAATGCTCTGCTCGCCCGGAATCTTGCCCAAGACGCTGCACAGTGCGCAGTAATAGTTGATGCCGTTCGACCACGGCGGCGCGTACAACCCATGCGGGCAGCGCCGCAATGTGCCTGTTGGCGGAATTTTATTTGGTGCTGTCGTTATCGGCATCGTATGTTAGGCGGGGCCTACGGCTGTTTGACCGAAGGCCCCTCGCGCGATTTGAAAGGGGTTTAGAAACCGCGCGCAAACTAGCGTTGTTCTAAACCTTGAAGATGAGCAGGTAGATTCGATTTTTCGAGCGCAGCAATCCTGCGTTCCAATTGCAGAATGTATCCGATTAAATTAACTGGCCCGCCCAGCTTATCGCCCAAGCGTAGCGCGCGCTGGCGTACGTGATCATCTGGCGAGTCGCCCGTGATCGGGACATTTCCTAGATCAGCCATTGTTACCCCCTGCCAGCAGTTCGCTTCATTCGCTTGAAAAATAGAATTTTTCGGCCGCGTTCGCTATGAATTAAGCTGTGTTTGACCTCTGTGCGCGAATCCTCGTCTATCTTCAGAGTCCCGTCGGCGTTGACGGTGTACTCGAATCTAAGGCAGTTTTGCTCATCCAAATCATTTGGGTCAGACGCAAAAATAAAATCATCGTCGTGGTCGCAAAAATCTAGGTCCATTTCGCGGCAAGCCGCTTCAAACGGATCTTCTTCGTCCAAGTCGCTATCATCGGAGCGGCCTTCGCTCAGTAGTTGCATGCGCAATGCGTGCGCACGTTCGGAGCGTTCAAAATCTGCGTTCATGGTCGCAAGCCGCGCGCGCATAGCTTCAACGTATGCGCCATCTGCATTTCTGGCCGTGGCTGACGTGCCTTCGTAGGCTGGCGTTCCAACCAAACTCACATCGATCAGATCAACGTCAAGAAGCGTGCGCTGCGTGCCATCTGGCGACCAGCTTTGGCCGTTTTCTGCGACGATAAAGGCGAAACTGCATTCCGTATACAACCCAGAGCGGCATGCTTCCCAAATGTCGCAATGCGATTGAATCTTCGAATTGAGCTGTGCACGGAATCGCAGACCCTTAGCGTCTGTAGTAAGCTGCAACGTCCCGTTGCTGTTGTTCCGCGCGAGAATAAAATCTTGGCTATGATTGAACGTGAATTGAACGGGGGCTTTTTCGGCAAGCGAGCGCGTGAAAGCCGTGGGCGCAATGGTTTCCACGAAGCCGCCAAGGTTTTTGCTCGGACTGTTGAACAATGCGCCGTAGCCCGCGATGACAAAATCTGGTTCCGCGCGTAGCTCTACGCTCAGCGTTCGTTGCTCTATCTTCTGCATGCTTCCTCCAAATCTGAAACAACATCATGCGTTCGTTGGGTCATAGGGCACGTATTCCGCCGCGTATTTCGCCAGCACGCTTTTCGGGCATTTTCCGGCCGACGCGGGAAGCGAGTTTTCAAACTCGCCGATTCTTTCGGGTGGCCCGATAAACCGATAAATCTCGCGGCCGCCTTCGAGGCAAACAAGAATGTGTCTCACACCGCTATACGGAAAAGAGCCAACTCCCCACGTAGTTGGCGTGGGTGGGGGTGTTGGTTTTTCATACTTCGAGAAAATATCGGGAAAGGCTTCAATGAGTAAAACTGCGAGCGTACCATCAACTTGATAGAACACCCTTCCTGTTCGTGCAATCTTGATGTCTAACATTATTTGTTGTCCTTCCAAGTCGCTAGCGCGACTCCAACGCATTTGAGTTACGTTCCGTCTTATCAGTCATGTGTTACGGGGGAGGGGTACACTTAGGCTTTCCGCTAAACGGATGATGGTTAGAGTTACAATGGCAGAGCTGGAATAATAGAGTTATAAATAGACTTACAAAGCAGGTAGACATAGGCGCTAGACTTAATAAGTAGAGCTACAGGGTAGAGTTAGATGATAGACCCATCAGCGGCGACGTGCTTTGACCGCCGCGCGAACATCAGCTTTGAGCTGTTTGCGTTCCTTTGGCGTCATTTCCATGAAACTCTCACGGTAGAATCGTTCACTGGGCATGATCGCCCCATATATTCCGGGTTCGTCAGTCTTCGCGGCTTGTTCCACTGTCAGAGGCACGTATGCATCTGCTTTCATTTGATAGCGCTCTTCAACAAGAGGGTGATGACAGATGTCTGCCTCCGCTTCATATAGTTCAAAAGCACTCATCTTTGGGTCAAGACAGCCTGCCATTTTGACAAACGGTCCAATGGTCTCGATTATCATTGCATCCCATTCCGGAGTGTTACTCATAATTCGTCCCCAATAGGTTGCCCTTTCTCTTTTGTGCCTCATACCAACCAACGGTGCCTTCTTCATACACCTCTTGGCCTTCTTTCGGCTCCGGTGGCGCGGTCGGTTTTATTTTGCTCCTATTCATTGGTGTAAGCCCCAAACGGTCAAGAATTGAGACAAGGCTTTTCTCGCAATCCTGTGAAACCTTATACCAATAATTCAATTTTTCGGTTTCACAAGGTTCACCGTGTGCATCAAGGCGTGAATATTTCCGGATTTCACCTTCCTCCGTCAGCTTTGCGAGCGCTCGCTCGTGGCGATCAAAAATCAGGCTGTAAAGTCTCAAAAGTTCGCAGTCGCCAGCAGTCAGCGCGCGCCTCGCCTCCAATAACTGACAAAGTTTTTTGAATATTTTCTTCGCAGCCGATGAGATTGTTTTGGGGTACTGGGGACGCGAGGACGGCAGCGCGTCCTCTTCGGGGAGCGTCGCTTGGCTGCGTGTTCCGGAAAGCTCGTGCAACGCGGCGGATTTTCTTGGCATCACCATCAGCGTTCACTCGCTATCTTTTCAATTTCTTCCGCGAGTATTTTTGTCGTTTCTTCCAGAACTTGATTTTTCCCGATGTCAAAAGCGTTTATAAAAAATGGATCGCCAGACGGTTTTTTGCTCCAGCCGAAAGTCAAGAAGCGAACGACAGAGGCGACAGCCACGCGACCAACTTTTTTAATCTTTCCGTTTTTTAACACTTTCGTTCGGTAGCCACCATCAGCATCCGGGTAATCAATTTTCCCTTGTGGCCCGATATATGCAACTGCTTCCAAATCTTCGCCACGGGTTTTTGAAATCCGAATTCCAAAATGTTCCGCCATAAATCCAGTTTTACGCGGTGCCAGTCGCAATATATGTTGCTTAAAAATTGTCGCACCGGCGAACAGCGCACGACGTATGCTGCGACGCGCCAATTTCCCCGGCATTTCTTCCAGCGCCCGTTCGAGCGCATCTAGCCCTTCGACATCAACAGTGATTATCTCGCCGCTTCCTAGTGGCATCTCATTTCTCCCTCTGCGCAAACAAACCTGCAGGCACGGCAGCATCCGGCTCGGCATCACCATCGGGACGATACCAAGGGTTAGACTCAAGCAAACCAGGCCGGTAGTTTTCGCGATAAATGTTGAACAATTGTTCCGGACACTGGCCGACGTGCGAGCAAAGTTGTTCGATGAACACTGGCAAACTTCCGGGATGCGAGATGAACACGTGCGCCAAGATGCCGTTTCTCAGACTGCCGTTGCAATGTGGGCACGCAACGCGAAGCGAAAGTCGAGCGCATCCGCCGCAACCAAGCCCAAGCGACCATATTGCGGGAATCTCCGGCTGCTCTGCTTGCGTCGCTGTCAGTCCCATTCGTTCGCGGAACTTGCGCAAGTTCTCGGCGGCTGCAGACCGCTTGCGAGGGGAGCGACTTGAACCGCCGCGCTTTCCCCATTCCGACATCAGCACGTGAATATTTTGTTCCGAAATCTCAGCCATAACTAAACTCCTAATCTTTTAAGTAGCTTTGTACTAACAAATAGGTGTTACGGCAGGAAGGCTCTGAGGTTTTATCCGCGTGGTGAGCCTCTGGGGCGCGGCGGCAGGCAGGCTTGAGAACTCAATTAAAGTCGAGCGAATCTCGGCGGGATAAAAATGAATGTCGAAAAAAGGCAGGTAAAATTCAGTTAAATTCAGCCGAATATTGCCTAATGTAAGAAACTGAATTTTGTCGTCAAAAAATAGATTGTGCGTACGAGCCTGCGCGCGGTTTGGGGAAGGTGTATTGACCAAAAAGACCACCCCCATGCATCTTATAGATAACAATAGACATAGCAGCTTTCTGCTTGTCGCCGCGCGTGCGTTGCGTGTTGCCTGATGCTTGGCTCTGCACCCGTCGCTGTAATCCATGCAAGAAACCGCTCGAAAGCACGATAAAAGGCACTAAAAGCACTCGAAAGCGCACATTTTCCGCATGTTTACTCAGCTCGTTTTGAGGCTGTGACGCCGCCATGATTGCTAGGGCATGCTTACAAAGGTTCCTGCTCTGTTCGCTGCCATAGATGTTCCTGTCATTTACGCTGGTGTTCCTGCCTGATGCTCTGCCGTGGGTATGTTCGATATTGTCTGCCATAAAGGAACGCTCTGGATAGGCTCGGAATTGCTTGGTGAGCCTTTCCGCAGGTTTCCTGCCATGTGTTGCTGTAGGGTTGGCTCGTGCTCTGCCTTTGCTGTCTGTCAGATCGTCACCGCAGTTGCTGCAGGTTCTGACACCAGCACGGCCAAGTTGCTATCTACGACCTAGCTTTCTCGTTCTTGCTTTTGACGTTCTGCACCTCACTCATCTTCTGCCGTGTTTCTTCTGCCGTGTTTCTGTCAGCACCCGCAACACTTGCCGTTGCGCTGCTATCATGCAAAGGAAAAGGCAGGCGTTTGGATTGCCTGCCGTTCGATACGACACCTAACCTCGCCCTGCCGTTCGTTGCCCTACCTAATCGCGAACGTGCCTCCGTGGGCTTGTTCTAGCTTCTTTATACCGGATATAACTTGCGAAACCTTATTGCAAACACGCTGAAGGCTTGGGATCAGAGTCCAAAGGTTGTAGGTACGTGCGCCCGCCCCCGCAAGCTCTGAATCTGCCTTGCCGCTCGCGCGCAGTAGGCGAGTAATTTGCTGACGGCTCAGCGTCCGTTCGCCGTGGAAGTGAGTAGTCCCCCGTAGCTCAGATGTACGCAGACCTTCGCCGCCATTTGCACCATCATTTGCCAACATCGTTAAGAGTTCAGTCGTCGCTTGGACTTCCTGCTGCTTCGTCAATCTCATGGTTTCAACCCCTTTCTTTGATCATTTGCACGTCGTGTCGTGTTACATCCGCCTCCTCGGGTATTGCCTCTACTTAGTTGACAATGGGGCCGCAATCGTTCTTCACTAGATTTTCGAGGCACGCATCAGCAGCCGCGTTGACTTGTGCAGCATTGCAGTTTACGAAGTTCACCAGCTCAAGCAGCTCTTGGGCCGCAGGCGGCCGGTTGATATCGTGGCCAGTCATCACCCACGCGATCATGGAAATAGCAGCGCCGCGCCCATAATCCTCTTGTGCCCCGGCTGCATGAAGTTTAGAAAGGTATTCCCTGATTTCTAAGGCAAATTCCAGACTCGCAACTTGCTTTTTTCCTGCTTCGGTTATTTGCATTATTTCATGCCTCCTTTTATCTATCTTGGTCCTGCCGGTTGACTATGTTGGCTTTAGCAACAACCTTTGACTTACAATACCTATTCTATCACGAAACGCCCATTTTTACAGGACATTCTAACCTAAGCGGTTAGACTCCTGCAAGGCTTGTAGGATCAAATGATTGTTCCGCTAAACGGATAGCTATAACTAAACGCTTAGGTTCTTAGTTACTCGTTAGAGTTACAACTAGCTGTGCTCTGCCTTTTTGCTCTGCCGGGCGTTCTGTGACGCTGCTGGCGATACGTAGGCTCTGACCTAGCCTGCCATGCTGAGAATCGCTGGCGCTGCCGTCCGCGTTGCATGGCTGTGCTGTCTGTCGCCCAGTAAATCCCATCAATGCCAAGCAAACCTGCTTCCGGGTCGGGCAACCATAGTGTGCAGCGAATCGGGTTAAACGGTTGGCTATTCATCGGTACCAAAGAAAGAAATAATCACAGGCGGTTTCAGATACAGCGGTTCGAGACGAACTAACTTATGTGTGGCTGCACATCGCCAGTTTGAGCAGTCTTGGCCTCGTTCTAATATGGCGAGCATTCGGAATCCGTACAACCGGACGGTGCTTGTCACCGAACAGGCCCGCGCATACGGGCCATCACCAACAACCGTGTAGCTTGGCCAACGTCGCCTTGCTGCTCTGACGTATGGGCTTAATTCTTTGCTTTGCTCTGCCATTTTTTTCGTCTTACCTCTACACTTACAACAGTCTGTTCCGGCTTTTCCGTCTGACGGAATTTTGGTTTTCCGTTTAACGGACAATTCTCTAGTCCGCGCAATCATGATCCCAATACCAATGCAATCTATCGTCAATGACCTTGGGGCAGACGGGCAATACCTGCCGAGCTATTCTTAGGCTTTGTTCGTCAACATCGTTGAGAAGTGCCTCCACCAGAACATGATTAACAAGGCGAGGCTCCTTCAGATACCAGCTCAAGAATTCCTTCGCTCGTTCTATCCTCACAACCTGCTCCAATAATTTAGCGTTCTTTCGCGCGAATTTTCTGTCTTCGCGGGCTATGATCGCCGCTCTTTCAAGTTCGGGATTGTGTTCCTTTTTATCTATCATTCTTTTCTCCCTATTACTTTCCGCCTGCCGTTTTCCAAATGCTGCCGTGTTCCCCGCGTGTTTCAGTGTACCGGCCTTGGGAAGCGCTGGAAGTGCTGCCACTAGGTTGGCAGCACTTGGCAGCACTTGGATACTTAAAGTCCTGCGTACATACGTGATGTGTTCACAGTCTCTGTAACTAAGGGGTCTCATGGCAGCACTTCCCTCTCGTTTTTGCCAACTGCTGCCACAAGTGCTGCCCTATAATTGGCAGCACTCAGCCCGACCACGTTCTGCTTGCCAATCTTGTCCAGCTGAATTTCTTGATTGAAAGCCAAATTTTTTAGCGCTCGATCAAAAATGGTGTAGCCAACCCGATCAGCGTGGATTCCCGAATATAGTGCTCGCTTTGGTAGTAACTCCCCGTTAGGTGC